>Ga0315903_10004748_pt1 | contig 18009 bp, 32 predicted proteins | sample LakEriMetagenome_7_FD_203524 | JGI IMG/M metagenome (GOLD analysis project Ga0315903, IMG submission 203524) | Freshwater fungal communities from buoy surface, Lake Erie, Ohio, United States - Buoy 2 MA119 | ecosystem: Environmental > Aquatic > Freshwater > Lake | place: USA: Lake Erie, Ohio...
TACGTTAGCAACCACTATCGAATTGATCTTATAGACCTTGCCACTTGAAGCGGCGTTACTAATTAGAGGCGTAGCAAACGGGTCAGCGGTGCCAGTAATTAATATAGACGAAGTGTTACCGTAGATCGCCGTTACGCTAACAATATTTGGGTTTGCCATCTCTATCCTCCGAAGACAATTGCCATTGCAATTGATTTACCTGTTGATACGCCACCAAGATTTGTTAAACCCGCAGCCGCTGTATTTGCCCCAGTCCCTCCAGATACCACTGGAAGCGGGGTATTAAAAATGAAACCGTTAGAGTCAATGGTAAGAGCCGTCGTGCCAGCAACCTGAAGTTCAAGTTCGGCTACGTTTCCGCCAGTGGCATTGATACCATTTACGGTAGCGTTAATAACTGAGGCTGTCATAGTTGTATCTCAATCCATGTAGTTGTTGCTTCATCCCATTGATAACTTTTGCCGTCTATCGGGCACGGTACAGGAGGTTCCCATCTACACGTAGTTTCATTCAATGACCATGATGGGTATGGCTTTTGTGGGATAAACGCATCTCTAACCAAATCATATGTGTAACCTACCCCGGCGTAATTTTTTCTAAAGTTTCCGTTATACGAGGTTTGCTTCCAATAAGTTCCGGGTGTATTCCAAGGCTCAAGAAACACAATACCAACTGATTCACTATCAGGGAAAGGAAGACCACCAACGTCGCTATTGTTCACGACGTTGACTTCTATGACTTGATTTGTACCAGAATCAATTTTTGCAAAATGCGCCATTATTGATACCTATACCTAACAATTACTATTCCAGACCCGCCTGAACCACCATTACCGCCACCGCCGCTACCAGAGTTTGCAGATGCAGATGTTCCGGTAACGTCATTGTTATTTCCTCCGCCTGCCTGTCCAGTACCAAATTTGTAACCACCACCTCCACCAGCCCTTGCAACAGATGATCCGGTAATTGATGACGATACCCCAGAGCCACCATTACCAGCCCCGCCGCTATTGTTTTGACCAACGCTACCAGCGCCACCGCCACCACCAGAGTTAGATCCGCCTGTTCCTGAGCCACCAGCGTAACCTTGGTTTGCTGTACCCGAGGCTCCCGGGTCGTTATATGATCCGCCGCCTCCACTTCCCCCAGATGATGGCAAAGTAGCGCCATCACCACCTCCGCCTCCGCCGCCACCAGTTGATGAAATACTAAATGCCGATGAAGAACTTCCAGAAGCCCCTAAATCGCTTCCAGTATATGACCCACCACCACCAACTGTTATTGAGTACGCCGTAGCAGTTACGGTAACTCTTGATTCTGCGCTTGCTCCGCCACCAGACATTTCTCCAACAACCGAAGATCTATAACCACCGGCACCACCACCACCGGGGCCTCTAGAGCCACCTGCGCCACCACCAGCAATAATGACGTATTCAACTTTATCACTGTCAACACCACCACTTCCAACAGCAGTAACCGTAAAAGTTCCATTCCCTGTAAAGGTATGAATCTTATAGTTTCCAGAAGTTGTAATAGTGCCGCCAGTCGCCACAATATATGACAATGGTTGCTTTGCTCCTAGAAGCATTAAGTTAATTCCACTCACGAAACGTTTCCTGAGACAACACAAACGGTGGAAGAAATAAATAATACAGTCGCTAAACCTCTGGTTGCTAAAACCATACTGGCTTTATCTGCATCTGTCCCGGCAATATATGCGGTGGTAATTGAACAGGTAATCGTGACATTACCTGATGTGTTATTAAAAATTGATACTGCATCACCCTCAGCAAATGTAGCGTCTGGAATCGTAATTGATCCACCAGAACCCACTTGAACGTACTCACCAACATCTGTTGTCGCAAGAGTATAGGAGCCGGTCTTGGTTCCTACAGGTGGGATATTCCTAAACCCAACCGACATATTTTCGTTGGGAAATGTATATGTCTTTACTGAAGTAGCAGGGCCACTAACTCCAAAAAATGCATTCCCAGTACCGCCGTTAGCGACAGCCAAAATCCCTACCGTAATGTTGTTAGCATTAAGACCAGTCGTGGTGGTAGTGAGCATTGTCCCGCCAGTAGACGGGAAAATGATTGTAGAGTCTGTATTTGTATTAGGAGATTCTAGGGTTATTGTGCCTGTCCCGCTAACATTGCCTGTGATTTGAACTTTGCTCATACAATCAACCACCTTTGCCCGGTATCAATAGTCACATTTACGCCTGAGCCTACGGTCATTGTTCCTACCGATATGCCATTCTCGCCATCGTTTAGCGTGGTGTCTTTAGTAACAGTTGTCTTATTAATGTAGATAGACCCAGTATCAGCAGTCACCCCACCACCCAAAGCAAACACTGACCGCTCAGACGGGTAGGTTACAAAGACATCCTTGGTTCCGGCTGAGAAACTAATCTTTGCCGTAGTCCCCAAAGAGTTAGACAGCACTATATCCCGCTGAAGATCCGGGCCTGTCGTTTCGTAAGTGCCAATACCTACTTCCCACTCGTTACCGCCTTGAAGGGCGATTGTGTAATAGGTTGAGTTGCCATCACCGATGACAGCAAAAGATTGATAGCCAGTCTCAGCACCGGCTAGAGTCATATCCCCTACACCGGTGCTTGTGCTTGTCTCTTTGACACGATCAGCAAGTACGAATGACATAGTTACGCAATACGGATAATAGCGTTAGAAGCATCGTTGGTCGGGAAAATGATGGTGAAGTCGCCATCCGTAGATGTCTTATCAGCACCGAAGTCCAGAACCGCCACAGATGCGTTGGTCAGAGTCGTGTTTGCATTACTGTTTGCCGAAGGCGTGGTGTTATAAATCAAAGCGCCACGAGCCGTCACCGATACGTTCGGGAAGGTCAGATCGGAAAAGTCGCAGAAACCTGTACCGGTATTGGCATTAATGTTGGTTGCCGTTACCCCAGTGTTGGTCAGTGCTAGACCACCAGCCGTATAGTTAGAGCCACTTGCCTCGTTAGAAGCGCTATAAGTAGTCGTGTTAGCGTCTAATGTTGCAGCAGATGTATACAGAGCCAGTTTAAAAACGTCTGCGCCTGTGTCCGCTGAGGGACGGAAATCGTGTACAGCCAACAGAAGTTGTGCCTTAAACGAGGTTGTCATTGCTTGGGTGATCGCCATATTAGGCTCCTTTATTCATCTAAAAGTTTAATTAAATCAGGATGTCCAGCGTTCCTGAACTTGTTTGCCAGAGTCACGTGGTGTGTTCTGACGGTTTCTTTCATGTAATACACTAAAACTTGCCGGATCTGATTCCTGAACGCCTCGGCTTGATCCCGAATGGCGGGGTGAGTCTGTGAGCCAACAGAGATAATCTTATCCAAAGCCCGTTCAGCCATTTCTTCAGGCGTGAACCCACGACCAGAAGTCGTAAGGACTTTGACGTTTGTGCCACCTAAAAGGAAGGCTACTTCGCTCATGCTGCTCATCTGACTGGATACCTCGCTTGTTGGGTGCGATACATATCTTGACGGTTCTTGCCTTCGCCAAGTTGTTTAAGCATTGCTAAGGCTTCATCATAGCGTTTTTGGTATTCCATAATTACGTCTTTTTCACCCTTCATGTACGTATACGCTTCCAGCAAAGAACCATAAAGCAATACAGAATCAAACTTATCCCCCAACCAAGATGTACCAGCAGTAACAATAGACTGCGGATAATAGAAATAGTGGAGTTCCATATTGTACGAAGCATCTGGAGTCGGCCCAAGAATGTACGAGTTTTGGTCAAAAATTGCATAATATTTTGGCGCACCAGTATCTGTGGGGTTAGGATAACAAGATCTAATAAACTCAACGTCTTTGTTTAGTAAAAAATCTTGGACACCATTTGCATCGATAACCGCCAAAGAAAAATTAGCCAACCAGTCTGACGGAACGGAAAGGTACTTGTTATTAATCGTACAGTTACCGGTCACGTTCTTTCGTAAGTCAGGAATTTGGACAGAGTTAAATACACGTTGTTCAGCCTCTTGAATAAACGTGTTGATCTGTTCGGTACTCGTAAAAGTAACCGTGCCCGTACCTGCAGAATCAGTCCACGAGGTATTTGGGAAGTCGTTTTCGACGTATCCTTTAATCGTCTCAAACAGAGTGGCGTAGTTCACAAATTACCCCATTTTAGTGGTATGCCCACGACCTTTAGTTTGGGCCTTACCGCCGCGAGTCATTTGGGTTTGAGTATTAGGCACCGCATTTGGATACCCAACATTTTCCTTTCCACCCATATCTGTGGTATAGGTTTTAGGCTGTGTATATTTACCGCACGGATCTTTAATATCCGCTGAAAAATACTCAAATTTATCGCTGCTCATTATCGACCCCTTCCACTTGAGCGTTGGTTCATTATTTTAGCCATGTTACGCCCATATTTTTTCATGTCTGCATTAGTTTTACCACCCTTAGCCAATTTAGTTTTTGGCGTACCAGGATGCATATTGGCTTCATGTTTGTGTACTGCTTTTTTTACATTCATTTTTATCTCCTAAGTGATCTGAATTGTTACTGTTCCGGTCTGTCCCTTACTAACTAAGTTATTGGGGGTTAAACCACCATCATTTCCTAAACCTACTGGGTTCCACCCCCATTGGATTTGCCTACTTCCCCCTGCGGGTGTACCAAAACCATCAACAGAAGTACTGTTTGTAGCCAATAATTGCAACCCAGTAACGCCGCTTGCCAAGTAAGACGTGTCACGTCTAGGATTTCTGACGGCTTGGGGGTCGTCAATTGGGTATAAACCAAGCGACAACTGGGGTTGGTCCGGGTCCCAGCATTCGGGGCAAACTCTGAGGTTAACATTTTTGGTCTTTACAATTTCTGTACGAAGTTCGTGTAGTCTAAATTGAAACCCACATCTGTCGCACATCGCAATTGCAATGCGACCAAGAGTAAATTTCGTAGTCATTAGTATCCACCACCACCAATGAAGAACTCTCGTGGGACAAACCGGATGGAAGCCTTTTCACGGTCTTCGCCAGCAGCCAAATTCCACTGTTCCTCATATGCCAATTTTAGTATTTCTGCCCGCTGTTCCGCACCGGGGATCTTCATTGATAAGTGGTATGCCAGCCCTGCCACAAGGCAAGGTAGCAGTCTAAAGGGTATGTCTTGAGTTCGTACTCCACCATCACCTGCATCCTGGATTCTCTTTAGTCTCCAATATACAAGTTGGTACTGAGTTCCGGGTGAATTAGGGGTAGGCCAAATATTGACGTTGGGTAAATAAGGAACAGATATCGATGCTCCCGTTAGATGCGCTGCAGCAGTAGTTCCAGCCTGCCCACGGATGCAATTTTGTAACTGAGTAGTGGTTTTCCCTGTGTAATTGATAATTTCTGTGCCTATTTGTATATACCCAGTAGACGAAAGACCATCTGTAGAAGATAAAGTAATTGTGGTATCCGACGAAGAAATACCGCCATTTAACGTCAAAGAAGTAGCGGCGGTAGTTCCCGATTGTCGATTCACCCAAATTTGAATTGGCAACCCCTGAGAAGTCTTATTAGGGATAGACGCGTAGGTAGAAACACTAATACGGCTAATTGTTATATCAGATTGAGTCGCCGTACTCCCAGCATTTTGACGTATTACGTGCTCTAGCAAATCAATCGTATCAACTGGAAGCGGATAGGTTGCTTGCCCAGTCTGCAGGGTAATTGCACCCTCTTCAATAGTCCACAGGTTAATACCTCGATTAGACCACTCAATCGTCAATAGGTTGAGGCTTCGACGTGCTGTTTTAAGGTCGTAACCAGTCCGTAGTTCGGCACCACACCTCTCAAACGCTTCTTCTATTATGTCCCGAAGTTCGAGATTAAATTCTGATGTGCCTGAAGTTGTCATGCTATTTTCCTATGCCGAGCAGTTTTTGCAGCCACGTTCTTTGGCTGGGCGACGAACTGCTTTCCTGCGGCTTTACCGGCTCGCTTGGCGCGAGTGGTCGCGGCGTACTCTTGCGGGGAGAGCGCTTTGATGGCGCTGCTTGGGAGGTATCTTTCCCCTGTAGCCTTCGGTCCTTGCGTAGAAGGTTTGCCACTTTTAGTTCTCCACTTTTGTTGCGTCCAAGCCTTCAGACTTTGTTGCGGCTTTTTCAAGTTCGACATACCGTTCCCGTTGCCTAATTTTTCTAAAGTCCTCTGATGCCTCTAAAATCCAATAAAATACGTTGCCGTCAGTTTTAGCGTCGTATATTGGAAACCTAATCCTTGTATCCACCACCAGCCTTTTTATACTGGAGAGCCATCATTTGAGCCTTACGGGCGCTCCATTGACCAGGAGCACCTCCTTTACCACCGGCTTTAATACGCTCAAATATAGACTTACGCATACCGGGTTTGGTGTAGTTACCTGCCTCGTTTACACGAGACTGACCGCCTTGGGAATAAATAGCAACAGACAAATCCCCGTCTTTTTTCTTGACAGTTTTGGCTGGCTTCATAGCCTTTGGCAGTTTTTTAGGGTTTACTGCACCCATACCCCGGCACGCTCTCAATTTAGCACTTCCCGCCGCCCATCATGCGGACTTGCATACCGCGTGTTTTGCCTTTTTTGGCAACACCATCGGCTTGTTTGTGACCAGCAGCCAAACCACCCGACTTCATTTTCTTCATACCGGCCTCTTTCATCTCATGCTTAAGCATGGACTTGGGAGCGCCTTTTTTCTTCATGAAGGACACTTCTTTCTTCATCATTGCCTTTGACTCTTTCATGACTCCACCTTCCTTTTTAGTAAACTCTTTGCCTACGGACGTTGGTACGCCCACCTTTTTTGCAAACTTTGGGTTATTAGCCACCGCTTGCATAAATCGCTCCTGCTTTTTACTAACAGCAGGCATTAGACCATCTTCCCACGGGTCTTACCCCGTTGAGCGCAACCATCAGCACGTTTGGAGGCGGACGATACTTTACCGCCTTTCTTCATACCTTTTGACTGGTTTTCTTTTTGCGCTTCTATTTGTGATTTAAGCGCTTCATTTTCTCCGGTCAAACTAGAAATCGTATCTTTTTTATCCTCATATGCTTTTGCCATCATTCGGGGGATAATTCCTAAATTTTTAGCAATATCTGTAATAGCCATCATTTACCTCGCTTCAATAAGTCGGTCAATTTTTTCTTCAAATTTGTTAAAGCGCCCATCAATGTAGCGCTCAAGTTTTTCAATTTCTGCTTTAGTGACGTTTTCACGGGTCACCTCCAATTTAGTATCGTTTAACAATTTTTCTAACGTATTTAATTTGTTATTTTTTTCCCATGCAACAAACCCTGCCACACCTACCAAGGCAGACAATACGCCAGACCAAGAAAACAAAATCAACTGCTCCATGTCAGCACTTCCACGCCCGTAGGCTCTTATTGATACGGCTGTTTGGATCGTTAGCGGTTTTGGCGCTAGTTAACTTCTTTTTCATACCCGTCATGCGGGCACAGAACGATTTTTTGCGCGAGCCACCTTCTGGCTGCGGAGCCTTCAAGCCGGGCTTACCGGGATTGGCAGCGTTATAAGATGCCCTACCCTTAGCGTTTAGCCCACCTTTTGGGTTCTTTCCTTCTTTGCGTTGCCATGCAGGAGTCTTAGCCATTTAAGCCGCCTTTTCTTTCGGTGGGGCTGCTTTGAGTTTTGGATAAAGCCAATCTTCTCCAAAGTTGCCCACAAATTCTTCCATACCCATGTGACCTAGTGTGATCGTGGGATCAACCCAAATCTCATAGCCATATTCACGGACACGGTTGCAAAATAAGTAATCTTCACCAACGTAACCTTCTGGTATTACATCAAAATGGAAAAAGGCTTTTAGTTTCCCAGCCTCAATCCGGTCATCTAGGTATTCCCATTCAGGATGATTGGCATCCAAAGTTTCAAAGACATCACGACGAATCATCATAAATGCAGTAGCCACCTGATTTGCTCGGATAAGCCCCATTTCATTCATAACGAGTTCGTCGTTCTCGTCTTTATATAGTGTGGAAATAAATGTTTTAGCCTTTTTGCGGGCCACCGGAATACCGGCAGCAATACCGCATTTAGGATCAGAAGTCCAAGCCAGCAACCTAAACAAATCGTTTGCATTGAAATTAATGTCTGAATCAATAAACATTAAATCCGTGCAATCGCTTGCCATAAAATCAGCAGCAATCAAATTGCGCGCCCGAGCCACAATAGAGCACCCAGAAATGTTGCTAATCTGTATGGATACCCCATGTTGGCCAGCAAGCGCACAAAAATTTGCCATTGAAATAGCAAGTTTTGCAGAGAGTTTAAAGTCGTAAGTCGGCAAACCAAGCATCAGTTTGCGACCTGCAACGCTGTAGGACTTTTCTTTTTGCATTTATTATCCGTAAAAAAGCGTTATTGAGGTTGTATTAGTAACGGTGCCGTGCATCGTGCCCGTTTTAACCAGAATACCTTCACCCGGTAAAGGAATGATGGTATAACCAGCCGTACCGCTTGCAGCGGTTTCTACGGTAAGCACGATGTTGCCACTAGCCCCACCTTCACGAATAACGACAGAACCAGCACTCGCACCATTTATTGCATAAACGGTTTTGATACGATTCCGATTGATGTCGAAATTGTTTTGGTCTTTAAAGTTGCCTGTACTAGTCAGCGGTTTCGTCGCTAATACATCATATTGCATGGTAGGCATCGTAGCCTCCTATTAAGCGCTTTGCTGACCAAGAGTTGGATCTGCCACAAAGTATGTGATGTATCCACCAACAGTACCTGCACCTGAAGTGTCAATAGTTACAGTTACGTATGACAGAGCAGAAATAGCAGTGCGAGTCAAGCCAGCGGTAACAGAACCAACAGCAGCAACAGATAAGTTATTTGCGATAGCCGCACCAGTAACAGATCCGCTAACGTAATTACGGGTTCCAAGATCAACAGATCCAGTACCTGCGTCATTAATTTCTACAGACAGTACAACTGCACCTGCAGGAAGAATTAGGTTAGGGGCGCCAGAAGTTGATGAAACTTTGACATTGGTAGCAGTAGCAACAGATGCATCAGCAATATAGAACTGAGCAGCCATAACGCCGGAACCACAGTATGCGGTGCGAGTTTGATCCCCACCGCCCGAACGCCAGATACTCTGGGTAGTTGAAAGTGCCATATTTATCTCCGTGTAGTAGCACGACTCGTTACAGGTTCTCTACTAAGTCTGCTAGGTCAGTACCTGTAACTAAAAATCCTAGTCTCTATAGTTTAATACCAAAAGGGGGGCTTGTAACCCCCCTTTTGTTTTATGCACCCGGTGAACCAAAAATACCGAGCGGATCAGACCAACCGAACGAATAACGCTCACGAGCCTTATAACGTACGTTACCGGTGTCAAAATCCCCATCCATAGAAGTACTCATTGGAGTACGGATGAAGTGCTTCAGACCGTTGGGAACATCCGTCGTCAGGAACCATGCGTTCGTATCCGTCAAGAAGTGGTTAACAGAGTAACCCTCGGGGATAGAACCATTGTTCTTCAGAGCGTTGATGTCGTTGTCATTTGTACCAACACGGAGTTCAGTCTCCAAGAGGCGGGTTGCAACGAACATCAGTGCGGGAGGAACAACCAATTTACGTGGCTTTGCAGCGATCAGCAGGCCACGCTCGTCCGTCCAAGCAGCGATCTGAATAACGGCCGCCTCAAGGGAGGTCTCATTCAGGTCAGCAGGAGTGGAAGGCTCGTTGGAGTTAGTTCCGCCAGAAACAAGCGGGTGCGAAGTCGAGAACAGTTCAACGCCGTCACCACCGGGGTAGTTAGAGTTGAAACCATTGTTCAGGATGTTTGCAGCCTTAACTTGCTTGGTATATGCCATAGCACGGGCCAGAGCCTTGGTATAACGAGCCGATAGGCTGTCATACAGGTTGTCCTCAATTGCTTCTTCAGTAATTGAGAAGCCCAGAGCAATTGTCTCATGGCTGTAACGAGCAGAAAATGCTTCCTGCGCGTTGTCATAAGAAATAGCCTGACCTTCGTTCTTTACTGGAGCGGCGGAGAAGCCAGATAATTTGACCTCTTCTTCAAAAGAACGCTCAGAGGTCTCAGTTACAAAGATCTCTTTGTGCTCTTCGCCATAGCGACCATACTCCATACCAAACAGAGCATTAAGCCCTGGGAGAAGTTCTTTTAAAAGTTGTGCGCGTGAGATAGCCATTTAGTTGCTCCTTATGCTACGGCATCAGCAGAAGTATAGGTGTGAGCGCCAATATTAAACTTGACAATCACTTCCGTATACGAACCGGATGCGTTAACAGTCTCAGGAACAACATCAATCACACGCAAAGGCAGCGTAGTGGCTGTGCCAGTTGTTGCAAGAACTGCGACTCTTGAATCACCATTAGTGGTAGAACCACTATTCTGGACCAATTCGGCGTTCTGACCAACAGCAGCGCGAGTTACGCCACCAATAGTCGTTCCGCTCGAAACAACAGCAGCCTGATACAACTGATCAGGATCATCTTGTACATACGCATAGGTAGTCGTACCCGTAATTGGGCCGTCATAAAACTGAGCGTAGGTAGGCTGTTTAGTAGTGGGATTGACGTAAGTAACGCCAAGAAATACACCAACAATATCAACGCCGGTGTCGGTGGTCGTCGTCTTCTCCAGAGTACCTGATGTGGTTAGGGCTACTACGTCACCATAGAAGATGTCAGTAGCGGAACCAGAGGCAATCGGGATTTGGCGAGTTTGACCAGCGTACACCTGACCACCGACCAAATTGATCGGGCGCAGACCGTAAGGTCCAGCAAGGGTAGGATATGCCATTTAAAACTCCTTAAAAGTTATTTGCCACGTCCGAAAGTGACTTCCGCACGCTTCTCACTAAAGAGCGGCATACGGGCATCATTCTCTCGCATAAAGTTGTTGTCCACGGATCTCATCTGTTGATCAGCCATACCTTCGTAATAACCATTACGCTTTCCGACTTTCTCTTCGAGATTCTTGCACAACATAAGGCCACCAAACAAAACTAGTCCATTCTTCGAGGCAGACCCGTCGAGGCCCAAATCAAGAAGCAGTTCTGGATGATCTTCTGCCTTTACAGGCTCCCAACCTTCTCGACGGCGCATCGAAACATTTCGAGCATCATCTAGACCCATCACCATAGTACGGACCCATCTAAAAGCATATCCGTCTTGTGGATCAGGAGTTGGTATCGATGACGGGGGTTCCCATGGTTGATCATGTAGATTGTTCTCACGAGATTCCAGTTCACGACTCATACGATTTTGATTACCCATTACTGACTCCTTCCATTAATAGCAGCCCATTGTCTTGCGTACTCCTCTAGAGGTATATTCAATTTGCGTGCGACAGCCGCGCCTCCTGGCGGGATTCTCACGGTCTTTGGGGATACACTTCTAGAAGCCGGAGCAACCACAGTGGATTGCTGTTTTACAGTACGTTGTTGAGGTTGTTCTACGCTGTCAAACTTATCAGGAAAGACTTGACGTATACGCTCATCCAACCGTCTGTAATATTCATCCGTGCGAGGGTCTACGCCTTCTCGCATGAGTTTTTTGTCAACAGCATAAGCAATTGCCGTCATCTCATCGTCTTTACCAAACCACTCCGAGTTCTTTTGGAACCAGGCTTCCGCCTTTGGATCGGTCTTAGGTACAGCCGGACTTGAAGCAACTTGCTGCTGTATGGGTTGACTATATACAGCAGTTTCTGCCTGTTGTAAAGGGGGATTACGAGAAAGTTCTTTTCTTTCGGAAACAATCTCGGTCATCTTAATTTGGGCTTGCACCATACCCTCAGAATCCCCAGACTCATAGGCTTCTTTATAAGCCCGTTGGGCAGAAGCCAACTCAGTGTCTAATTTAGATTTGACAGTATCAGTGTATAAATTGGCGCCTTGATCCAGCACCGTCTTAAGCCGTTTGTTTTCCTCCATAGCGGCTTGGGCGTACCGGAGCGCCTCTTCTTGCTCCTCTTGGAACCGTTGCCGGTGGGAGCGCTCTTCCTCAAGTTCCTTTTTGAGTTGCTCGTACTCATCGTCCTTACTGGCCTTGTACTGGCTTAACTCGTCAGTATCAGCAACCTCGACTTTGGGAGCCTTTCGGGGTGGGGGTGCCTGTTCTTCCCCCTCCACTACAAACTCAAAGTTTTCCTCTGGTTCGGCCTTTTTTAGAATCTGAGTTTCTTCGGGCAGCCCATCTGCCCCAAGACTCTCTTCGTTTTGCTCCACGCCATTTATTAGCGTTCGCATCTTATTTGTTGCCATAAATCCTCCTTATGCTCGGGTAAACCCTGATGGATCGTCAATTACGCCTTCTACAGTGTCTTCATTAATTAGACGGAACTCGTGCCCCCCAATCGTGAACCGGGAACCCGAGTAAGACCGCATGACCACCCAATCACCTTCCATACACCAAGGATACGAATATCGAGTTTTGTCGGTATAACAGTCAGGACCCATGGCAACAACCAAGCCGATGTTTGCTGCAACTTCTTCAGCATTCTTGGTTTGGTTGGGAAGAATGATTCCGCTACCGGTTGTTTTCTCCTCAAGTACCGGCATAGCAATCAATATTTTCCAGCCCACAGGCTCAGGTAATTTATGCGACTCCTCTGCCTCTTTAACTTTTTTAAGCGTTAATTCTGTACTTGGAACGCCAATTCCTTTAATCATTTAGGTTTTCCTTTCTTGCTTTATTAGCGATCTCTTCAAAAATATTTGATGCCATAGTAAGTCCAGCGATATACCCAACTTTTTCACGATATTCTGCGTAATCGTTGGGCGAACCGGAAGAAAGTTCGTACAGATAGCGATCAAACTCCTCTCTAACTTTTTCTAAGAATAATTCTTCTAGTGACTTAGCCACGTTGTGATGGACCCTTTCTTAAGTTAATTGCTGCACGAAACCCTTCTATAGTCTCCTCAGAAGCAAGTTTTTTGTCCTGCTCTTGCTTTTTGTTTTGTACTTCTTCTTGCCTGATGGCAATCTCGGCTGACCGAAGTGTGGCATCTGACATATCTTTCTTTGTCTTACGGTCAACTTCTGCGGCCTTAATCTGCAGTTCTTGACGTTGGATCTCGTTAAGCGGATCTTGTGCCTGTGCCATGGCTTCTTTCTGAGCCACTTCTGCTTGGCTTTGCTGAAGAACTTTCTGAGACGCATCCGCCATGAGACGCGACAGTTGGTTCTCCATAATTGGGTCCATTTTCGCTCCAAGCGGCGGTATCTCAATACCCATGGACTGCTGAATCTGATTGCGATAGGCAAAACCTAAATGCTCTGCAATGTGGGCCTCCATAGCACCAGAAATAACTTGTGCATTTGGCGACTGGCCTATCAAGGCACGCAGTTTGGGGTCCTTCATGGCGTTGGTATGCACCATGAGGTGAGCCTCGTGATCCTGCTCGGGGAACGCCTTAACGGGTTTGCCTTGCAGAACCATGGCATTCTCGCTAACAGGGTCTCTATATGGGACCTCGTCCTTCTTAGGCACAATCTTGTCGGCGTTCTCAAAACCAATCAGGCGAATCATGCCCCTATGCAATTCGGGCAGGTCATATAACTCCGGCCTTTGCTGGGACAGTTGTAGCGCTGCTTGGTACTGCAGTATCCGTTGGGAGAACGTAGACGCATTGGGGTCTGATACGGGGATAATGTCCACCCGATCAAAGTCCGACTCCTTAATCATGCGATCCGGATCAACGTTGTACTCGTAACCGGCAGGGGGAGTTATCTCAATAATGGCTTTAAGAAGTCCAAACTCCTTCTTAAGTGTGGCGTGCATACGTGCCTGCACAGCAGACATAATCTTGAGCATCCGCTCAAGGACTGCCATCGTAGTGCCTACTGGGGTGTTCTGATCTACGTCACCAATCTTAAGATCAGCAACTGCTGCCATACCACGACCCTGCTCAACAATCTTATCGAACAAGGACAGCAGCGTTTGGCTTGGTTCTTTGTAAGGCAGGAACGTAATGTTCTCTTGGATCTTGCCACTTGGTACGTCAACGTCTCTAAATTCACCAGGCATGATAGGCGTCTCATCGCCCTTAATACGCATACCACGAGTTTTTAACCCGCCCGGAAGATTGGCAAGTGTTCCAGCGTCAATAAGTTGGCGTAATAGAGAAGTAGCAGACTTGGCGTGCCCACCAATAAGGTGGATAAGACCATAACCATAGAAACCAAATCCAGGAACGTAATCGTATTTGACGTAGTGCATCCGCCGTTTGTACGTGTCGTCATCTTCATTCCAGTTACGATAAATAGATAGCACCTGACCGCTGTTGTAGTCCACCGTAACGATGTACGGGATCTCAATTTCACCTTCAGCGCGGTATGGATCGTCTTCTAGATCCAAATTTACGTTCATCTCAAGCAGCGTGTAGCGATCATCCTTAATAATGTCGATGCCTTGCGCGTCTGCTTCTGCTTTTTTCACATCATCCGTTACAACATCTGGCGGATCCTCTAGTTCTACGTCCCGATAAAAACCCGAGACCTGCATTTTGCGGATTTCGTTCTTAACTTTACGCATCACATGAGTAAATCGCTCACATGACTCTAAGTCAGACGCTGTAAACGGCGCTACAAAGTCTTCAGCCGGAATAAATATGGCTTCAGGCCGCCTAATTGTTGGGTCGTAATAAACTTTCTTAAACGCCGCGCCTGTTAGAGGTAGTGACCACAGCATCCGCTCATGCTCGCTGCGGTAATTGACCATTTTCTCGGTCAGCACGTAGTTCATATAGTCTTTTACGCGCTCTGCAGCCTTCTCAGCCAGCATATCTTCCTTGCCAAGGATCTTTGCCTTGACCGGACCGCGTGGTGGGAATGTTTCCATGATGGCTTCTGACTGAAAACGCACTGTGGCTTCAGTCAATATGGGGTGATATACCCCGCAAGCCCCAGGCCAAGGCTCTGTTCGGTTCTCAATCTTGAGTCCCAACAGGTCTAGACCCATTTTGTAGGTCTTTTCCCAGTCTTTTCTTGACCGTTTGTCGTCATCAAAGTGCCCGATGAGTTCCTCAGCCAACTCTTGCATGGCTGATTCTTCCAAATGCTCCGCTAAATTGGCTGTGAACTCGTTAATTCCGGTCTTTTCTTTACCGCGAGGCTCAATTTCAACCTCAATTCCGTCAACATCGATGCTTACGGAGTCTGGGTTTTCAATTTCAACCTCAATTGGAGCGTCATTTAGAGCAGCCAAACCTGCTGGAGCCTCATAAAGTGCCTTATCAATATCCATTTTTAAATTCCCTGTCGGTTTTGTTCGTATTTACGGGCCTCGGCTAGTAAATACTGGTTAATTTGGCGGACGCGTTTGCGTCGCTTCCACCATTGTGCGGGGTTTTTTATCGCTCGTACAGCGCTGTACCAACGCCACATAGCGTACTCTTTAAGTCGTACGTACAGGGGACGGGGGTCAAACGGATCTCTTATCAGCACCCCAGTAATCTGCACCCAACGGCGCTTTCTCCATTGCCCCATCAGTAATAACTCCTCGGTCTAATATCTAGCGGAGTATCTGCCTCGTCACTGTCTATAGGTATAAACCCACCCTGTCTAAATCTTATAAGCGCCTGGGTGCTGGAGTCCACCAAGTCGTCATGCTCGCCAGAAGGGAACGCAGCAAACTCCTCAATTACCTCTTCTGCCCACCGTGTCTCGGGCGCCCAGACCACCCCAGAGGCAAACAGATCCGCAATGGCATTTACCCGGGCAATCTTGTCATTGCCGCGTGAGGGTGTGTACTCAGACACAAGAACCCCCATCTTACGAAGTTCAAACACAAGCGGGGCACCAGCCGCTTTAGCCTCGATGATGCACGCATCGGGTTTCCAATACTGATACTGCTCCAACGCTTTTTGTTTCAGTTCAGGAAACTCCATGCGCTCCTTTACGGCGTTGAGCAATATGATGTTTGATTTCTTGTACCCGGTGTCCTCGTCTTCTTGGTAGAACACCCCCCATGTTGTGCACGCACTAAAGTCTGACCGTGTGTTCTTTGTGTACGCAGTATCCCAAGACTGAATGATGAACTCACAGGGCGGGGCTGAATCTTTCTGCCACATACGCCACCAATCTTTTTTGATCAGTGCACCTTCTGCACTTGTGGGGTCCTGCATATACTGCGCTTGCCATTTGTGAACTGGCAGTTGTTCGCGCAATACTTCTAACTCTTCTAGCGGCCAGAACTCAGGCCACAGCGGCGTGCCACTTGGCATGATTGCCGGGAAGTTAATTACCTCCCACGTCTCACCGTTGCGTTGCAGTGATGACTTTAATACTTGAGCAGTCAGATCTTTCTTACTCCACCGTGTCATCACGATTACAATCGAACCGCCCGGTTGTAGACGCTGCCGTGGTCCTGACGTATACCACTCGTAAGTCTTATCGTAGATCTCAGGATGCGTCTCTGCCTGTACAGCCTCTTGTTCACTATGTGGGTCATCAATAATCAGAATGTCTGCGCCCTTACCGGTAACAGCACCGCCCACACCAATAGCAAAGTATTCCCCGCCGTAGTTCGTATTCCAGCGGCCTGCAGCCTTACTATCTGCCTGCAGTTGTACTTCATCAAATATTTCTTTGTACTTGTCGCTATCAACAAGGTTACGCACCTTACGACCAAACCCAGTAGCAAGTTCTGCCGTATGGCTAGTTTGAATTACCTTCTTATGCGGTAGGTTGCCTAAGAACCAAGACGGAAACAAATAAGACGCAAACTCAGACTTGGTGTGCCGTGGCGGCATATTAATAATTACGCGCTTAAGTTCCCCACGCATAACCTTATTAAATGCATCTGCCATGATGCGGTGGTGCCTACCAGAAATAAACCCAGGCCACATCTGCTTAACATACTCAAGAAAGTCTGCTTTGCAATTGACAACAGTTTTCCTACGCTCCTTTTCCAGAAGCGCTTCTAAAAGTTGTTCCTTCTCAATCCTGCTCAGATTGCTCAGGTTTTTTAGGTTCAAACTTTTCAATGAATGGGCTTCGTTCCTTGGGGTCTCCAAAGACTTCCTCCGGGGCTAGGTCAATCGTATTGCGATTAAGAATCTCTTGAATCTTCGACTCAAGCGTCTTATCAAGTTCTTCGTCGGTCTTATTCTTATATGTAACTTCAGACTTTTCTGTGAACAGACCAACATCACTAATCTTGCCTAACAGTTCAAGGGCTTTGATTCTGATGCGTGGGTCGTTGTCGTCTGATTCAATAATAAGTTTATTGGTAACGTAGTTACGTAGTTGTGCCGCTTCAACGACAACCTGATTTTCATAGTCAGTTAAAAGACGGCGTACGTGTTCTAACGCACCAGGGTTTTGTTTTATTGTCTTCGCTGTCAGCGTCTCATTGCCCCGAATCACATCGCGTGCTACCGCCATGTCTTGCGGCTCTTCTCCTGTGAAGTCGGCTCCAGCCGCCGTGAGGATATCAAGTGTTCTGCACGCAACTTCGGCACGCTCCCGGAGTGTCAATTTGTTGAAGTCCTGATCTTTGTCATCGATCAGAGGGATTTCGAGGTCAGGTGTCAAAATTAACATTGGCGGACTGTAACCCCTAAAGTGTCAAAAAGTCAAGTGTGGGGGACTTTGAAAACCCCATCGTCAAAAAGGGCGCCCCCCACATAAAAATTATATACCCCCCGGGGGTAGGGGAGGTAAACAAAATTAAGGGGGTGGGTCTGCGGAGGCAGAGGGTGTGGTTAGTGCATACTAACTTATTAGAACGTCAAAAATTTGTGATTGTTTGTGCGGATTACTGTGTAGTGGGATGGGACCCGACACACAACGCTAAAGCGGACTCCCCGTGTGGGTGGGGTCGCGCGTGGCAATAACTTGAGGCGCGATTGGGGGCGGAAATTCACTAGGTATGAGGGAAGCGGTTCTGCTTGCCTCGCTCGGCGCGATTCGATTCGAGTTAAACCGAGTTTAATTCAACTTGTTAACAGGAGATTTACAAATGGCTAAAACCGCCAAGAAAGAAGTTGCAACAAAGAGTCCTCGCACACA
>Ga0315903_10004751_pt1 | contig 18006 bp, 12 predicted proteins | sample LakEriMetagenome_7_FD_203524 | JGI IMG/M metagenome (GOLD analysis project Ga0315903, IMG submission 203524) | Freshwater fungal communities from buoy surface, Lake Erie, Ohio, United States - Buoy 2 MA119 | ecosystem: Environmental > Aquatic > Freshwater > Lake | place: USA: Lake Erie, Ohio...
CGGAGGAAAAAACGCCCCCGACAGCAGCCACATGGGGAACAGGAACACGCTCATGATGGCGTGAAAGCCCTGGGTCGAGTCGAGCCGCCAAGCGAGCAGAAACCCCAGCGAGGTCAGTCCCACCGAGAGCAGCGCCAAAAAGAGCAGCACCCAGGCGATCCCCGGGAACGACAGCGACATCCCCTGGGTCGGGGCGAGGGCCAGGAACAGCCCCGCCTGAAGCCACGCGATGGCGGCCCCCCCCAGCACCTTCCCCAGCACGATCGACAGCCGCGAGACGGGGGCCACCAACACCCCCTGCAGAAATCCCTCCCGGCGGTCTTCAATGACCGAGATCGTGGCGAAGATCGCCGTGAACAGCACGATCATCACCGCAACCCCGGGGAAGAAATACCGCTGGTACGACAGGCCGGCGGGAGCCCAGTCGGGGGGGGTGAAGCTGCCATGCAGCCCGGCCCCGAAGAGAATCCAGAACAGCACCGGCTGCGCCACCGCCCCAATCAGCCGCGATCTCTGGCGGAAAAACCGGACCAGCTCGCGTCCCGCCAGAGCCCGCACGGCGCTCCACGAGACCAGCGGAGTGCCCGGGTCGTCACCGGCGGCTTCGGGGATGTCCCGCGCAGCCGGGGAGGAGGACGCGGGAGAGGAGAGAGCGGGCACACTCATGAATCACTCATTCCAGAAGCGATGGCCGGTTCGCTCGACGAACACATCCTCCAGCGTGGGCCGCGCCAACGAGACCGCCTCGATGCGGGGGCCGAAAGCGTCGAGCACCCGGCCCAGCAGGTTGTGGTCGGTCTGTGCGTCAACACGGAGTTCGCCCCCCAACTGGCGGACGGTGACGCCGAACCGGCTGGAAATGTCGGCGGCGAGAGTCTCGGGCTGAGGGCCGCGGATCGTCAGGCAGTCGCCCCCCAGCGAACGCCGCAATTCGGCCGGGCTGCCGCGGGCGACCAGTCGCCCCCGGTCGAGCAGGGCGAGGTCGTCGCAGCGTTCGGCCTCTTCCATCAGGTGGGTGGTCACGATCACGGTGACACCCGATTCATCACGCAGCGAGGCCAGGTACCGCCAGAGGTCGAGCCGGGCCCCCGGATCGAGCCCCGTGCTGGGTTCATCCAGCAGCAATACCCGGGGCGAATGCAGCAGACCCTTCGCGATCTCCACCCGCCGGGCGAGACCTCCCGAAAGCGATTCGACCTTGTCGCGGGCCCGCTCGGCCAGCCCCAGCCGGTCCAGCAGTCCGGTCACCCGAGCGGTCAGCGACGCACCCGTCAGTCCATACAGCCGGGCGTGGCACGACAGATTCTCAAACACCGACAGCTTGCGGTCGAGGCTGGGGGACTGAAAGGTGACACCGATCAGCCGGCGGACCGCGGCGGGCTGGCGATGGACATCGCGGCCCAGCAGATGGATCGTTCCCTGCTGCAGCGGCAGCAGCGTCGAGAGCAGCTTGAACAGGGTGGTTTTGCCCCCCCCATTGGGGCCCAGCAGTCCAAACAGCAGCGCGGGGGGGACCTCGAACGAGACGTTGTCGAGCGCGGGCTTGTCGCAGTATCGAAACGACACTCCCGAAACGTCGACAGCCGGCGACGAAGAAGTCGACGGCTGTGCGGACATGGGCACGTTCCTGGAGAATCCCGGGGGAGAACTCCGGGGCGGGTCGCGGTGAGACTAGTGCTTCTCGGCGGCGGGCGCTTCGGCAGCGGGTGCGGCCGCCGCAGGATGCGCGTCGGCATGCGCCGCCTTCTCGAGAGCCTGCTGTTCGCGAAACGCCTTCTGCTGCGGATTCTGGGGATCGTAGTACTTGAAGGCGATGTCGGGGGCCAGGGCGGCGGGAACCGCCAGAGCCAGAATCACGGTGGGAGCCAGCAGCACCCACTTCCACGCCCCCTCGAACTTGAGGTGCATGAAATACATCATCACATACATCGCCTTGAGGCTGGCCACCACCAGCACGATCAGTCCCACCAGCAGTTTGCCGATGGCACCCCCCGCCATGTCGGCGATCACCGAGGCGACCGTCAGCAGGCAGAGGATGAAAAAGATCGCCATGTAGTTGGGATGTGCGTGATGTGCCCCCGCCTCATGCGATCCGGTGGAAGGTGTGGCTTGCGAAGAAGTCATGGCAGTCAGCCGTTGTCGTCAGGAAATGAACGCCGTATCGGGGGGAAAGTCTGTCCCGGAGGGGCAGAACCCATCGCCAGGTCGAGACGGGATTCAGATGATGTACAGCAGGGGGAACAGGAAAATCCAGACCAGGTCGACGAAGTGCCAGTAGAGACCGGCGTTCTCGACGAACAGTTCCTGGTCCGGACCCAGGGTGTTGGTCACGCCGCGATACAGCAGCATGCCGAACATCAGCATTCCGACGAGCACGTGGATGGCGTGGAACCCGGTCATCGTGAAGTAGATCGAGGCGAACGTGTTGCCGTACACAATCACATGCGGGTCATGCACTCCGTTGAACGTGTTGGAGTACTGCTCGCTGAAGAGCCTCCGGTCTTCCTTCGAAATGCGCTGCTCGAGAGCCGCGAGTTCCTTCTGCTTGGCGTCTTCAATGACGCTCTTTTCCCGTTCGTCGTGTGTTTCGATCTCGGGGGGACGGCCGCTGAAGAGTTCCTTCAGGGCGGCCAGCTTGCCGCGCGATTCGAGCAGGGTGATGTTCCCGGCCCGCAGTTGTTCCTTGAGGGGGGCGTAGGCCGCTTCGACCCGGCCCACCGCGGCCAGTTTCTCGGTCAGCGCCTTCTGCTGCCCTTCCAGTTCCGACTTCTTCCCCTGCCCCAGGGCGAGGGCCGACTTGACCTTCTCGAGTTCGGCCCGCAGAGTGAGGCCGCCGCTGGCCGCATCGAGTTCACGCACCAGTTTGTCGCGGGCCGCTTCCTGCGACTCGGCCACATGACCCGGCAGAATGTCGTGCTGGAACTTCCCGGCGTACTCAATGCTCTTGATTCCCAGGAACAGGCAGGCCAGCGCCAGGGTCAGACCCAGGAACTTGGTCGCCTTCTGGTAGTTGCGCAGGCTCATCGCTTCATGCGCCAGCACCACCGAGACGCTCGAGCAGATCAGCACGAACGTGTTAATCGCACCCAGGGCCACGCGGATATGCGTGACATTGGGATCCGTTGGCCAACCGGGAGAACCCCACCGCAGCACGATATAGGTGCCGATGAACGCGGTGAAGAACATGATTTCCGTCCCCAGAAAGAGCCACATTCCCAACTTGCCGTTGGGGATGGGCACACCCATTTTCAGGGTCGGGGCGTGGCCTGCGGAGTGAGTGCCGTGCGTCATGGTCGAATCAACGTCTCAGGAAATCGGTTCTGGAGAAGCCGGCGGCGTTCGCCAGAGTGTTGTGTCACGAAAGAAGTTGGTAGTGATCCCACACCAGCAAAGCCAGCAACACCGGCAGGTACACCAGCGAGGTCCGCAGCAGAGACCGTGCCCGGTCGCGGTCTTCGGACAAGGCAAACTGCAAGGACGACCAGACGTACCACAGGCTGAGCACCAGAGCCCCTGCCAGATACACCCGGCCCGCAAGGTCGAACCAGGTTGGCAGCACGCTGATCGGTACCAGAGCGACGGCATAGGCCAGAGCCATGACGCCGGTCACCCGGGGAATCTCATACCGCGTGGGAAGCATCTTGAGTCCGGCACGGGCGTAGTCTTCGCGATAGATCCAGGCGATCGCCAGAAAGTGCGGAAACTGCCACAGGAACTGAATGGCGAACAGGGCGAAAGCCGAACTGTCCAGACTGCGGCCAGCCGCCAGCCAACCCAGCACCACCGGCATCGCTCCGGGGATGGCCCCAATGGTCGTCGCCAGCGGCAATTGCCGCTTCAGCGGCGTGTAGATGAAGACATACATCACCAGTGTCACGGCCGTCCACAGGGTCGTCTGCAGATTCGTGGCGGCCAGCAGCCAGGCGAGACCAGCCACCGCGGTACAGACCCCGAAACACGCCGCCTCCAGCAGCCCCAGTCGACCCGAGGGAAGTGGACGCCGGGAAGTCCGCCGCATCAACGCATCGGTCCGCCGCTCCAGAACCTGATTGAGGGCGCTCGAAGCCACCGCCACGAGGCCAATTCCCCCCAGGGTCGGCCAGAGGGGGGCGGCCTGGTATCCGTCGGCGAGACCGAGGAAATACCCAGCCGCCACCACCAGCAGCGACATGATGGCGATCCGGGGCTTGCCCAGAACGACGAAGTCTTTCAACCGGCTGCGCAGAGGAATCGACTCACCCGCGGCCAAACCGCCAGGAGACAGGGCCAGATCGCCCGGAGCGGCGAGCGCTGGCGTCGAGGCCAGGGGAGGTGGAGCCGAGACCGTACTCATGCCGCCCCTCCCTTCGCAACCACCGGTGTCGAACGCACGGCGGCCGCCGCATCGAGTTCACGCACACTGGTGCTGAGACCCGTTCCGGCCGACGCTGACGACTGCCGGGCCACCCACCGCAGGCGGAAGACCCGCACCGTCAATACACTGAGTGTGGCGAACAACGCCATGCCATTGAGCACATGCAGGGTTCGGAAGGCGATTTGCTCGGTCGAACCCGCGACGGCCACCCGGTCGTTGAATCCAAACTTGGTGATCCACGCCCCGGCTCCCAGACCGAGTTGCAGCAGCAGCGCGACTCCCGCCAAAAGCGAGGGACCCCGCAGCCAGGTGTGCCCTGAGGCCGCAGCAGTCACGGCCAGCACAATCACGAACAGTCCGGCCACAAACGCGAAGATCAGGTGCTCGATCAACGCTTGCCCCTGATGCCGCACAAGTCCTCCGAGCACGTACTGAACATACACGGCGACCCATGTTCCCGCCGCGAACCAGGCGACAAACGGTCCAGGCAGGGACGTTGCTGAGTCGGTGGACGTCTCGAGTTCCACGGCACGCCAGCGGCGGCTCGTGATCACCGTCAGAGAGCACATCAGGGCGAAGACCAAGGCGGCTGTCGACCCGTGCACGAATGCCAATCCACGCGAATTGAGTGCGTCACGAACAACCCGCAGCCCGCCCAGCAGTCCCTGCCCAATCACGGCGAGCAGTACCACATAGCCCAGGCGCCGCACCCAACGCCTGTCGTCCAGCCAATGCAGAACGATCATCAGAATCACACTGGCGAAGCCGATCAGGGCTCCCCCCAGCCGATGCCCATGTTCCAGGAACTTGGCTCCGGTGGAAGAGAGCCAGGGATAGGTCAACATCCCATGCCCATCCGACGTGGGCCAGTCGGGGAAAGCCATCCCGGCATTCGTCGTGGTGGTCTGGGCTCCCAGAATGATCGGCGCGAGCGCCGTCACCGCCGTGCAGATGGCGGCGACGTGCGTCCAGCGGGAGTAATTCGGAGAGGCAGACACAGGAGTGCCTTAGTGTTGGTGGGCCAGATCGTCGGCATCCAGATGCCGATCTTCGTTGGGCAGATAGGTGGTCTGAAGCAGGTAATCTTCCTCCACCAGCGGCGAGCTGTATTCGTACGGGCCGCGGTAGACCACGGGAACCGAGGTGAAGTTGCCGTGTCCCGGAGGCGAGGGAGCGGTCCATTCCAGACCATTCGCATTCCAGGGGTTCTTGCCGACCTTCTTCCCCTTGAACATGCTGTAGAAGAAGTTGGCCAGCAGAATGAACTGCGAGAAACCCATCAGGATCGCGAAATAGGTCATTCCCTGATTCAGCGGACGCAGGTGTTCGAAGATCGGGTACTGGTACGGGTCGGCCAACCGCCGGGGGAAGCCGGCGATGCCCAGCAGGTGCATCGGGAAGAACGTCCCGTTGAACCCGATGAAGGTCAGCACGAAGTGCAGCTTGCCGAGCTTCTCGCTCATCATCCGGCCGAACATCTTCGGGAACCAGAAATGGATGGCCCCAAACACACCGAACAGCGTGGCACCGAAGAGCACGTAGTGGAAGTGGGCCACGATGTAGTAGGTGTCATGGAAGTAGATGTCGGTCGGAACCGAAGCCATCCAGATCCCCGAGAGACCACCCACGACGAACATCGAGACAAAGGCGACCGAGTTGAGCATGGGGGTCGTGAACTGGATGTTGCCCCCCCACATGGTGCCGAGCCAGTTGAAGGTCTTCACTGCCGAGGGGAGGGCAATCATCATCGTCGACACCATGAAGGTCATGCCCAGGGCGGGGTTCATACCGCTGGTGAACATGTGGTGCCCCCAGACGATAAAACCCAGACCCGCGATCGCCGCCATGGAGTACACCATCGGACGGTAGCCGAAGACCGGCTTGCGGCTGAAGCAACTGATGATGTCCGACACCATGCCCATCGCGGGCAGCAGCATGATGTACACAGCGGGATGCGAGTAGAACCAGAACAGGTGCTGCCAGAGCAGCGCCTGCCCACCCCCGACGGTGGCCGGGGCATTGTTGACGACCAGTCCGCCGGGGACGAAGAAGGTGGTTCCCAGGGTGCGGTCAGACACCAGCATGAAACCGGCGGCGGTCAGCACCGGCAGGGCGAAAGCCTGCAGAATGGCGGTGATGAACATGGCCCAAATCGTCAGCGGCATGCGGAACAGGGTCATGCCGGGGGCCCGCATGTTGATGATGGTGGTCATGTAGTTGACCGACCCCATCATCGACGAGACACCCACGCAGGTCACACCCAACAACCACAGCGTTTGGCCCATCCCCGAAGCGGGGGCCGAAGATTGAATGGCCGACAGGGGAGGATAAGACGTCCAACCGCCAGACGCCGCTCCCCCTTCGACGAAGAAGCTGGCACCGAACAGGAAGATGGCGGGCCACATGAACCAGTAGCTCAACATGTTGAGCACCGGGAAGGCCATGTCGTCCGCCCCGATCTGCAGCGGGATCAGGAAGTTGCCGAACGCTCCCGCCAGGATCGGGATGATGACGAGGAAAATCATCACGGTGGCGTGCATCGTGAAGAGCATCGTGTAGAACTCGGGAGAGATCCCCGCCCCCTGCACGCCGAAGATCAGCCGTCCGAAAATCGGCAATTCCCGCCACGGGAAAGCGAGTTGCCACCGGACTCCCAGCGCCAGTGCCCCGCCCACCATCAGCATCAGCAGGGTGGTGACGAGGAACTGGATCCCGATCACCTTGTGATCGGTCGAGAAGACGTATTTGCTGATGAAGCCCTGCTCATGATGCGCGTGATGGCCGTGGCCGTCATCGTGCCCGTGTCCGGGCAGGGTCCCCGTGCTTGGTGTCAGTGTGCTCACAACTCGTCCTCAATCAGTTTTCGTGACTCGAACTTCGTCACGGAACGCCCGCTCTGGGCGCCCCCTGGAAGCCTGCCTCGAGGGCAGACTCACCCACTGGTTCACTCGGCGGCCGCCTCACGGTAGCCATCTTCATTCTGCGACAGCTTCAGATTCTGCAGGTAGGCGTCAAAATCCCCCTGCGACTGGGCAGTCAATTGCCCCCGCATTTTGTAGTGCCCCCAACCACACAGCTCGGCACATACCAGGTCGTAGACCTTGGGCTCGTTCGCTTCGAACCAGACCGGAATGACCAGTCCCGGAACTGCGTCCTGCTTCACCCGCAGGTGGGGCAGGAAGAACGAGTGCAGCACGTCATCGCTGCGAAGCTTGATCACCACCGGCTTGCCGGCGGGGGTGTGGAGATCATTGACCGTGTAGAGGTCATCGGGCTGCGGGGTGTCCTGCAGGACTTTCCCGGGGGCGGGGTACCGGATCCGCCATTCGAACTGCCGGGCTGTCACCTCGGCCACCGGATTGGCGAGTGCTTCCTGGTCGAACCGCGATTTCATACGGTAAGCCGCCCACACATCCATCTGGTAGAGGGCGATGAACAGCAGGATCCCGGCGGGCACAATGCTCCAGACGACTTCCAGAACGTGGCTGCCGTGTTGGTAGTGTGCCTTCTTGCCAGGAACCTCCCCGAACTTCCAGAGGATGTACCCCAACACCAGGTGGACCCCGATGAAGGTGACTCCGGTGATCGCGAGGATCAGATAGAACAGATCATCGATCTGCTGACCCAGGGGCGAAGCAGCCGCGCCGGGGAACCACCAGCCCATGGAGGGACCGATGTAGAAGAACATGACGGCCAAAGTGGCCGCCACGCTGAAGAAGAGACACCAGAGACGATTCACGGGATCAACCTCTGCTCAGTCAAACTGGAGCGAAGTGTTCACTGGGGAAGAAGCGGTCACCGGGACCACAACCTAGCGGCTTGCGGTTTCGGGGAGGGTCTCACCCCCGGCCACCCCTTCCGGGGCGGGGGCGGTACCATCCTGGTAGGGAATCGACAACACGTAGTTGACGATGTCCCAGATCTGTTCATCCTTCAAAGTCTTGCCGAATCCGGGCATCGGGGTGCCGTTGATCCCCTGATGCACGCGACGGTAGATGTCCAGCGGACGTCGACCGAAGCGATACACACCCCGGGTCAGGTTACGCGGCATGATCACGTTGCCCCACGCATCCCTCAGCCCGGGCTCATCGTAGTTGCGGGCTGGGCTGGCTCCGTCGATTGCGGCAAACTGTTCGGTCTGCGGCCCATCACCCCGACCGGCCGGGCCGTGGCAATCACTGCACTTGTTCTCTTTGGACAGGTACAAAGCCCGGCCACGGGCGATCGATTCGGCGTCGGCGACCACGCGCTTCGACTGGGGGATCACCAGGTTCTCGGGGTTGTTCGCCTCAGTCCAGAAGTCGACGACATCCTTGGCCTTCTCGGCCACCGTGTCTGTCCACGAGGACTTCACCTCGGCCAGCAACTCATCACGCACTGAGTCCAAAGTGACCGATTTGTCGTCGGCCCGCTTCTCGCGATACGTCCGCTCCAGATCAGCAGTCTTCAAACCAACCTGGGCGAGCTCGACGGCAAGACCTTCCTCGATCTCGCCCCGCATGCTCAGCCACCGGACATAGTCGACCAGCAGGCCGACTTGTTCCTGGCCCAGCAGAGCGAACGACGGCATGTAGGTTCCGGGAATGCCTTCCTCGAGGATCCGGGTCAGGTCGGCATGCGTTGGCCGATTGCCCCCCGCAGTCGACTTGAACTTGTATTTCCCCTGCCGGTAATCGCGGGGACGCGGATTGAGAAACCGTGCCGTTGTGCCGTTGCCATCCCCCGCCACCCCGTGGCAGTGGAGACAGTGCACCATGTACAGGTCGCGCCCTTCCTTGAGCCGCCAGCCGTCCGCCTGGCGATGGGCTTCCGCCGCAGTCGGGGACCCCTTGCCATAGTCGATGGGCAATTCCTGCCACGCCACCAGATTGTTGGGGGTGCCGAAGTTCTCAATGAGTGCTTCGGTGACCAACTGTTGGGCGGCCGGGGTCAGAGCGGCCGTCTTGGCGTTCAGAGAGAACTTTGGTTCGGGAGGCTGGCCGCATCCTGCGAAGAGGAGGGTCAAACCACAGAGGGACAGTGACAGGCTGGAAGACCGCACGACAACATCCTTCCGGAGGACATCGATCCGGGTGGAACCATCAGAACAAACCTCCCCGGAACCCGAGTTCGGGCCCGGGGAGAGGCAACTCACATCAAACTACTTCGTCAGCGAAACAACGGTGCTCTTCGGCTGGGGGCCTTCGAACGTGGCGAACTGCTTCGCTCCGTACTTCAGATCAACCGACTTGCTCTCCCCCGCCTTCACTTCGACGGTCAGCTTCTTGTCGAGGTAGCCCTTCTTTTCGTGCCAGACGGTAAACTCGTGCTTGCCGGCGGGCAGGCCGTCAATCTCGAACTTGCCATTGGCGTCCGACACCGCCATGAACGGATGGTCCATGATCAGGTGATAGGCCTTCATCCACGTATGGAAGTCGCACTTCACCTCGATGGGGAGCTTCTCGGCCTTCGAGTACTTCAGCTCGACACCCTTGCGGTCATTCGGCGAGACCGTCTGGTTGAAGCCGGCGTTGCGGAGCGGGAAGGTGTGGGTATTGTGCGGGACGCCGTCGTCCGACAGCACCTTCACCGTCTGGCCCACCTGGATGCACAGGCTGTGCGGCAGAAACCGGCAGTTCTTCTGGTCGAAGATCAGTTCCTTCTCGGGCTTCGCAGCCTTGAAACCGGCGGGAGCCTTGGGCAGAAACACGAAGACGTTGGCAATCCCCTTGTTCTCGGGATTGACCACGAGCTCTTCGTTGGGAATCTCGTCGCTGGCGCCGCAGACCGCCGGGTCCTTCGTCGAGGCTCCCTTGGCCACCAATGGTGCCAGAGCCTTGAAGTCGTCACTGAAGGTCACACTGCCCGTGACCTTGCCTCCATCGGCAAAGCCGACGGTCGCCTCAGCCAGAGCGGGGGCCACCGCCTGGGTTGCCACGGCCGTCTGGACGGGGTGGGGCCCCTGGGCTTTGGCCGCCCGGGGAGGAGTCAGCACCAGGGCAGCCGTGCCGGCGAGACAGAGGCTCGAACAGCCCATCATCGCCGCGGCCCGCCAAAAACGCTTGGAATTCAGAGACATCACTGCTTCTCCCGTTGTGTCACTTGGATTTCTCCCCCTTGGCGGAGCCGCTCGTAGGCCACCGCGGGCTGGGGAGCAGGGACCGCCGCGAACTTTGCGGGGGCGTAGCTCAAATTCTTCTCCGTGTCGCCGTCGACCGCAATCTCCACCACGACTTTCCGCTCGAGGAACCCCCCCGAAGCCGCCTCGTGCCAGATATTGAACGTGTGCTTGCCGGCGGGGAGGCCGTCAATCCGGAACTTGCCATCCGCGTCGGTCACCGCGAAGTACGGGTGATCCACCGGGAAGTGATACGCCTTCATCCAGGCGTGGTAGTCGCAAACGACTTTGACCGGAGTCGCCTCCGGCTTGGTGTACCGGCATTCGACCCCCTTGCGATCATTCGGGGAAATGGTCTGGTTGAAGGTCGAATTCCGCTTGGGATCGGTGTGCGTGTTGTGCGGGATCGGATCGTCCGACAGCACCATCAACGGCTGGCCAATCCGGAACGCCACGACCCGGGGGAAGAACCGGCACGCCTTCTGGTCGAAGATCGCCGGGTCCTTGGGGGGGGCGACCAGCTCGGGCTTGATCGACGCGGGGGCCTTCTCGAGGAAGATCACCGCGTTCGCAATGCCCTTGTTCGCCGGGTTCACAAGCAACGCCTCGTCGATGGCGTCACCCGCGGCACAGATGGCCGAATCCTTCACCGAGGCATCTCCCGCCGAGAAGAGCTTCTTCGTCGCCGGGACATCGCCTTCGAGGGTCAGGACGCCGTGGAGATTGCCGTAGCCGGCAACCGCGGCCGCTCCCGGCCCTTCAGCCGTTCCCTCCGCCGCCCCACTGCTGCCCGCCTTCATCCGCACTTCGACGTGATGCAGTTCGGGGCAGCCGGCAAGCAGAGTCACGCAGGCCAGGCCGAGCCCAGCTCGCGACAGACGCACAATCCAGTTCGACAACGAACTCACTTCGTCTCCTCCACCTTGGCAGTCTCGGGACCCGGGGACGCAGCGGCGGCTGCCGCAGCGGGAGCCGCTGCCGGCGTCGGCGTGGGCTTACCAGTCTTTTCGAGCATCCGCAGGTAATTCATCAGGGCATCCCGCGATGCGACCGATTGCAGCTGGCCGTCACCACCAAACAATTCGGGGAACTGCTGCTTGCCGGCCGGGAAGTTCTGCGGCATCGAGGTGTACGGGGTGATCCACTTCGGATTGTACACCCACAGCTCGACCCAGTCGGGCTGCAGCCGGTTGTACACCCCCTCCAGGTTCGGTCCCCGCACCACCTTGGTCGGATCGCCGGCGACAAACTCGCGGCCTCCCACCGAGTGACACCCGGCACACAAGCCGGTCGGCGGCGCCATCGTCACCAGATCCCAGCTCTGCTTCAGGTAGTTGGCGTGTGCCGACTCCATCTTCTCGAGATACGCCGGGTCACGCTGCGGAATCGGCTGGTAGGGGAACGGAGCCCCATCAACCGCCGCGAAGTAGTTCGCCAGTGTTTGGGCCTCCTGATCGCTCAGCGAGAACTGCGGCATCCGCAGCAGTGGGGTGTAGCGGATCTTTCCGGGGTTCTTCAGGAACGAATAGAGCCACGGGGTCTGCACCTTCACCCCCTCTTTGTAGAGGGGCGGAGGGGCCATCTGACGGGCCTTCGAGCGGTCGAGACCACGGTCGTTGGCCATCGAGTGATTCGTGAGCCATTCGGCGAATTCGCCACCGCGACCCTTCGTCGCCGCGACCTGCTTGAGGGCCGGGACCAGCATACGGCTGCTGGGGACCTGAACCTTGTTGGCGACCTTTAGCGTCTCCCACAGGTCGTAGCCGAATTCCTGATCGGCCGGATCATCTTCCGGATCGGGAACCGAATTCACGAGCGCCTTGAACTTCACCAGCAGTTCACCCGGAGTCTTGCCCGGGCCAACCAGCCCATCCATCGGCGGCTTGAGCTTCATCAGAGCGTCAAACGCCTGGGGATGATCGACGGAGGTGCTTTCCACGATCGCCAGGGTTTCAACAAACGGCAGGAACCGCTTGTAGAACGCCTCAACTCCTGCGTCGGGCACAGTGGCCCGCAGTCGGTCGTGCAGAGCCAGTAAGGCATCGGTCGGGATATGCACGGCAGGCTGGGCCTCGCTGGCCGCTTTGATTCCCTTGGTGATCGACTCCAACTGGGAGAGGTCGACCGTTGCCAGGGCAGCAGGATCAACTTCGCGGGCATAGATCCGGTTCGGGGTCCCTTCGAGGTAATCCTTCAGGGCATTCCACCGGCCTTCACCGGTCACTTCAACGGACTCACCCGCCGCCAGCTTTTCCTTCTGCTCGTCGGTGAGGTCGAGCCGGAATTCACCCACACTGGCTGCATAGCTGATCTCGGGCAGTTCGAGCATATGACAGCCCGAACAGTTGAACTTGGTGATCAGCTTCTCGCCTTCGATGCGGGCCTTGTCGGCCCCCTTGGGCTGGTACACGAACTCACGGGCGGGAGGCTCGGCCGTCAGCCCCAGCACGAAGGTCGCCACCGCCTCAATGTCGGCCTCGGTGAACGGGAACCGGGGCATCTTCAGGCGTTCGTCAAACCCCTTCGTCTCCACCTTCTTGTAGTCGTAGCTGCGGGGTTCCCGCAGTTTCTGCCACAGGAAGCCACCCCGGCCGTGATGGTTGATCTGGTCGACGTAGTACGCGGCCGACAGTTCTTTGTCGGCCGACTCCGCCGACGGGAAGCGGCCGTTGATTCCGTCCTCCACCGCCCGGGCAACGCGATCCATCGTGCTGGATCCGTCCTTCTCGCCATGGTGGTGCAGGTATTCTTCGATGTGCTCCAGGGCCAGCTTCGAGGGATCCTTGCGGCCCCAGTCCTGCAGGGCGGTGCCGATGGGACGGGCCTTTTCGAAGCCGGGAATCTCGTGGCAGCCGAAGCAGCCGTATCGCGAGATCGTCCGGCGTCCGATGTACCGCAGCAGCGCCTGGTCGTTCAGTTCTCCCTCGGCCAGTTCAATTTCGTCCGGCTTGATGGGAGCCGCCTTCAGGCGATCGGCTTCAATGGTCGGATACTTCCGCTCGGCCATCACTCTCTCAACAGCCTCGTTCGACAAGACCTTCACCAGGTTCATCCGCACAAGCGCATCGAGAGCCCGGTCGAGTCTAACCTTCACCTTCCGCTCTGAACCGTCACGCCACAGCGTGAGGGTCACTTCGGTTCCCGGCTGGGCGGCCGACAGCTTCCCGTCCACCTGGGCGGCGGACGAAAGCGCCTCGTCGTTCCACGACAGAATCACATCGTCCAGCTGCAGACCCGGCTTGTCGACCACGAGTCCCCCCTTCTCAGGAAGAATCTGGTTCGAGAAGTTGGACACCCCCGCCGCCCGTGCAGCGGGGCTGAACGGAGTGACCGCGGTCACCCGCACACCCTTCGGTTCAGACAAACCCAGACGGGCCGCCTCGGCCGTGGTGAAGTTCTTGTCGAGATCGGCCCCCAGAATGACTGGCAGTGCAGTCTCCGAATACTCCTGCGGCCCCTTCGACAGCAGCCACGCCACAATGTCGGCAGCCGGATCCACGGTCACGCCGTTGACGGTCTCGGGATCGAGATACAGATTCGGCATCCGGGTGCGGGCACTGTGCCGGCTCGGCTCACGAATCCATGAGTACAGCCACTGGGCCGACACCAGCTTCTTGTGCACAGTGGTCAGGTCGGGCCCGAAGTCGGGATTGATCCCTTCCATCTCTTCATGGGCGTGGCAGTTCACACAGCCACGCTGGGCGAACAGCAACTTGCCGCGTTCAACGTTGGGAGTGTAATCGGCCGCCCAGTTGTCGAGCTTGATCTGCTCGGACTTGGCAAACAAGTACTCCACCACCCCCGCGATCTCGACCGGCTGCAGATTGTGCGCCTGCCCATCCTGCTGGTTGGGCTGGTCGAAGAACTGGGGCATGCGGGTTTCGGGACGGAAGTCGCGGGGGTTCTTGACCCACTGCTCCGTCCAGCCCCGGCTCGTCTTCGCCGCATAGTGACGCAGTCCAGGACCGACCTTGCGGAACGTGCCCGGCTTGGCGCCGGGATCCTCCGCCAGGCGATCTATCTCTTCCTGAGTCTGCGGCTCCAGACGAATGTCGGGACCAATGGGCTGGCCCGCGTTGTAGCCGTTGATTTCATGGCAGCCGTAGCAGCCATACTCCGTGATCAGTTCATAACCCCGATACAACTTGGGAGCCGAAGCACCGAAGGTGGGATTCACGCCGAGTTCCACGACGTCGTGGTGGCACTGCAGACAGGTGGACTCCATCATCCGTTTCGGCTGCATCGGGTATTCCCAGTAGTGGTTGAAGGAGTAGCCGTACTTCTTCTTCCACTCTTCAGCCTGCGCGGGAGAGTTGGGACTGTGCGACGCGTTCTGGAAACTCGTTCCCGATCCACAGCCGTTGTGGCACGAGGTGCAGCCAAACTTCTGCATCGGGTGCGGGCTGGCCGAGGTCAGGTACAACTCGGGGTTCGGGTGGGTCGAATACGGATGGGCGTACCCAACCTTGGTGCCATCTTCCCGGACCAGCTTTTTCTTGCCCGACAGATAATCCTGGGCGTTGTCGGGATTGATCCCCTCGGGATCGTGGGGAAACGCGGGAACATTCCCTGCACCCACGCGGTCGATGTTGACGTGGCAGGTGGTGCAGCGATCGAACCGGGCGACGTTCTTCATTCCGCCGTAGTTCATCTGCAGGTTCGGCAACCAGATCTGGTTGATCTTCAGGTGGCCGTTGAACCCCTCCACGATGGGCAATTCCATCAGCCACCGCTTGGCCGCGGCGATCCCCGTGGGAGCAATGCGGTCCTTCGCGGTCGACAGCCGGTCAAGATCGAAGCGGAACTTCTTCAGGTCCGCTTGAGCCAGATCTTTCTCCTTCGTGACCTGCGCCTTTTTCTCCTGCGCCACCGCGAATTCCGCCTGCAGGACCTGCAGCTTCGATTCAAGGTCGTCCACCAGGGCCTGGGCCTTGTTGAACTTCTCGCGCAACTCGAGCACGACGTCCGACTTCAGTTGGTCGCGGATCGCCAGGTCGTAGTTGGCCCGGGCGACATCCCGCTCCGCCCGCTTGAAGCGAACTTCCTGAGACCGCTTCTGGAATTCACCATCGAGCTTCTTCACCTCGGCGGCGACGGTGTCGGCATCGGCCTTCCGCTCGCTGACCAGGGTGTCGGCAGCGGCCACATTGGCCGTGAGGGAGTCCAACTGTTTGTTGAAGTCACCCGAGGTCAATTGGGCAAGGTCGGCATCAATCAACTGCGTTTGCAGCTTGTTGTTGACACGTTGGATCTTTCGCCATTCGTCCGCATAGTCCGAGCGGAACATGAGCAGGGTGGCGCCAAACAGGGCCACCGCACTCACGGCGAAAATCTTGTGCATCAGCGGAAGGCTGCGCCAGACGTTTTCTGTGGCAAGCATGGTAGGTCGGTCTGACTCAGATGTTGAAGAACCACTCGGGGATGGCCACGATGTACTTCAGGTTGAAGGCCCATCGCAAAACCATCTTGATCGGCAAAGCCGCCATGAACAAAACCAGATTCGCCAGCACCATGTACCGCACGAATCCCATCTTTACGAAGAACTTCTGGAAGATCGTCGCCGCCATCAGCGGGGGCAGGACCAGCAGGTAGGCGGCGGTGGCCGCCAGGCCCACCCATTCCCGCTTCAGAATCGCCAGCACCTTCTCAATCGCCGACGCGTCGGCCGCGGCCGCGGGCAAGGGCTGATTCAGCGAACGGATCCAGTAATACTCCGACAGGTTGACATTGTTGAGCACCTCGAGCTTGTGCACGTCCCAATACTCGTAGATGCCGAAGAAGTTCCAGTTCGGACCCCGCAGGAACGTTCCCAGAATGATCAGCCCGATCCACAGGGGAATGAACCCGAACAGGAACGTGATGACCGAGAATTTTCGCTGGTTGAAGGTGTAATAGCCGTTGCCCTCCTTGTTGAAGTCGATGTAAGGCAGGGCCATCAGACCGACCAGGATCACGCTCGGCAAAACAACACCCGCCATCCAGGGGTCGTAGTAAACCAGCATTTCCTGCAGCCCCAGGAAGTACCAGGGAGCCTTCGACGGGTTGGGGGTCTTCACCGAGCTGGCGGGTTCTTCCAGCGGTGCGGGCAGCACCACACCCCAGATCACCAGGATTGCCGTCAGGGCAATCATGCAGATCATTTCGGAGTACACCAGGTCGGGCCAGACCAGCACCTTCTCATCGGCTTCCTTCTCGAGCGTCGGCAGCCCCGCCGCGATCCGCCGGTCATTCTCGACCGACCGGCTGAAATACAGCCAGGTGAAGAACGCCACGATGAACAACATCGCCACGATCGGCACGTTGTCTGGCTTCCCCACGATCTGGCGGAAGTCGTAGTCGGTCATGCTGAGCGCCAGGAACAGAATCGAGGCGTTCAGCAAAATCCACGACACGGTGGGCTTCGTCCACCACTCCCGCAGCACGATCATCGCGATGAACAGCAGCGTCGAGATGGCGAAGAAAATCACCGGGTTCGCCAGCCCGTCGATCTGGGTCTTGATCGCCTGGGGCATCACGAACCAGAAGTTCTGCGGCTCGGCGAACTTGGTGATGTGCACCAGGCCGACGAGTGCCAGGCCCGTGCAGTAAAAGGCCCAGCCGGCCAGTGAGGCCACGCTGGCCTTCAGCTTGCCCAGCCGGAGTGTCCAGACAATGTTCATCGCGCACAGGAGCAGGTACAGCCAGCCCAGGCCGCGAATGACTTGTGCCGTGAGATCGGGATGCGGATTCATGGTTCAGACAGAATGTGCGGGGATGTCGGCTTACAGGGGTCCACTGATGCCGCCATCCTTGCGGACGCGCCAGAAGTGAATCGCGATCAACAGCGACACCACCAGCGGAATCGCCACACAGTGCAGGATGTAGAACCGGTTCAGCGTCGCCTCGCCCACGAACCGGCCCCCCAGCAGGATGAACCGGGCATCGCTGGCGTTGGTGATCAGGTCGTAGCCGCCCAGGTTCAGAATCTGGGCTCCGGGACCCTCATGCCCCAGGAAGGGAGTGGCTCGGGCCATGTTCGAACCGACGGTGATGGCCCAGATCGCCAGTTGGTCCCACGGCAGGAGATAGCCGGTGAACGACAACAGCAGGGTCAGCACCAGCAGCAACACTCCAACCACCCAGTTGAACTCGCGGGGAGGTTTGTAACTGCCGGTGAGGAACACGCGGTACATGTGCAGCCAGACCGTGATGACCATCGAGTGGGCACCCCAGCGGTGAATCTCCCGCATGATTCCCAGCGTCGTGACGTCACGCAGGGCGAGGATGTCGTTGTAGGCCCACTCCAGCGTCGGCCGGTAGTAGAACATCAACAACACCCCGGTGATCGCCTCCACCAGGAACAGGAAGAAGGTGATCCCCCCCATGCACCAGGTGTAAGAGAGGGCGATCCCCTGCTTCTTGATCGACACCGGGTGCAGATGCAGGAAGAAGTTGGTGAGCACCACCACGATGCGGTTGCGGCGGTCGTGGGGCGCAGGATGCCGGAAGACACTCTTCCAGATCTGCGAGTCTCGGATGTATTCGCCGATGGACATCGATGCGGCTTGCCGTGACA
>Ga0315903_10004754_pt1 | contig 17998 bp, 42 predicted proteins | sample LakEriMetagenome_7_FD_203524 | JGI IMG/M metagenome (GOLD analysis project Ga0315903, IMG submission 203524) | Freshwater fungal communities from buoy surface, Lake Erie, Ohio, United States - Buoy 2 MA119 | ecosystem: Environmental > Aquatic > Freshwater > Lake | place: USA: Lake Erie, Ohio...
GTGAAGATTCTTTGACCCCAGGCTGCAGGTTCTTGCTCTCACCGGAGCGCTCAAACTTTCGCCTGCCAGCCTCGGTCAGCCCACCTTCAGGGTCGCGCAGCTGTGGCATTTAGTCTTCCTCTTCCTCAAGCTCTGCCTCGTCCATCATTTCCTTTAAGCCGCGCATTGGCTTCTCTGGCTTTTTGGTGGACATGTACTTCGCAACCTTTTTGCGCAGAGCTGGCGGCAGCTTCGACAGCTCGACCATCCCTTCCTCTTCGCCCTCATACTCTTTTTCGATAGAGATTTCGATCTTCATTTGCTGCCTTTCGCTGCGATCATATTGTCGATCAGGTTGGGATAGGGTCGGCCTGCCTTCTGAGCTCGACGCATCGCGCTGCGCTTCTCAGACTCGGATAGCTTCTGTGGCTTGCCTAGACCCTTTGGCCTTGGCTTATCCCAAACTTCTTTCATCATTTGCCTTTCTTGGACATGCCAGCTTCAGACAGCGCAATTGCAACAGCCTGATCACGCGATTTGACCTTGTCACCGCTGGAAGATTTCAGCTTGCCAGCCTTGTACTCGCGCATGACCTTGGAAACCTTGCTCTTCATCTTGTCTTCTTTGTCGTAATGTCCTGGCATGATTAAGTCTCCTGTAGCATTGGTCGGGTTGCGCGGCGGCTGACAGCGCCCAAGCGTGCAGCCTTGCGTTCACCTACTTCGCGCTTAAAAGCAGATTCTGTTTCTGCTTTTTTGGCAGCAAATTGTGAAGTGTCAAACTCTGCAATGGCTGGCTTAACTGGTGCAGTTGGCGCTTTAGGTGCTGTTTCTGTAAATTTTGGAATTGGTTTTTTTTCGTAATAAGTGTATGACTCTTGTGCTGGGTAATAACTAAAGACGTTGGTAAACGGGTCGTAATAAGGCTTCGCAACAGTTCGCGTACCTGTTTTTGCAATTAAAGGATCTTTTGCAATCTCAGCCAGAGTCACGTTATAAGCATCTAGTTTGCTTTGGTATTGAGATTTTTGAGACTCAAACGCTGGCATCAGTTCGGTCTGATACCGTTTCACTTCGGATTCATATGGTGCCATCTTCTCGGCGACCATCTTCTGGTAATCAGCAAAGCTCTGCTGATATTGGCCGGTCATCGACTCAATATTTTTTGAATACTGCTGCGCAAGACGTTCAATGTCTGACATCCTGCGCACCTTCGTGCGCTTTTGATAGAGTGTCTCTGCCATTATTGCAGCCTCATCCCTGGTGAAAACTCAGCCGATGTGATGCCCAGCTCTGGCGTTAGACGCTCCTGCGACAGCAGCGCTCTGCGGCCACCACGGGTGCGAGCCTTCAGTGCAGATGCCTCAGATGCTGCAGCCTTGCGACGCTCTTCGTCAGCAGCAGCTTGCACTTCCTTGGCCTTCTTCTCCATCTCCAGTTTATTCTCTTGGTACTGGAGCTGCTGCTTCTGGAATTGTTCTCTAGCAGTTAGTGCCTGTTGCTCAAGCGACGCGCCCTGCTTTGCGTACTCAGCAGTTTGCCGCGACATTTCCATGCGCATTGCAGCTGCATCAGCGGCTTGTTGCTTTAATGCGGCCTGCTGTTGACGTTCAGCATCTCGACGCGCTTTGTTTGCTTCGCCTGCTTGATAAACAGATCCAGCAAATACAGCTAATGCAATCCAAGGCATGATTACCCCCTAATCAATACTTCATCCAGTTTATCGACATCGGTTTCGTCGGTTGCATGGATGCAAAACCAAACGGCATCCTCAAGTGCCACAATCTGGTGGTGCTTATTTGCCAGAATCGTCACACAAGTCGGCGCAATCAATTCCCGACTATCACCATCAACCTCAAGCGTTACTCGGCCTGCAGCCAAAATGCTTAGATGGTCATACTCATGCGCGTGCGTCACAGCATAATGACCAGCTGGCAACAGCATTTTGCGTGCATATACGCCATCGCTGAAATGATGTGATATGTCTAAATCAATCTCAATGTCGCTCATATAGCAAGCAATTCTATTGGGTTTTCAAAAGGTTGCAACCATAAAGCTATATTGCAGATATACCTCATGCAAAAATATCGAAGTCCATCTTCGCCACCGTCAGGCCGGGTGCTTTGCCGCCCAGGTTGTGAACTCTTGTCATGCGGTTATATTCGCCGCCACCGAGCATCAAATACCCAAATGAGTCGCCAATGTGCGAGTGTTCGTTCTTGTTGGGCGCATCTCGGAACCGCTCCTGGCCTGCGCCGACCGCCACGCGCTTGAAGTGGTAGCCACCGGCCAGAGCTTTGCGCAGCAGCTTGCAGTTGCGGTTGACGATCAGCCCTGGCTTGCCGTCGATCAAGCGCTGCATGGGCGCTGCGGAGGCTTCTCGGCGTACCTTGAAGTCGTTGCTGGCAGTGGGTTGAGCCTTTAGCCCCAGTGTGCGCAGGAAATCAAAGGCAGTCACCTCGTAAATGGCATCACGCGCCATGCCGGCAGGGTCGCCCCAAATCATGACCTGGTGCTGTGGATACCGCGCATTGAGTTCGGCCAGCAGTTGCATACCGAATCGCTCCAGCCCCATGTCAAACGTCACGATTTCATGGTGGATAACCCAGCGGCCATTAGGTAAACGCTGTCCAATGGTGGCAGCTGGGGTCAATCCGAAGTCGAGACCGACCTGAATCGGCACATCAAGCGACAGCTCGGTTTCACCCGACATGGTGGAATCGTCATATTCAGGCCAGACGGGTCGGCCTTCTTGGACGTAGGTGTACAGACCGCCTGCGTAGCACTTGATCCAATCCAAGTTCTTACCCAGCAGCATTTGTTGGTAGTAGCCGCCGGGCAGGTTGTTGACGTTCTCGGCCTTTGGGTTGACCTTCCACCACTTGCCAGCAGCGAATATATGGTCGTTAGCCTCGGGATTGTCGGGCAGGTGTTCAGGATCGACCTCGATCACGCCGCCAGGCTGCTGCCAAAACTTCCAAGCGTACTGGCCGGTCATCTTTTCCTTGACGGCCATCTTATGCCACCAGTGATCATCGTCTGTTGGGTTGGTATCCATCCAGATACCGTGCCATGTGGCACCGCCATCGCGCTTGGTTGGGTAGCGTCCGACCCGGTGGGTCAGGCCATCGATCACCGCCTTGGGCAGCTCTCGCGCTTCGTTGACCCACGCGCCAGTGAGCTCAAGCGACAGCAGCTTTCTAACGTCTTTTGGCTGGTCTAGCGCCAAGAAAATGACTTCCATATCGATGCCTGCAGCCTCACCGCGGGCTGGTAGCCGGATATGGTGGGTGATTGGTGGGGTGTGCATCATCGGCCCGAAGGTGGATTCGGGGAACAGGTCGAGCCAGGTCTTGATGGTGGTGGTTTTCAGCATTGGGTAGCTGTTTCGCACCACCGCCCAGCGCGAATATCGGATGTTATCAATCGGGCTTGGCTTCTGTTGAATCGCCTTCTTGAAGATCTTTGCAGCGCAACCGTAGCTTTTGCCGGAACCCACCGGCCCCATCACGCCCTGGACGAAGGCGTTGCTCTGGAAGAAGTCGTAGATCACCGGGCTCTCGCTGAAGTCGAACCTCAACCCCTCGCTCGATACCGTCTTGCTGGACTGCTCTTTCGTTTTTGACACGTTTCCTCCAAAGACTCATTATTGGCCAGACGTTGGCGCGACCACGTTGACATCAATCACGCTAGGCTTGTCATTCTCGTCAGGATTGTCCAGCAGGCCAGAAGCCTTGGCCAGCAACCGCAAGACACCCACCTTATCGTACAGCTCGATGTCCAAGAAACTGTTGCCTTCCTTGTCAGTTCTGACCGATACCTTCTTAATCGCCTGCAAGGCGTGTTCAGGAATCTGGTGCGCAGCCTTGACCTTGACCTGGCCGTCCTCATCCCAGGTCATGATGTCCGTGATCTTGGTGTTGGCCATGCACAGCAAAGCGTAACTGACCGCCTCACGGTTCTGGATCAGGGTGTTTGAGCGCTCCAACCGACGCTGGATCGAGCGAGTACCACCCCAGTTGGTCAGGGGCGGTACTACGTTGGATTGTTTCTTTGCAGCCATCAGAAGGGTATCTCTTCGTCAGCCTGCGGCTGGAAGCCATTGCCCTTGGCCTGGTTGTGCGTAGACAGCGGCGGAGCGCCAATCGACTTCACCTTGCCGATCTTGATCTTGAAATACTGCTCACCCGCCTTAGTGGTCGCAGGATTCAAGTCAAGGTAATGCACCGTACCATCCGGCAACATGACGTCACCACGGTAGGCGGCGTGCCAATCCTCCTTCTTTTCCTTGTTGATAAACGCACTGCCAAAGTTCGGCTTATGTTCCCATCCCATGTTGTTAATCTCCTAAGTTGTTGCAAAAAACCCACCAGACAAAAAAGTGGGGAAAAATTGTGAGTAGCCCCCGCTAGCGCTCATGACGGGGGAGGGGGCAAAGGGTGCCTTTTTTACAACGAATGATGCCAGATCGATAACGCAATCGATCCTGCAGCCAGGTCGTGCTGGCATCGCTTCAATGCAGACACGTCGTTACCCCCCCTGCCTTCTGGACACGTCAAAACACCATACGTTCGTTTGGTCTTTGGACACTTTGGATTACAGCCCCGTAGAGCCGTTTGCCATGCGTACCCATGTCTGCCTATTACCCGCACCCTGATCGCGCCTTGTAGGTACCTTAGATCGCGTTTAAATGCCATGCCGTGCCGTCAGCTCATCCGATTGCAGCATGATCAAGTCGTTAGCCAACATCGCGCCATCGGTCGGCAAGGGCAAGCCTTCAGCTGCATAGCGATCTGACAACTTATCCATCAGTGTTTCAAGTTCTGCAACTGTTGTTGAATCTGCAATGTGTTGAATTGATTCTTGGTTGCTTAAAACATTAAAACCTTTACTTAAAAATAACCTTAATACTTTATCTATACCTTCGTTCTTTAGGTTATGGTCAACCCCTTGGTTGTCAGTATGGTTGTCAGTGTGAGACTTATCCACAGCTTTAGGTTGACTATGTGGCGGCCTTACATTGACAACCTCTGGGTTGACTATGCGCTTCTCTTTTGATGCCTTTTTTGCAGCAATCTCTGCTTTCATCTTGGCAACTGTGATGGTGTCTCCTGACTTCGGCATCTGGTACTCCTGTGGTGGTTGTGTGATGGGTTTGACAACGCCTTTGATCATGTCCTGGATACGCTTTAGGCCCTCAGGATCTGGTGTCAGCTCTTGCTCTTTCTTCATGTCTTGTTCCTTCAACTGTGGTGATCGGTTGTCTTCATGTCGGCTGGTGACTGCCAGTGCTGTGGCTGTATCGACTGACTCATCAAACACGACGCGCACTGTGTCCGAGCGCTGGCCTTTGAACCCGCGCTTGACCACCTCGATGTAGCCTGCAGCCTTCAGCTTGACAAACTGTTTGCTGATCGCCTGCTTGGTCACGCCCATGTCAGCTGCCAGCCGGTTCTGGCTAACCCAGGTGATGCCTGCGCGGTTGGTGTAGCTGCAGAGGATCGCCAATACCCTGATGCTGGCATCTGTCAGACTGGCATCCCTGATCGCCTTGATCGGCACGACACAGACCTTGCGCTGATCCGGTGCCGGTTCTTTTTCCCTGACCTTGGGCTTCTTGGGCAGCTGGAACTGCACCACATTGTCGGGTGCTGCGCTCATCAATCCTTCCCAAAGCTGCTGACATACGGGATGCCTAGTGCCTGGTCGCGCTCGTACAAAGCCTGCCGGTACTCATCGAGCAGCGCGTGCGCTTCATCCCATGTCTTCTCAGGGCTCAAAAGCGAACACTCGAGCATGATCGCTAACCGGTGGGCAAAGCGGTCGCCAACGTCGTCAGTTGTAATCATGGTCGCACTCGCACACAAAGCTGTAGCAACCCATGCAATACCCGGTATTCAGCAGCTGCATACGCAGGCTGTGCCGCAGGGCGTGATAAGCCTTTGCCTGGGCCTCGTCCTCTGCTTTTGGCATTGCGGTATCTGCCAGCTTTGCCGCAGCCTCGAACAAATCCTCGTGCTGCTTCCACATGGTGGTCAGGGTTTTTGACTGCGATTGAATCGTCACTTCCATGCGGTCAATGGTTGCCTGCTGCTCCGCGATTACTCGCTCTAATGCTGTGCTCATTGTTCTTCTCCTATTTCCAATCGTCTTCCTTATCGCCTGCAAGCAGGCCGATGTAGAACGCCATCGCTGCCAATCCAATCAGGCCGCCGATCGTCATCAGCAGCACGCCAAAGAATGCGATCACCATCACCGCCACCGCAGCTGCGCAGCCAGCTTCCTGACATGCGCCTCTGGCGTTATCTGGCCGCTGTGGTTGCGATACGGGCTCTCTGAGCGCTTTTCGATGCAAGGCTTACAGATCCACCTCGCCGTGGTCTTGCCGCGCTTGTAGATGCCTCCTGCCTCTTCCCTGGTGCATTGGCAACTCGTGCAGAACTTGGTATTCATAGCAGCCCCTTGATCCGGCTGATCTCCCAGCCTGTCGCGTCGTGAATCTTCAAGATCCGCTCGGCTGTGACACCCATCTTGCCGTTTCTTATCTTGCTGACATACGCCTGCGGCCAGCCCAGCTTGACAGCCAGGTGAGCGTCGTTGCGAGCTCTGAGCTCAGTAATCAGTGTGTCCAGCAGCCGGTGGTCATTCCTTGGTTTTTGCATTCTTATATCTCCTTAACATCTCATTTCGCAGCTTGGTCTTGCCCTCAATGCCGCGCCGCTCTTCGACACTGAGTAAATATTGCATCTTGGTAACCTTCGGCTTTCTCGCCTTGTCCGGCAGCTTCAGAGCCCACCTCACCTCGCATTCGAAGCGCCAGGCTTCGCTGTGCGTGCAGACTTCAACGCCGTCCACCAGCACCGTGCGAGGCTTCCAATGCGGCCTGTCGCAGTGCTGGCAATGCTCATAACCTGCGGCCACCATGCCGCCTCAGATACCGCCTGGCCTGCTTCACCGAGGCCATGATCCCAAGGCCGGAGTAACGCCACATCCTGAACGCTCGCCACAGTCTGATCATTTGACGCGCCTCACCTTGTTAGCCTTCGCAGCCTTGGCCTGCTCGCGCTGGATGCGCTTGAACTTGGCGGCTAAGTCCATCGCCGTGCCTGCTGGCTTATATTTGAAATTTGGGTTCCACACACTCGGCGTGTCATCCGGCTTCTTTTCTTTCTTTGGCGGCATCGTGTCATCAGCCAGCTTCAGTTTGGTTTGCATTGTTTCCCTCTAATTGATCTCGTAGCATAGGTATAAAGTCATCCAATAAAAGGCAGACGCGCCAGGGCTGGCCGTTGCGCCGGTAGACTACCACCGGCACCTCATGCGGCTGCGCACACGCCTCGACCTGTTGCGACCAGGCATCAATCTGCAACCGCTCCTGCCGCTTTACCTCAAGCCTAAAGTGCTGGATCGTGATGTCGTCCGCACCATCTCTGGCTTGGCCCAGGTTGCGCTTGACCACAAACCCGAGCTCATCAGTCAGTAGCTTGGCCAGCTCACGCTCGCCTGCAGCACCCTTATTCCGCTTACCGCGACCGTTCATGCGCCACCTAGCAGCTTGTTCAGCCGATCCTGCGTGCTCTGGTAGCGCTTGCCATAGGCTTCCAGTATCAGCTCTTCCAGAATCGACACCCTGGTGCGACGCTGCTCTGCAGCCGCTTGGTCTAGCAGCTGCCTTACCTCTGGCCGCATACGCATTAAAAACATCTTGCCCTGTTTCATAACTCCCCCCCTGTATATCGCCCGAATATAATTCCAAGACCGTAACGCCGTCAACGCTTGCCAATTTGACAGCACCTAAAATTATTTTGGTTTGGGGTGTTGACATATACCGGCGATATATGAGAGTCTCTGTCTACGGTCACTCAAGACCGCAACGCCACCGAGATACAGGAGCGCAAAACATGAGCAAGTATGTAGCTTACTTCCGAGTTTCTACTGAGCGCCAGGGCCAATCTGGCCTCGGCCTCGAAGCCCAGCACACCGCAGTCAAAGCATACGCTGACGGCATCATCCACAGCTTCACAGAGATCGAATCAGGCAAGCACGATGACCGGCCACAGTTGGCCGCTGCCATCGCCATGTGCAAAGCCACTGGCGCTGCTCTGCTGATTGCCAAGATCGACCGTCTGTCGCGCCAGGCAGCGTTCCTGCTGACCCTGCGTGACTCTGGCGTTCAGATCGTTGCAGCCGACATGCCGCACGCTGGCACGCTTGAGTTCGGCATTCGCGCTGTGGTTGCCCAGCATGAGCGCGAAGAGATCAGCCGCCGTACCAAGGCAGCACTGCAAGCCGCCAAGGCTCGCGGTGTCAAACTCGGTAACCCAAACCCCCAGGCAGCAGCAGAAGCCGGTGCAGCCGCTGGCCGTGCTAACGCTGACGCATTCGCAGCTCGCATGATGCCCATCATCGCCGACCTGCAGCGTGCAGGCATCACCAGCCTGCGCTCAATCGCAGCAGCACTCACAGCTCGCGGCGTGCAGACTGCTCGCGGTGGCCGTACCTGGGGCGCTGCCCAAGTTTCCAACCTTATTCAGCGGGGTGCAGCATGAACGACGATTTCTTCAACGGTTTTCTGCTCGGGATCTTTGTTGTCATGGCCATGTTCTTTGTGGCGGGTGTCATATGATCACCGGCCAGATCCTGCGCGATGCCCAGCTGGCATTGTTCGAGCAACGCGACAGCGACTTCCTGGCTCAGTGCCGGGAAATTGCAGCTCAGATCTGCAGGCAGCAGGGCTCGGTGTCCATCAACGATGTTCGAGCTGCCATCAACCTGCCTGCGGAGCTGCACCCATCGGTTTTGGGTGCCGTTTTCCGGGGTAAAAAATTCACAGCAATCGGCTACACAGAAGCCGCTCACAAAGCCGCCCACGCTCGCGTTGTGCGGGTCTATAAACTAACGGAGGAAACATGTCAGGCAAACTAACACCGGACTACATGATGAGCGCCAGCCGCCTGCCAGCGCTGCTCGGGCTGTCTCGCTACCAGACACCCAATGACGAACTACAGTACAGCATCAACGCCAGCAAAGGCCTGCCACGCGAAGACAAACAGAACGAAGCGATGGCTTGGGGCGACCGCATCGAGCGCCTGATCCTGCTGGAAACAGCCAAGCGCCTCGAGCTGCTCGAGCTCTCGACCGAGTTCGACTCGGCCTTCTTTCATAAGACGCTACCGCTGGCTTGCAGCCTGGACGGTTGGGCGCATGGCCGTGGGCAGAAGATCCGCACCGACATGGATGCCGGCATTATTGTGGTGGGCCAAGATGAGATCATGCTGGACGGTTATGGTGTACTTGAGGCCAAGCTAACCGCGGTGTCGCCCGAGGAAATGCCTGCGCTGTACCGTGGCCCTGTGCAGTTGCAGGCACAGATGGACATTATGCAGGCCCGATGGGGTGCCGTGGCCGTGCTGTACCAGGGAACCGTGCTGCGGATCTTCTTGTTCGAGCCGCACAAGCAGACGCTGGAAACAATCAAGACTGCGGTGCTGGAGTTCCAAAACAAGATTGAGAAGTACAAAGCCACCGGCGAGATTGACTACTACCCACCAGCCAACAGCAAGGATGCCGACCGTATGTACCCGGCAGCTGATGAGGCTGCGGTAGTCAACCTACCTGGTCGCGCTGAACAGCTGGCCGACCAGATCCTAGCCGCCAACGCAGCCATCAAAGAGGCAGAAGGCAAACGCTCCGAAGCAGAGACCGAGCTCAAAGCCATGCTCGGCCAGGCATCCAAAGGCACCGTCGGTCGCTTCGAGATCCGCTGGCCAATGCGTAGCTACAAAGCGACACCAGAGAAGGTGGTGCCTGCGAAGGACGCATACAGCATCAGACAATCAACCCTGTCCATCAAAGAGGCACTATGACCAAACTCGAAGAGGCGCACGCCAGAGCTGTGGTTGCGCTGTTGAACACGATACCCAAGTGCAGCGAGGAAGAGGCCGAAGAGATCGTCGAATCCTTCACCGCGCTAGTTCTTTACACCATCCATGAATTTTTACCAGGGGATAACAATGACCAATCTCGTTACAACTAGACAGGGGTTCGCGCCTGCAACCTTTACCGAAGCCAGGCAGTTTGCCGAAGAGCTGGCATCGTCCAGCCTAGTACCCAAAGCCTACACCGGCAAGCCGCAAGATATTCTGGTGGCCATGCAATGGGGTGCAGAGATCGGCCTGGCACCCATGCAGGCGTTACAAAATATCGCGGTGATAAATGGGAAGCCTTCGGTCTACGGTGATGCAGCGATGGCGCTGGTGCAGGCCAGCCCACACTGCGAAGACATCGAAGAGTATTTCGAGGGTGAAGGCACGCCGAACCCGACCGCTGTGTGCGTGGCCAAGCGCAAGGGTCGCAAGCCGGTGATTGCTAAGTTCTCGGTCGAGGATGCCAAGCGAGCTGGCCTGTGGGGCAAGCAGGGGCCGTGGCAGGCGTACCCGAAGCGCATGATGCAGATGCGAGCTCGAGGCTTTGCGCTGCGTGACGCGTTTCCTGACGCGCTGAAGGGGCTGATCACAGTCGAAGAGGCGCAGGATTTCCCGCCAGAGGCACGGCCACAGCCAGCCAAGAATATCACGCCGCTGCCAGCCAATCCATTGGATCGGATCGCGCCGCCAGAGCCAACCGCAGTGATGGAAACAATCATCGCCACCACGGTGGATGAGTATGTGCCGGATCTGGAGGAAGCCAATTCTGATTTGCAGAATGATTCTGCAGAATCTGCAGAACCTGCTGCAGAACCTGGCGTGATAAGCATCTATCAGCTGATGGTGCCAAGCAAAGGTGATGCCGGGCCAGTGGTCAAATCAACCCACACCAGCCAGCTTGAGTGGTCTGCAGCCTACGAAACGCTTGCCGACAAGACCATGTCAGCAGGCAAGGCTAGTGAGCGTGACCGGATGACAGCGCTAAAAAATTTCAAGGAAGCGAACCAGGCGATGTTCAAACAGATGGAGCCTGGTGCCATGCTGCAGCATTCACAGGCTTACCAGAAGCGGCTGCGAATGCTGGGCGCTGAAATGAACAAGGAAAAAAATCCCGACTGATAGCCGGGAAAACCCGCTGATACTTTGGTTAGCGCAGGAGGGGCGCAGTGTCAGCGGGGGGTGTTCCTCACTGCTTCGTACTGACGGATGCAGGTGTCGAGGGCTGATTGGAGCCTTGCTGCGTCGGCGGCGTACCTTGCAAGAAACTCTCCATTTGCCCGATCCAGTTCCGCTCCAGACGCTCCACTGCAAGAGCTGGCGGTACTGGACACGGCACCTGCCGGGGCGGCGGGGCGCTCGGGGCGCTTGCGCAGGCTGTCAATGAGCCGGTCAGAGCGAGCGTTAATATCCTTAATCTGTTCATACGATTCCTCTCTCAGCTTGTCAGCCTGGGCCTGTAGCTGCTGTTCCTTCTCGCGTGCAGCTGCCTGCGCCTTCGCATACTCTTCTGCCAGCTTGGCCTTTTCCTGATCCCATTGCGCCTGCACCTCGGCCTTACCTGCTGCCGAGCCTTTGACGTAGCCACCAGCGCCAGCCAGTGCGACAGCTATGACAGCACCGGCAATGAAATAAGGATTCATTTTGATGGCGGCACTTTTGTGCCTTCCAATTTTTTATGAACCTTCACATCGCGGCACACTTCCTTCTTGGTCTTCGGATCTTCCCGGCAGACCTTCTTCATCTCGCCACCAGCGTGGACGTTGAATGCTAACAGCAGGCTGGCTGCCACGGTTGCGGCCATGCGGATCAGTACAAAAGCGTTCATGGTTCCCCCTATAGTTCAGGTTGTGGTGCTGCTGGTGGTGCTGCTTTACCGTTGAAGCCTGCCGCCACGGGTGGTGGTGGGCTAGTCTCTAGCATAGGCTCGACGCGCTGATGCACTGGGGCCGGAGCCTTGGGTGCCGGTGGCTGCGGGTCAGTCCAATCGCTGGCCTTGCTAACACCAGGCGGTGGGTCGATCAGTTTGGCCACGCCGTCCTTGCCCTTGATGGCCAACAGGGTTGCCAGCGCACCGAGGATGTACTTCGACATGTCCGATAGCAACATAAAGAACTGGCGATCCGCAGGCGCAATGGAGTTCATCGGCTGGGTCACGAACACTACCGAGTACATGGCCAGGCTCGACATCATCAGCAGCACAGCACAGAACGTCGTGCCGATGACTAGCTTGATGACCGAGTCGATTTGATCTGGAGTCCACTTCATGGTTTTTGTTCCTCCGGCTTAAAGTCAGCAGCTGGCACCAGCTGGTCGGGGCAAGTGCCGGTCACCGCGCAGGTCGGTCGCTGGCACTCAGGCTTGTTCCAGTTCTTGTTGTCCTGGCACGGGTATCTGAATCTGTCTTCGCACCCAGCCAGCAGCAGCAGAATCAGCAGGTATCTCATTTGACCCCCAAGACATGAAGCGCGTGTTTGTAATGCTTGATCCGGTCGTTCAGTCCGATGGTGCCGCCGTTGATCCGTTTGGTCATGCCCAGGATGTCATCAGCGTCGGCAAACTTGTTCAGGTTATTGGTTTCCCAGAACCAGCAGGCAGACTGTGCAGCGCCTTCGAAGGTAGCCAGGTACTCAGGCACCTCGGTAATTTCGAGCGGTCTGTCATCCACCTCTATGCTGTCGGCAAAAGCCTGGTAATTAGATCGACCGGTAAGTTGGATGAGGCCACGGCCACAATAGCGAAAGCCATCGCCACTAGACTCATCGCCATTGCCCATGCGGCCAGCGTATATGCGGTTCGCAATAGCCTCTTGCCGGTTGGGTTTGCTGGCATATTCTTTGGCGACATCATCGGTGGAAAAATATTTTGGGAATAACCTGCGCAGGGTTTCCCATTTGTAATTAAGATTCTCTTTGAGCGTGGTGAAGTTGCCAGACTCATGCGCACACTGCGCAATGAAGGCAGCAATCCGCTGCGGGGTGTTGATGTCGTAGTCAGGCAGCAGTTGCTCGAGCGCGTTGTGCCAGTAGCTAACGTGCTTGTTGCCAGGAATCATCTGCTTCAGTTGGCTTTCAGTCAGCATCAATTACCCCTGTATAGATTTCGTTCCTCTAGTATTTCACGCCTCAATTGTTTCATCTTCTTTACTTCATACACCGCAGCCTGCGTGGCAAAGTGTAGGTCGTACAGCATATAGCCAATGATGGGCATGACAATGAAGAAGCAAAGCAGCACCGCCATCACCGTGATTAGTAATGACCAAGGGATGTCCTCATCGTTGCGCTTCTTGTCGTTAGCCACATCAAAAGCACCCCCCACAGAATTACGAAAACGGTTGCTGAAATCCAAGTTGCTTTGGCCTTTAGTTCCGCTATTTTTTTTCTGCGTCGCCATCTAGCCATCTGAATCAGTTTAAGTTCCTCTGCGTGCGCCGCCTCTTGCTCGGCCACAATGGTTTCCCACATCTCAGAGAACTTACCCCAAAGTGATCCCAATTCTGGCGGGCTGCGGAACACCATGGTTTCTCGTATCTCTGCCAGCATGGCATCCAGGCGTGTCGTGATGATGATTCGACGCAGCGCTCGGCGGCCAATGCTTTCCTCGCCCTTGTAAACCTTCTTGCTCTCCATCTGTTCAGCCAGCAGCGCCTTGCTTAGTGCATCGTAGCTGTCCATCAACGCACCCAACTGGTTACCGATCTCGGTATACACATCATTTGGGTCAGCCTTTGCAATCTCCTGGACGCGCTGCACCTCGGCGTTAAATTTTTGCTTCTGCTCAACTGTCGGATTGCCACCTGTTACCTTATCAAACTGCGCCCGCAAATCCTTCAGTACGTCGGACACCTCGCCGCTGGCGTTTTTTATGTCCTTGTAAAGTTGGCAGCCTTTCTTTACCGCCGCGACCGCAGCGTTTGCAGCAGCAAGTAGCGTTAGCGGATCCACACATCAGAACAAGTGGAGCTGCTTCTTCATGCTAATGATCTCTTCGCGCAAGGCATCGTTCGCTTCCTCGCACCGACGGTTCTGCTCCTCGACAGCAGCCAGCCGTTCCGACAGGCGTGACACTTCTTCGCGCAAGGTAGTGACTACCTGCGCCCAAGCCGCACCAGTAAGATCAGCCGCATGGTTGTTGCGGTTGTCGGCCTTCACCTTCTGGTACATACCCCAAGCACCGGCACCAAGGCCAGCAATGCCAACGGCAATCTTTGTGATCAAGTCTTCCATGATTACTCAACTGCATCCCAAGTCTGAGTTGTTTCATTCCAGCTATATTTCTGACCATCAGTAGGCATTGCTACCGGTGGTTGCCAGTTAGCGTCATCGTCTAATGTCCATGACGGATAAGGCTGTGGTGTAACAAACGCATCAGTGTCAGCGCGATAGATAAAACCTATACCTGCGAAGCGCTTTCTCATGTTTCCGTTGTAGCTGGTCTGCTTCCAGTTGCCACCAAACAGGCGCTCACAGAATGCAGCACCGATGTGTTCTTTCTCTATACCGTTAACGTCTGCTGTGTCCTTGTTGTCGATTACAATGACGCGCAATACCACGTTGTTTGCGTCGAGTTCAGCGAAGTGCGCCATTTAAGCCTCCAGTTTTAATCCAGTTAGTTGCATCTCATCACCCACCACGCCAACAGGGAATGTGTTAAACGACATGCTTATCCTCACATCATCACCCGTCACCGTCGGCACGTTATGCTCAAGCGAGGAGGGGAACAGAATTAGCCGCCCTGTGATGGCCTCAAACCACCACGACTCGGAGTTGTACAAGTTCCATTCTTCCGGTGGAAACTTAATCTGTTGCCAGCCAGAGCGATAGAAGAAAATCTTGTCATCTGGATTGGTGTTCAGATAGAACACGCCAGACACAAAGCTATTCGGATGCGCGTGCTTGTGATGCCATTGCCCCTGCTCTGAATAATTAAACCAGCTCTGCGTAATCCGCAGGTCAACGTCATGCTTAGGGTTGCTGGTTGCCTTGAAGTATTCAGCCACACAGTCCTCAAGCCAGCCGCGCAGGGAAGTCATCGTAGGGTCGCGCAGCACAAAGTTATTTTTGCTGGTCGTGTTGCCCTCATTCGGCCTAGTTTCCTGACCGCGAACGAACAGCATTTCCTCGTTGGTCAACGGACGGTCTAAATCAAACATCCCCACAGGTGTTGGGAAAAGATTGTGCATATTCATCCGATGGCTTCCTCAATCTCTTTCATCTGTACGCCCATCTGCTCAAGCTGCTCTGGTAGCCACATGGTCGGAATGCTTTCCTCAAACTCTTTGATTCTGTCCATCACCCAATACACTTCTTCAATGGACGGGCAAGGTCTAGGATCATCCCAACGAGTAAATACGTTGTTTGAGATTTCCCATTTAGCACCCGGACGTAGCAACTGCATTGCCGTGTCGATGCCCATGAATCGATAGACTTTAGTTTCCATAGTTTTATTGGTTGATTTTGATAATTACGATACCAGAACCGCCGGCAGAACCAGTTCCTGCGTTACCGGGATTCGCACCACCGGATGCGCCACCACCACCTCCTCCAGTATTCGCTGTAGCTGCTGTTGCAGTTGCAACTCCGACTCCATTAGCTCCTCCTCCAGCACCACCAGTTCCACCTGTTGTCGCACCGCCACCGCCACCGCCTGCATAGGTCACAGACGACCCAGAAATTGATGAAGCTGTGCCAGCACCGCCATTTCCACCCGTAGCAGGAGAAGCATTGCCACCAACAGCAGAAGCACCACCACCACCTCCTGCTGCAACAGTTGAATCCTGTCCAGTGCGACCAGTGCCACCATTACTTCCTTGGGATGGGCTAGTTGATGGTGTATTTCCTGTTCCTCCGGTTGTGTTGTTAAAAGCACCACCGCCACCACCAGAACCGCCATTCCCAACTGCACCATTGTATGTACCGCCACCACCACCACCAGCGGAAACAATACCGGGGGATGCAAAAACAGACGGAGAAGAACCACCAACTATAGAAGAATTGTTCCCATTGATTCCAGCTTGTCCAAAAGATACTCTACCGGCACCACCAGCACCAACGGTAATTACGTATTCAACGCCTGCCGTAACGGATGCGGCTGTGCCAGTACGGAAACCTCCAGCGCCACCACCCCCGCCAGCAGTCCATAAATAATCAGCGCCATTTCCACCACCACCACCAGCCACGACCAGATAATCAACTGTGGTTACTCCTGTTGGGCAAACCCAATTTCCTGAGCCTCTAAAAGTAAAAACTGTCTGTGAAGGGGCGATGTACTTAAGAACAACAATTCCCGAACCACCACTTTTGCCCGGCCCTCCAGTCGGCCCTGCACCACCACCGCCGCCGCCACCGCCACCTCTGTTAGCAGTTCCGGCAGTCGCATTATCGCCTTGGTTAGGGCTTCCATTTCCTCCCCCGCCAGTTCCTCCAGTACCGCCAGTAGCAGGTGCGTATGCTCCACCGCCACCGCCGCCTGCGTAAGTTACGGATGAACCTGAAATGGTCGATGCTGTTCCATTTCCACCATTACCTCCCGTTGCCGATGGGCTTGGCGTACCGTTAGAACCAGCAGCAGAAGCGCCACCGCCCCCGCCAGCACCGTTTGTGTCACTACTAGTAATTCCACCATTGTTTCCTTGTGAAGGAGAAACGCTCGGTGTGTTGCCTAAACCAGCAGAACCTTGCGGCTGTCCAGCAAAATTAGAGCCACCTCCTCCACCAGAACCTCCGTTCAAACCATTTTGATTACTTCCAGAGCTAGTCCCTCCACCACCGCCGCCGCCAGTTGAAGTGATTGTTGAAAAAATAGAATCTGCTCCACTAGCGCCTCTACTAGCATTAGCACCCCCTGACCCAACCGTTACGGTATATTCAGTTCCAGCGGTTACTGAAAAACCAGTACCAGTTCTAAACCCGCCAGCACCACCACCAGCGCCTCGGTTGTCACCACCGCCACCGCCACCGGCAACCACAAGGTATTCAACCTCGGTCACGCCGGTCGGACAAGTCCAACTGCCAGATGCGGTGAACGTCTGGACGATGGTAAAACCGGTTGCTCCACCCATCCGACCCAGCAGCATTGCCATGATTCCACTCATGTCAGCCCCTTACGTTACGTTGCCGGTGACAACGCAGACCGTGCCGCTGATAAACAAGATCGTCGCCACACCTCTGGTGGCCAGCGTCATCGTATCCTTATCTGTATTCGTTCCAGCAATGTAAGCTGTCGTAATCGAACAAGTGATCGTGATGTTGCCTGTCGTGTTGTTGAAGATCGAAACAATGTCACCGGCAGCGAATGTCGAGTTCGGGATCGTGATTGATCCGCTAGTGCCGACACCCACAAACTCACCGATGTCGGTAAGTGCTAATGTGTATGACGTAGTTTTGTCAGAGCCAGACTGAGGCACATTCCTATACCCAAGCGTTGAAGCGTCAGGTGGCAAGGTGTATGTGTTGGTGCCAGCAGCAGCAGGCGCGTTGAGCGTTGCAGTACCTGACGATGAGCCAGCCAGCTTTAGCCTTGTCGAGTTGAAAGTCTGGTCTGCGGTAAATGTTTGAGCTGCGTCAGTAAGCGCAAAGTTCTGTCCGATAATCGTGTCACCAGACTGAAGCTCTTGGATGGTGGTGCCGTTAAGCACCAGCGGGTATCTTGTTGCCATGATGATTTCCTTTAGGTTACTGGTACGTTGACGGTTGAACCTGCACGATTAGTCACCGCCAAGAATCCATTAGTCAGCGGAACACTTACACCGCTGCCCGATCGGTTTGTAACAGTGAGCGTTGTTGCACCACCGCCGCCAATCGCGCCCCATGCGGTGCCATCGTATCCTTCAAACGAATCTGAATCTGTATTGAATCTGAAGTAGCCAGCAGCAGGTGAGCCGTCACGCTGGGCATCCGTACCTGATGGGATGATTGCAGAGCCGGTCGAGCTGGTCTGCACGACACCACCGCTTGCAGTAAATGCAGCCGCATTCCAAGCGGAGCCCGTCCAAACATAGAGCTGGTTGCCGGTGGTGTTCCAGTACAAGGCACCGGTCAGCAGTGCATTGCCGTCGTTGTCTACACTCGGCGCTGAAGACTTGGCACCTAGGTAACG
>Ga0315903_10004755_pt1 | contig 17998 bp, 21 predicted proteins | sample LakEriMetagenome_7_FD_203524 | JGI IMG/M metagenome (GOLD analysis project Ga0315903, IMG submission 203524) | Freshwater fungal communities from buoy surface, Lake Erie, Ohio, United States - Buoy 2 MA119 | ecosystem: Environmental > Aquatic > Freshwater > Lake | place: USA: Lake Erie, Ohio...
AAAATAGAAAAGGAGAATGAAGGCATTAACATTTAAAGGATTTGTTTCGGAGGCTCGCGAGATTTCGGCCGAGGAAGAGGACTCAATGAGACAGCTTGGAGAAACTGCCAAAAAGCTCGAGTACCTCTTGAAGGTCGGGCTCATTGATCAGTCAGGCTACTTCAAAGAAATCCGTGATATTGCGGCTACTGCTACGAAATTCATTAAAGGGCTGCAGATTAATCCAAGGGAGGCTGAAGATCTTGAAATAATTAAAAAGATAGGCCGTTCAACCGGAGTAGCCGCTCTTGACGCGCTAAACACTCCAGGAGCACAGGCCCTTATGGAACAAGGCTTGCATCTGGTGTCCTCACCGACGCAAATTGCCAACGGTACTCTTGTCTGGTCGATCGATCCCAATTACCGGCCGGCAAACGGTTGGGGACTCGGATTCTTTCCGGGCATTAGGGCGATTCGCCGCATGACGCCAAAGGGAGTTGACCTTGGCGTAAGATGGAAGACCGGTTCAATGGACATAAAAATCAAGTCATGGAAGGCGGGAGACCACTCTTCCGTTCTTGATTTCTACGATAAGGCAATGCAGTGGGCGGCCGAGAATATCGATTTCGAAGATGTTAAGCTCAAGCCTGAGCCTAGATCCTGGAAGTACTACACCAAGCGTACGACTGGCCGGAGGCCGCAATTCAATCAGGAATTACACGATATGCAGCTACAGGTTGATAACCTGCTCAACATGGCCAGGGAACGCCGGTTCAGCGGTAATCCAATCGAGGCGTATAATTTTGCGCTCTCCGCTTGGACGATCAAGAAGAAGATGGGCGAGATTGAAAACGACCGTGAAAAGATAGCAGACGCGGAAGACGCGATCTTTAGAATCAAACAGGATATTGAAAAATTAAAAAATGGAAACCAATAATGAGAATAATTGAATCATTCGGCGGTTGGAACCTCATGAAGCTTGACGAGAGCACCAAGGCCGCGAAGGAATACATGTTCCAGCGTGCAGCGCGCAAAATGCGCAAGATGCCCGAGGAACTTACGCCAGAAGAAAGGGACGAGATCCTAACCGATCCCAAGTACCTTGAACTTGTGTCAGTTGCGAAAGCCTATCCGAACTACCTCACAGCCCTGCTGAAGTTCGTGTTTGATCATCGAGCCGCAATCGAGGACATTCAGAATCTGCTACAAACAATGCAGACCAAAAAGAACCTCATCGCTCAGCTCGGCTCGCCACAGGATATTTTGGACGATTATTCCAATCGCGAGCCAAAGAACGGGGTCTCAGGCTTTGAGCAGTTAACCGATGCCATTCGTACCATCGAACGCATGAAGGAGGCCAAGTGGTTCATCGACGCAATGCCAAGGAGCATTCGCGATCAGTTCAGGTCCCTGAGCCCTGAGGAACAGCAGCCCTTCGTAACCGCGGCCATTCAGCTGAGAGATCTTGGCGAAGAGGCAATTCGCAGGTTCTTTGCAAAGATCAAGGCATTCGATGGCAAACCCATTTCCGAGGTTGGTGAATATGTTTCCAGATACCTTAAGGGATTTTCGAATCTTGACCTGCAAAATAAGGTCGCAGCCATCGAGAGCCTTGAGCCCGAAGCGGGTGTCATCTATTCCGATGATAAGTATCTTGTGATGAGCGTCCGCACAGAAAAGGCCCAAAAGGACCTGTGTAATGTTGCTAACTGGTGTATTAACCGCGGCAGCTTCTCTTCGTACGCGAACGATGCAGTACAGCTGAATATCTTTAACTTCGGCACCGACTCAAGCGATCCGCTTTTCCTGACAGGTACAACAGTTTACTATACAGGTAAGGTGAGAACCTCTCACGATATTAATGATGCTCACATCATGAAGTCAAGCGATCCGGCTGAGCACTTCGCAAAGCTCGGATATCCAGAAGAGGTTGTGAATGCAATCATCAACGAACTGCCACGCGAAATGATGGTTAAGAAAGTGGTCTACGATCTTAAGCTTGACAAGAACAAGCCAATTGATGTTCTCTTTAATATCATTAAGCAGAGCTACTCAATCGATCCTGATACGAAGCCTGAATCCTTGGATATTGTTCTCGATATTGTTCGGACTCGTATCAAGGAGGGTCTCACCAAGGACGAGGTCATTAAGATGTATTCAGAATACGGCGTTCTCTCTAAGTTCTCTGCGATGCTTGTTAAAGAACTTCTTGGTGATGCGTCCCCTGAGGAAATGCAGAACATCATTGATTCGACCCTACGCGTTTTTGCAACAGTAAACCAGATTGCAAAGGACGATCCAAGCCTGCTCTTTCCGCAGGTGAAGAACGTGCTTGCTCAGGAGCAGGACGTTCTTAGGGAGCTTGGACTAAATCGTGAAGACGTTGAAGGTGTCATGGAGAGCATTACGACCCAGATTCTGGACGAGTTTGCAATGGCTGAGCCAATGGTAAAACCAAAGACCGCTCCAACGATTGCTCCTTCCAGACCGATGCCGAAAAGACCGGGCCCAGTTCCAAGCAAGCGGCCTTTCAAGGAGCCGGAACCGGCTAAAGCTGAGGCAGAGGACGTTATTGCTCGTTACGAAGAACTAACAGGAAAAAATAGAGATTAATAGATGAAAACTTTCGAACAGTTTAAGCAGGCAATCGTTGAGGCTGATATCCGTCAAAATCCAGCAGTAAGTCCAGAATACCTATCCGATCTTAACCGTCGTGCTGAAGCGAATGCTCAGGCAATCGAGCAGAGATTCGGCCGTGATATGGGAGCCCTAATGCGGTCGGTACATGAGGTGCAGTCAATTCAAAGAGGTAAGGAAAAGGAGCTTGAGGATCTTACTCAGCGAATCATCATGAACCAGTACGGTTCAATACTCGGCGACGTAGAGCTCGATATCCAAATTCCTAGGGGTCCTCGCGAAATGAAGGCCCAAATGAAAGCGCACGAAGAGGAGCAGGACCTTGAAATTCCAACAGTTAAGGATCTTGAGGATGAGGCTACGCAAACAGCAGTCCACAAGCGAAAGATCCTGAACATGATTGCTCAGGGCGAGGCAATTAACTCAAAGCTTATGCTCATGAGCGAGGAGAACGTTGCGGGTCTGACCGGCCTATTCGGTGAAGCTAATGCCAAGCGCATGGTCGATAACCTCGTAAAGATTACCGAGATCTGTAATGCTCGTGACTGGAGAATTCCGGAGGAGGTTGGTGCCCGAATGATTGAACAGGGAGATGCTCTTAGCGGAGTTTCCCGAGTTGAATGGAAGCCCAAGAAGCAGGAAGAAGCTGGCGAAGAGGAGTCAGAAGAGGCCGGCTCCGAAGAGGAAATGGCGGGTTCAACTCCACGAATCATTATCATGGGCATGGACCAAGCAATGCTGTTTCATGAAGCGGTTAAAGGAATCTACGGTCTAATCAATCAGGGCGGGCTCGCTCACCTTGACGATCAGGCAATCAGAACAGTTTTCCTAAACGCCGATACCGCTCAGGACGAGGTGCAGGATCTGAAACGCGCTAAGCTTACCGCTGCAGACCTTAGGGATTTTCTTAACCAGTTCCCAGAGATTGAAAAGATGGAAAACGGTCGTGAATACGTTTGGGGCAAGATGATCGACGCTTCAGTTCTACCTGACACCGAGTTTCTTGAGCTCATGAAGAACATCTTCGATGCTTCTCCAATGTTCCGTGAGGGCTCTGCTCCAAGCGAAAAGGCTCGTGAAGCAATGATGCGGGCAAAGGCTGTGGTTCAACGACTCATTCGCATGATACAGGACGAGCTTGACGAGTACGAAGCAGCAATGCGCGATTGGGAATCCGGAGAGTCCGAAGGACCTGAGGGTTTTGAGGTTGAGCCGGATACTGATGACATGTACAAGGATCTTGGAATCTCAAAGCGCGAGGAACCTCGTGAAACCTTTAACATCGACGATATCCTGGATAAAATTGGATCTCAGGGAATCGAATCCTTGACTCCTGAAGAAAGAGCATTTCTAAAAACCCAAGGCTAGTTTAATTGAACTCTGAACTAAGGGGCCCGATTGGGCCCTTTTTTATTACCTAAAATTGATGTACTGAGCCTTTCTGAGCTTGTTTTTGTCCAGTAGAACTGACTTCTCCCAGCCGATTCCGCCGCCGACGAGCTTAACCTTAATGTCTGCTGTTGCTGTATCCGAAAATCTGCCCACTATTTTGCGTAGACTACAGAGTTCGACTCTCACGATAAAGCCGTTTCGGCTGGCGTACTGATAGTGTTCCTCTCCAATTCTAACGGTTGAGGAGTGCCGCCTAAATCTTTTATGATTGCTGATAGTTATCGATTCAATAACATCTATCATTCTAACATCAATCTCAAACAGAACAGAGCCGTCCTTGGTCTTTGGATTGTATTGGTATAGGTAGAGCTTGTGTTTTTTGCGACCCACCAGCTGAGAATTGGCTGTCCCAGCGATCAGCATCAGTAGAATTAGGATAAATGTTTTCATAATAATTAATGGTTTAGTTGTTAATTTATTTATTGACTTAATAAATAAAATCATGAAACACAAGTGCCTTTTCTTATTGATTATCTTTATGTTAGCTGCATGCGAGTGTTACGATTGCGAACGCGAAGTTGCGCGTACAACTGACAAACCCTATCCAGGGTATCCGGTAGCAGCGACCATTAAATTCACTGCTAACAAGGAGGAAGCTGAAGCGCTGAACGGCCTTTTAATAATTGAAAAGGACACGATAAATGGTGTAATAATCACGAGCAACATCAAGACTCGTTGCGAGACCGATTAATCTACAGCATTCCTAAAACCTAAAAGCTTTCATCAGTACAATGAAAGTACTTGCCTTATTGGTAAATTAATAAAAAGCATCCTTAGCGCAGCATGCCATCAACGAAAGAAATAAGTAAGAAATACCAACTACTCGATGAAATAGAACACGTCCTTAAAAGACCTGGAATGTACATCGGCTCGACAAAACCTCATACGTCAAAGGAATGGATTCTGGTCGACCAAGCCTACGAACGGGAAGAGGTCACCCACAATCCAGGTTTCTTGAAACTGTTCGACGAGATCATCTCAAACTCGGTCGATGAACACAAGCGAAACGGCAAGATCAATACTATCCAGGTAAAAGTCGATTCAGAGTCAATTACGATATGGGATAATGGTGGAATCCCGGTCGTGCAGCATACCGAACATGGAACCTGGATTCCCGAGCTAATCTTCTCCAATCTTAGAGCTGGCTCAAACTTCGATGACGATGAAGGCCGGACCGTTGCTGGAACAAATGGAGTCGGCGCGAGTCTGGTTAATATCTTTTCCACTAAATTTACTGTGGATACGGCTGACGGAAAAAACCGGTTTGTGCAGACGTTTATGAGCAACATGTCTAGTCGAACAGTGCCAAAGATTACAAAATCAACTCAAGGCTTTACGGAGATCTCTTATACTCCGGACCTTGAGAGGTTCGGTATGGAGTCGATCGATGAGGCTCATGTCAAAATGATGCGCAAGCGTGTCATCGATATTGCGGCTGCTAATCCGGGCCTCAAGATGGTCTTTAACGATGAGAAGTTCAGGTTCAGAACATTTAAGGAATATGTTGAACTCTACTCGCCCAATCCAATTTCGGAAAAGTCAGAGCACTGGGAGATAGCGTTCGGCCCATCAAAAGACGGCTTTCAGTCAATTTCTTTCGTTAACTCAATCGAGACAAAGGACGGAGGTACTCACGAGAACTACATACTCAATCAATTGATTGAAGGGCTAAGAGGCTTAATAAAAAAGAAGCACAAGGTCGAGGTTAAGCCGTCTGAGATTCGCAATCATCTCTTTCTCTTCATTAACTGCACCGTCATAAATCCAGCGTTTTCTTCCCAGACCAAGGAGAAACTTATCACCGAGCCCAAAGACTTTGGGACCTCTCATCAAATAAACGAAAAGACAATAAAAGCCGTATTTGCTTCTGAAGTGGTAGAGAGTCTGCTTGACTGGATTGAGCAGAAGAAAAAGGCAGAAGAGCGAGCCGAGCTTAGAAAATTGAATAAGTCGCTATCAAATCAGCGAGTTCTTAAGCTTATCGACGCTAAGGGCAAGGATCGTGCAAAATGCGTTCTTGGAATATTTGAGGGAATGTCGGCCCTGTCGGCCGTCAGAAAATTCAGGGATCCTCAAACCTTTGGCGCTTTTCCGCTAAAGGGTAAATTCGTTAATGTGAGTGAGCTGAGTAACTCAAGCGTTATCCAGAATGATGAAGCCGTCCAGCTAATGGCATCATTAGGAATTAGATTAGGAGATACCCCAAGCGATCTGAGGTACGGCAGCATTTACATCTATACTGATGCAGACCCGGACGGGGACTCTATTGCCGGCCTCTTGATGAACTTCTTTAATAAGTATTGGCCCGAACTCTTTGATGAGGGTCGAGTATTCAAGGTTATGACTCCACTGGTTGTTGCAAAGAAGGGCAAGGAGATCGTTCCGTTCTACACGGCTGAAGACTATCAGGCCTGGGAAAAAAAGACCAGCTCTAAGGGCTGGGAGGTGGAATATAAAAAGGGGCTTGCTGCGCTTGAGGATGACGAGTACAGAGAGATCATTCATAATCCGTTGCTGGTTAAAATGCAGAACGACAAGCTTTACAAGCAGAGTCTTAACGATTGGTTTGGACCCGATTCGGCTGTGCGGAAAGAGAAGCTAATGAAGCTGTCTAGCTAAAATAGATAGCAATAAAAAGACCTCCAAATCATGTTCATAAACATAATAACCCCATGTTCTCGACCTGAGAATTTGCATGCAATATCGAGAAGCATAAACATACCTAGGGATACTTATAGGTGGATTGTTGTATTTGATTCTGAAGATTTTCCAGAAAGCAGATTAATACCTTCCAACTGCGAGCCTTACGTGCATAAAGACGCTAGAAGCACATCAGGGAATGCGCAAAGAAATTACGCAATCGATAAAGTAGAAAAAGGATACCTATATTTCAATGACGACGATACGACAGTTCACCCTGACTTTTGGAGTGAGGTTAGTGATAAAACAGACGACTTCATAACCTTTACGCAAGTTTGGCCAGGTGGAGCAACTCGCATAACTGGTGAGACAGTTGCGATGAGTCAAGTAGATAGTCATAATTTTTTGGTCAATCATGAAATTGTTAAAGACACTAGATGGATCCTGAATTTATATGAAGCTGATGGGCATTTTGCAGTAGAGGTATTCGCAAAAGCCAAAAGCTTTTTATGGATACAAAAAGTTCTTTCAACGTATAATTCACTACGATAAAATAAAATACACTTTAAAATGAAAATTAATTCTATAACGGTCGATTCATCTAGCTCGATTACTGATCTATGCAAATTAGGAAAAATGTACCCGACTGATAAATCCCCTTACAATATTGAAAATTACGTAACGGAACACGGAAGCGGACATAGTCATCCATACACAGCGGTTTATGATATGCTTTTTTCGCAGATTCGGCATAGGCCTATAAAGTTTGCTGAGCTTGGAATACTTGACTCAATGTCCATGTTAATGTGGAGAGATTATTTTCCAAACGCAACACTGTTCGGGTACGACAACAGTTCTTATTTTTTACAAAAATGCGAGTCTCTGAAGATACCTAACTGTTTTTTGAGCGAAATGGACGTTTTGAATGAAAGTTCAATAGAGGAAGGTCTCTCCAAATATGGAAAATTCGATATTATTCTCGAGGACACGACCCATCAATTTGAAGATCAAATTAGGGTTTGCGAAATTGCGCATCGTCATCTTAACCCAGGAGGCATTCTTATTATAGAAGACATATTTAGAAGCACTGATGAATCCCGATATGGAGAAAGACTTGAAAAAATAGCGAAATACTATTCATCAATATTTTTTGTAAAAACCGAACACCTGAATAGGTATTCGCCAGGTTGGGATAATGATAAGCTTTTGATATTAATCAGAAATGAATATATGTAGGTTCTTTCGAAGAAAGTATTCCTTTTTAAAGTAGATTGGTACAATAACTAAAAATGAAGAACGTACAGAACAAGACTATAACCGAATACCTTGATCAAGACTATGCTCAGTACGGTATGTACACTCTTGAGAATCGGGCGATTCCGTCGGTCATAGATGGGTTCAAGCCGACTCAGCGTAAAATCATATTCATTGCAGATAAGGTCTGGCGCAGCGGCTCTGAGAAACCCTTAAAGATATTTCAGCTCGGCGGCAGAATTGCAGCAGATGCTCACTACCATCACGGCGACGGCAGCTTGAATGGAGCAATCATCGGCATGGCCCAGTCCTTTAAGAACTCACTACCTCTGCTCGAGGAGATCGGTCAATTTGGATCTCTGCGTTCGCCTGAAGCAGGCGCACCAAGGTATATCTCAACGAAGCTAACCAAGAATTTTAGACTTCTCTATAAAGACTTTGAATTACTGCAGAACCAAATCGAAGAAGGAAATGAAATTGAGCCGAATTTTTTTCTACCTATTATTCCTACTGTGCTTCTTAACGGCAGTTCTGGCATTGCTGTTGGGTTTGCTACAAACATTCTCAACCGAAATCCGCTTGATCTAATTGAGGCGTGTCAGCGAGTAATGCAGGGCAAGAAACCCGGTAAGCTTTTACCCTGGTGGAAGGACTACTCTGGTCCGGTCGAGCAGGTCGAGGGTACGAACCAGTACGTAATGAGAGGCGTTTATCGAGTAACGAATACGACAACCGTTGAGATAACCGAGCTTCCGCCATCAATGACCTTTCAAAAATACGAGACGCATCTCAATTCTCTGCTCGATAAGGGAACGGTACACTCGTACGAGGATAATTCTTCGAGTGGAGTAAGGTACACGCTTAAGTTCGCAAGAGCAACGTTAAGCGATCTCATTGCCAAGGGTAGGCTTGATTCTCTTCTTAAAATGGTTGAGACCGAAACCGAGAATCTTACCTGCTTGGACGAAAGAGGCAAGCTCATAATCTTCGATAATGTATCAAATCTAATCGAGTACTTCGTTAAGTTTCGTATGGAGTTCTATTCGAAGCGCAAGGCCTACCTAATTGCAAAATACTCGGATGAGCTTGACTTTCTGTCGAATCGAGCAAGGTTCGTCAAGCTCATAGTTGACGGCAAACTAAAGATCAACAATCGGCCTAAAGCCGAAATCGTAGGTGACTTAACGAAGCTGAAGTTTAATGAGATCAACGGATCCTATTCGTATCTCTTAAACATGCCGATCCATTCCTTAACTCAGGAAACTTACGAAAGCCTAATGAAGGACGTTGAGGTCAAGGCAACTCAGCTCGAAAAGGTGAAGTCAACCGAGCCGATCGACATGTACAAGGAGGACCTCAACGATCTTAAGAAAAACATACGATCCGTAATTAAATAATTTTACATGAAACTCGTAACTTTATTTGCGCTGATCTTTTTACTACCGTTCTGCGCAGGAGCTCAACACCACAGTTGGGAGGATCGAATGGCCGCTGCTTTCTATTCAAGAATCAGTAAGTCTGGCCACTTTGACTGTTGCACAAAGGCTGGTAAGAAAAAGCGACTCACTGTTTACGTGGACGTTCCGGAAAACGCTTTCTTTAGGGACGACTTTTTAATTAAGGCCTATTCTGATCAAGCCTTTGATTCAATAATGGTCTCAACCGTTGTGCAAAAGGCCGAGTCTCAATATCTTAATAAGTTTAGCAAAAGAGTAAGGTCTCGCTTTACCAGGAGCTGCTACTCAACACAGATGATATTGTCAGTGATTGAAGATCTTAACGAGGGAGTCGTCTTTGTCACGGGCCGTTTATGTTTAGATTTTACATTTGAATAAAATAATATTTAGTAATGAATACCAATTTAGTTGAACAATATAGAGAGCATATCATAGATAGCTTCAATAAAGCAGAAAAATCGATATCGAAATTAAATAGCGATATTTTGCAGCTAGAAGGAATGACTGGGCACAAAACGCGTCATTTTTACAATAACCTATTGAGCTTTAACGGCGCCAGTTACCTAGAAGTTGGAACTTGGAAAGGTAGCTCAGTTTGCGCTGCGATGTTTGAAAATACATCAAATGTCGTTTGCATAGACAATTGGTCAGAATTCGGAGGGCCAAAGGAAGAATTCTTAGTTAATTTTAATAAATTTAAAGGAAACAATTTTGCAACTTTCTATGAACGCGACTGCTTTTCGATCGATCCTTTAAGTTTACCAAAATTTAACATCTATATGTACGACGGCAATCATACGGAGGATAGTCACTTTAAAAGTATATCTCATTTTTTACCGTGTTTAGAAGACATTTTTATTTTTATAGTCGATGATTGGAATTGGGAAACAGTCAGAAATGGCACAAAAAACGCAATTTCGCAAAATAATCTTAAGGTGTTATTCGAAAAAGAAGTGAGGCTAAGCTTTGATGAATCTACTACGCATTCCACGGAAACTTGGTGGAATGGAATTTATGTTTGTATTTTACAAAAGTAATAACGATACATTTTCCATAAAATGGAACTAATTAGCACTCATATTTGCAAGGCATCAGAGATAGGCATTCATTCTAACATGTTCGGCGGCAATATCCTCTCAATACTCGATGAGGCTGCTGCGAGCTATGCATCCCAAATCTGCGATACACAGAGAGTCGTCACGGTAAAGATTGATGAGCTTGTTTTCAAACAACCCGTCAAGGTCGGCAATATCTTAAAGGTGTACGGCGAGGTTAAAGGTTTTGGAACAACGTCAGTCACGCTGTATCTTGAACTTAGAAAGCACAATGTCTATACTGGAGTTCAGACAGTCGTGACCCACACCCACCTAAAATTCGTCAGGATAGACGATGAAGGTAATCCACTAGCGATCAGCGAGCGGGTTAAAACCCGGTACGCTGAGAGATTCAAGAAGTTCGGTCGTGGTCTTTTAACGCCAGAAGAAATTTCAGAGAATCGAAATCTTTCGAAAAACTGATTCGGCAATCTCAATACAATAAATCATGTTCAAAGTTTTTTCAGTAGACGGCACTCGCCTAGCGGAAAGGATCTGCCAGAGCCTTTCAATTCAATACGATCGACCGCTAAACGATCTGATGGGCGAAATAAAGATTGATAGGTTTTCTGATGGAGAGATAAGTCCACAATTTATGGAATCAGTCAGGGACCAGCGAGTTTTCCTGGTCGCAAGCACAATTGATCCGGAAAAGATCATCACGCTACTGCTGACGATAGATGCGGCTAAGCGAGCGTCCGCGTCTGAGGTTATTGCAGTTATCCCCTATTTTGGCTATTCCCGTCAGGATCGCCGAGAGGGATCTCGTGGAGCAATCGGTGCAAAGCTTATGGCTGATATTATCCAGGCAGCTGGAGCAGATCAACTAATCTCGATTGACCTGCACAGCGAGCAGATTCAGGGTTTCTTTGATATTCCGGTTAACATGATTCCCGGTCACATTGCCTTTTCTAAATTCATTAAGGACCTGCCAGACGATGAGTACGTCATTTGCTCGCCCGATGCCGGAGGCGTTAAGCGCGCAAATCGATTCTATCACAAGTTTCTGCTCAGATTTCCGGAAACAAACTTTGCGATGCTGTCAAAGCTTAGGGACAAGCCGAATTCAATTGAGCGTATGGATCTCATCGGTGAAGTTGAAGGACGCCACGTAATAATCGTTGACGATATGGTGGACACTGCCGGCACTCTAACGAATGCGGCCAGAATTCTAAAGGAGAATGGCGCCAAACGCGTAACCGCAATAATTGCGCACGGTGTTCTATCAGGCGCTGGCCACGAAAGAATTCAGAATTCTGACCAGCTAGACGAACTTGTTGTAACTGACTCAATTGAGCAGGTTGAGAACCCAAAGATTGCAGTCGTGAGTTGCGCGCCTGCTTTAGCAGCAGCAATCAATGCAATAGTTTCGTCAGTCTCAATGGACCTTTATCTTGCAAAAGTTTAAACGATCGGACGATTAATATCGTTGGACTCGATTAAGGTATAGGTGAAGGCATTCCCGTGGTTCTCACGAGCTTTGGTGCAGATCTCCATAAACACATTGAAATCGGTCTCGCGTTTGAATACTTGACAGCCTTCTGACCAATTCTCAACGAATGTCGAGTCCTTACCGGCCTTGTGAATGTTGATTCCAAATACTCCCTCGGAAATTCGGGTCTCGTCGTACTTCATATCCTTATTTGAATCTCTAAAGACTTTAACCGGTCCCCTCTGCCTCAAAGCACGATACTTACCCTTATGAAGACCTATTGTATGAGATCCTCGGTATTGGCCCTCAACGAGCCTAGCAACTCCGCCTGGGTTTCCATACTCAAGAACGCCTTTTCTTCCTGGGTCGGTCGTTGCCTGCCAAATATGAAATTTCCATTGACCTCCGAGCTTATAGGATACTGTGAGCCAATCGTCAAATAGATTTGTTACTGTTTGACCTGGCGCAGAATTTCTAATTCCAACGATATTTACATCATAATCTTTCGCCCCTTCGAACCAAACATATCCCTTAGCTCTAACTGCTGCCTCCACCTGTTCTCTCGTGTACATACGCGTTAATGATTATTTTAAGGTATTTATCAATTAAAAAAAATTGAAAAAAAATTGAAATAGAAAAAACCAATTTCACGGCATTGAGTATATTATATTCAAGTTAAATAAAAAATAAAAAACAACGATGAAAAACTTTGTTTATGCGTTCTTCGCAACCCTCATGATTCTCGCAACGAGTTGCGGATCTGAAAAAACTGCCGAGTCTAACGGAATCGATTCATGTGCTAAAGATTCAGCTGCTTGCTGCAAAGATACGGCTGCTGAAGTGATCCCGGTTGATACGGCCAAGGAATCGGCAGAGCCGAAAATCGATCGCCCGGAGTAATTCCTTTTTGGATTGCTAGATCGTAAGGGAGCCCGTAAGCTCCCTTTTTTTGTAAACCCTATTGGTGCTTTTGTGTAAAATAAAAAAATAATAAAATTTCCAAATGATGGATAATCCAAAAATCCGAGTCGGTCTTGAGAATTCAACAGCGATTGTATGTGAGGCCTGCGGTAATGATACGTTCGTTGAAGCAAATTACCTACGTAAAATTTCAAAACTTTTAACAGGTTCAGCTGAGGACATGGTTGTGCCAATGCCGACATTTCTGTGCACGAAGTGTAACAACATTAACTCTAGCTTTAGAATCCCAGATGCAAACGGCCCTGACTCAAAAATAAAATTATCCGAATAACAAATGCTTACTGTATACCGATTTACAGCCGATTGGTGCGGCCCATGTAAAATGATGGCTCCAACGATCGAGAAGATCTCTGAAGAATATAAGGACCTTGGCATAAGTATTCAAAGCATTAACGTTGACGATAACTTAGAAATGGCCAAGCAATATGGAGTTAAGTCGATTCCAACACTGGTTTTTGAAAAATCTGGAAAGGAGGTCGATCGAACTATCGGAAATCAAAAGTACGAAGACATCGTTTCGCGAATCAAGCTTCACAGTTAAGATGAAAGTTACCTGCATTAGCGATACCCATCAATTTCTAAAGAACTCAGAAGAGCGCGAGAAGCTTACCGCGCTTTTATCGGGTGGGGACTGTCTTGTCCATGCGGGCGATATCTCAGGTAGGGGAACCGTTCAAGAGGTTCAGTCTTTTCTTGACTGGTTCTCAAGTCTTAACTACACTTACAAGATTTTTATTGCAGGCAATCATGATTACCTATTTGAAAAAGAATCAGCTCTTGCCAAATCAATGGTGTCAGAATACCCAGGTCTGGTTTACCTCAACGATTCGGGTACAGAAGTTGAAGGTATAAAATTTTGGGGAAGTCCGATTACCCCACACTTTCATAATTGGGCGTTCAACCGATTTCCTGATCGAATTTTACAGCACTGGGAAATGATTCCCGACGATACGGACTTTCTCATAACGCATGGGCCGCCCAGGGGAATACTTGATGAGCTTGAAGATTCAAGTAGAGTTGGCTGTCCGGCACTGTTGTCGAAGGTTCTTTCGGTAAAGCCAAAGGTTCATGTGTTTGGGCATATACACTGTGCCCGCGGAATCGATCGAATAGATCGAACTATTTACATTAATGCTGCAGTGCTGGACGAATCATATCGCCTAGTTGAGGCAGCTCCTTTTGAAATTGAAATTTTCTAATAACGTCAATGCAAACTATATTACTCGCTGATAAGAACTATCACAACCATACAAAGAGTTATTTTTTAGCCAGAACCCTCGGCTCTCTTGAAGAGCAAGGAAATGCTCACAGACTTTTTATAGACAATAAAGAACTTAGCAGCGTCTTTGACCTTAAAGTCCGAACATTTCGAGATATTTTAAGAAAATACCCAGACGAAGAGATCATAATGCTAATTGATGCATTCGATACCTACTGTGTTGCGCCAGACTCCGAAATAGAGTCGAAATTTCTAGAGATGGAGGCAGATGTCGTGTATTCTGTTGAAAAAAATTGTTGGCCCGAAAAAAGAATTGGTGAGTTTTACGAGAGCCAAAAATTCCTAAATTCAGGCGGCGTTATTTTTAAGAATGAAAAGTTTCAAAGGCTACTTGATTTAATTATTCAAATCCACGATTGCACAGTAAATCCAAATAATCAAATATGCGATCAGTACTTTCATTCAGTCATCGGTGCAATCGCTAGACAGGACTTAAAAATACGATTAGATTCAAATTCGGAAATATTTCAGAGTCTACATTCCGAATTACCTCAATCGTTCGAAAAGCTGGAAGATCGCTTTATGAATATCGAAACAGGTACGTCACCGTGCATCTTTCACGGAAACGGAGATAGTGGATTTCATCTTTTATCGACAATGTTTCCAGCTGAACCGGAATCAGAAATTGAAGAATGGCCAGAGTCAACTGCGATAAAAGCCCTTATGATGCAAGTTTGGTTTGGAAAAATGCCAGACTACTTTAAGTATCACCTGCGCACTACTCAAAATTTACCTGGCTTCGATTTTTTAATCATAACAGATGATTTCGATTTTCAAGTTGAGGCAAACAATTACCGAATCATTCACATGAAAAAAGAAGAATTCGCTAATCTATTTTTTAAGAAAACCGGTAGAGTTGCAAAGTTGGATGATTCAAAAAAAGTTAGCGATTTCAAGATTTGTTTAGGGGATCTATTTTCGGATTTGAGTAAAGGCTACTCGCATGTCGGCTTTTATGATATTGATACGCTGTTTAGCCAAATGCTAAAAGTTAAAGCTGCAATGGCAGAAGATTGGGACTTCATAACCCTTGCTGACGTTGACCACGCTGATCGGTTAAATGGACCGTTCGTTTTAATTAAAAATCAGCCGAACCTTTTAAGAGCCTATCGTATTCCCGAATGTTATGCAGACTTAGCTAACCCAAATAAAACCGACTGTGATGAGCAGTCGTATAGCCGGCACATTTGCGCAAACTTTAAGGTTAAAAAAATATGGAACTGCCGTAATTTAGAACAGCATGCAGGCGGAAAAATTTCATATTTGTGCCAATGGAATGACGGCGAATTAAAATCAAACGACCGACTTCTAGAACAGTATCACTTTTATCATAAGGATCGCACTCGCCTCACTCAATTGGGCGAATCAACGATTTTAGCAGCGTACGATAAAATTTTCATTGACGATTTTATGTGGATCACAGGATTCACCGAGAGCTACTGTAGCATTGGCGAGGAATTGCTAAGATCAATGATTAAATACTCGAACCGAAAGTGCTTGGTTTATACAATAGACTTTGATTGGGATATGCCGCTCGACATTACAGCAAGCGATCAAATAATATTAAAGAGATTCAATCTCAATAGGGAAAGCCTACAAGAAAAAACCCGGGATTCCTTTATTAATGCCAAGCCTCTTTACTTAATAGATTCGATTGAGAGTTTTCCTGATTCAAAATTCGTTTTTATTGATGCAGATGCCCATCTAACTGCAAGTGCCGATCAGGTTGTGGAATATTTTCCGGATCTTGAAAATTATCCATTAATTAACTCTCACACTCATGATGATATTTTAATTACGCGAGACGGCTCTCAGTTTAATTCATTAAGCATACTACTTGAACAAATGGGAGTTACTAGAACTGTTTATCCGCGCAGAAAGACCAATATCTCAGTATTTGACTCACGAAGTAAATGGTTTTTTGAAGAACAAATTTCTCTATACGACGCGTTCTCAAACACTTCTCCAGGTATTTTTGCTCTTCATGATGAGGACTCGGCGAATGCATTACTCTCAAAATACAATCTACACAAGGGTTTGCCTATCAGTGATATGGAAGAAACTACTCGTATCGATATGAGCAAATTCTTTTCCTATTCCTATGCGGTTAGCGAAATATCGCAGCACTCGGTCTTACCCGATAATCCAAACAAAATCATAGCATTTCATCAGCTTAAAAATAAGCTTGATTTCAAGAAAATTGAATTGGATTACGGCGCAATGACAGTTAGCCAGGACGAAATTGTCGTCAAATACTTCGATAATTGCGTCTCTTGGGTTAGAAACGTGTATCATCCTAATCCTAGGATACCTCATGTGGTTCATTTTTATATCAGATCGACCGATGGTTCGGAAATATTTCGGTTAAGCGATCAAAACTTCATGAATTACTGGACATTTTGTGTTTGGGATCTGGCACTGGCCCCTGGCAAGTATCTCACTCATGCAGCAGATGCTGATTCAGGCCGAATTATCTACTCTGATGCGTTCGAGGTAAAGTAAAAAAATCATGCACATGAAAAAAGTTGCGCTAATCAGTACGTTTTGTGATACTCAAGAAAAGATAGATGTTCTAAAATCCAGTCTTTTAAAGCTTACTGAGTTAGGAATCGATTCTCTAATTATTACGCCCATCGAATTGCCACAAGAGGTTATTCAAATGTCGACCTACTGCTTTTTCACCAAAGAGAACCCAATACTTAAATGGCCGGAGTACTGTCGAGTTGTTTCAAGCGTTATATCCGAAAACGGTAAAAGTTTTAAAGTCAACATGGGTTTGTCCTATTATGGATTCGCTGCTGCCTGGCAAATAAAAAAGCTGTCCCAGCTTGCTTTAACGTATGAGTATGATAGATTTTACGTGCTCGTGTATGATGTACTATTCGATGAAACTCTAATTAATGCGCTTAGGTCAGATGATCATACTTGTACCGTTTGGCCAGTCATTCGTGGAACATACTATTCTAGAGCAAGTTTACACTTTATGGCGTTTGACCGTGAAAATTTAGCAAAATTAGCAGAGTCAATTTCGCGAGAGCAGTATGTTTCGACAATGGTTCAGAATCCAGCCGAAACCACTGAGGGATGGTTCGTGAAGCTATGCGAAGAAAAGGTCAACCCATCATTTGCGGAAGATCCAGTAACAGATTTAATTTCGTATTATCAAGACGCCGATCATTTTGACATTGCTAAAATGAAAGCGGCAAAGGTGTTCGTTCAAAAATGTAATGAAAACGGCTTTGACGTTAGGCTCCTTATTTATGCATACCAAGGAGAAAAAAAGATTATTATTCGAACTAATTTAGGAGATCATGAATTTGAAGGCCAAAGCCCGTATGAGGTTACTATAGCCAATGGAACCGACTTTGGACTTAGTTCAGTGGTTATTCAAATTGATGGGTACGAGAAAGAGATTATTGATCAAATTCGTGAGGTCGGTCTTGCTTACTTTGAAATTTGGTAAATTTTCAACATGAAAGCATCGGAATTAAATAAGATTGCAAAGGATGCCGAAATGAAGCGCGTCCTGCTAGAATTTACAGAAAGACTTAAGGACGACCCTTATCAGCCTGGAATCGTACACCCGAAATTATGTCTTGACGACATAACCGAAATAGTCGAAGACGTACTCTTCATTCGCGGACATAAGGAAATCGTAATTAAGATCTCTCCATCCCAGTTGGATGGATACGTTGACGCTGAAGTTCTTAGCCGTAGCTTGAGCTAGGTCGACTCTGCTCCTGAGGATAAATAGAAAAAAAAATCCTCACCTATGATTCTATCTCTATCTTTC
>Ga0315903_10004757_pt1 | contig 17987 bp, 12 predicted proteins | sample LakEriMetagenome_7_FD_203524 | JGI IMG/M metagenome (GOLD analysis project Ga0315903, IMG submission 203524) | Freshwater fungal communities from buoy surface, Lake Erie, Ohio, United States - Buoy 2 MA119 | ecosystem: Environmental > Aquatic > Freshwater > Lake | place: USA: Lake Erie, Ohio...
CAACCAACTCTCTTTATCGGATGCAGACTTTCAACTTTTACGGAGACACTCCTACCCGAGGCGACGCCCGCAGGCATTTTGAGGGGTTATTTTCAAGAACAACTGGTTTTTGAAAAGATCATACGCTACGGAGCCGAAGTGCGAGCAATTCAAGATAACAGGCCCTGCTATGCACATATTGGCCGTGATGAACTCGACAACAAAGACTTTCACTTGTTCTTTCAAAAACCGGCGATGCTCGATAAGATCACATTGAGCAGCCTTCATCCCGGAGCAGGCCTAACATTCAAGGGTCTTATCTTGATCGAATAACAGCGCCACACCGGCCCTTGATACTACGTTCTCCAAAACCATTTTCGCTTGACCGAATAACGAGTGATCAACATTACAGCGCCGGTAAAGAGCAGCCCTTTGAGCACTCCTTGCAACGGCGAATGAGTTAGCCCATCCCAATATACTTTGACACCAGTTAGCGAAAGAATAGGCAAGATGAGTAAAGACCCTGCCACGTAAGCGAGCATTGGATTCTTGCCTACATCGGCCAGTGGCGACAACAAATACCGGCTCGTGGACCGATGATTCGATAAAGATCGAAAAAGAGGCAGCAAGAGAAAGGCAAACCCGCCACACAAAAAATAATAACTAAAGGTCGAAGGATCTTTCTTGATACCTCCCTCATAAGGTTCCAGCAGCAGCCCAAGTAGCAACAGCCCCCAACCAGCCATGACCATATCTTGAAATGCCTTTTGCCTACTCACGCGGCAAACCCAATATAAAACCAGACTGCACAGAGTAAACAAGAACCAGATTGACCAGCCTTCGAGCGCAATAGGCTCGTTTCGATACAACAGCAGATACAACAACCCCGTAAGCAAAATGACAACCGTGAGGCCATAGGTCCACTTTGCGCCCGACGTAGCGGGCATTTTCTCTTTCCAAGAAGCAGACAGCATCCATTCACCGGCCAGCGTGCCGGGAATTACAATAAACAGATACTTTAGAAAATAAAATTTATAGAGCCAGTCAAATCGCAATCCGGCTATCTCATTAAAATTAAAGAAGGCCTTTACAGGGCTCGCTGATGGCTCTCTGGCCGATAGAATGACAGCCGCTACCACTGGTAATATCAACAGCCGAAGCAGCGGGCGACGTGCAGTAAAATAATAAATCAACAACCCAAAGAATGCCATGTTGGCCAGTACCATCAAAATAATATCACTCTTGTACAGATCAAATCCGGCTCCCTCCCGAAAAGGAAGTCGACCCAACAATAAAAGAGCCAGGGCAAAACATACGATACGGATCCATTTCCCATAGCGGTCAACAACACCCTTTACCCCCCGGTAAAATATTCCAAACAAAAGAACAAAAGCAAATAGCGATAACAGATGCTCCGTAACACCCGGATTAGCTGCAATTACCCAAGCCTTTAAATGCTGGGTAAATAAGGCAAAGAAGGCCAGTAATAAAAAGCGTGTGGCAGCCAGTCCCCAAAAATGCGAAGCAGGCTTTCGCTCTTCAATAGCACCACGGAGCGCGAGTGGAAAGGCTGCCCCCATGCTAAATAAAAAAAAGGGAAAGACCAGATCGACCCAGGTAAGGCCGGGCAGCGTTGGATCGAATCGATGCAAAGGAGGTGGCACCTGCGCATGGTACATCCACGCAGGTAGTACACCACCAAAGGCGATACTACCCGAGAGCACCATTCCAACGATGGCGAGTCCGCGAAGTGCATCCAACGAAGATTCCCTATTCATATTTCGCTGTTTGGTAAATGAAAGAAAAAATGACCAGTAATCGGTACAAAATAGTTGATACGAAAGATAAAAAAAAGAGGCCGCTCAGAAATGAACGACCTCTTGGTTTTGGTTTACCTACAAAAGTTTATTGCCATCCGGGATTTTGAACGATGTTCTTATTCTTATCGATCTCTCCCTGTGGGATAGGCCAAAGTTTGTAACGGGCATTAGTGTTAACACGTGTTTGTGCCCTTGTCTTTAAGCGCTTGGCAATACTGACTGCAGAATAGACCGGAAGTCCATCGGCGTTAAAACTCGGGGTTTCTGCCGGATCAGCCGGGTTTAGTGATACCCCTACCACAGGCATGGTCATAGCCGTGTTGTAAAGATCCCAGCGACGAAGATCGATCAGGCGAAGACCTTCTCCGGCAAATTCAACGGCACGTTCCCGGCGCACGATCTCGCGAAGAGCAGCAGAGTTACTGGTAGTAACAGCTGGCATGCCAGCACGGGCGCGCACCGCATTGATCGCATTCCAAACGGTACCATCGATCTCTCCCAACTCGATCTTTGCCTCGGCATAGGTCAGTAAGATCTCAGCATAGCGCATATTGATATACCCAGTCTTGGTCTCCCAAGAGTATTGCGTGGAGTCCACATATTTTCTCCAAACATACCCTACTCCACCACTGCTACCGGTAGCACCGGCAAACCAGGGAGAGACCAGATAACCGATCCAGTCAATGTTATTGGGTCGGCTGTCAAAGACACCGGTATTCCAATTGAACTTGAAAACGGTATTGCTGTAAATATTAAAGATGGTACGCTCTTTGGGTTGCACATACGGAAGACTAGCGGCCAATGCCGTATTATGCACCATGGTATCACCTTGCATGTATAGCGTCCAGCGAAGACGGGGATCGCGATTTTGCGAGGGAGCTGCGGGATTGTACACCGTTGAACGATCGATACGGTTTCCGTCGCGGGCCTCAAAGAGGTCTACCAATTGCTGACTGGGAAAGTGACTGCTTTGCGAAGTACCCACCTGGCGGGGAATGGTCAGAACGGTAAGCCAGTTCTGCGGATTGAGAACATCGGTGGGATAAGTCTGCACAAACATAAGTTCACGATTCACATTCGAACGCTGACCAGCCAGCATAAACAGATCGGTATAGCGAGGATTAAGGCCGTATCCATTCGAAGAGATCACAGCAAGTGTAGCAGCTTTGGCAGTTGCATAATCTTTGATCAGCATGGCCAAGCGGGCCTTGAGACCCAGAGCCACACCCTTATTGACGCGCCCGTATGCAATAACAGGTTGAGAACCGGCCGCATCAAAACCAGCTGCTGCCTCATCGAGGTCTTTATACAAACTGGCTACAGCAGTAGCCGTAGGCGTTCTGCCAATAGTCTCATACTCCGAAGGATCAAGGGGCTTCGTATAGAAAACGGGATCGCCAAACCATCCTATCAAATGATAGTAGGCCCATGCGCGCAGCACCAGTGCCTCTGCACGTAAACGTGCGTAACTAGCCGGAGCTACATTGTCTTTGCCCTTGGTCATGCCGTCGAGCATCGTATTAGCGCGACTCACCAGACGATAGGCCTGTGTCCAGGAGTTACCGGGTAGTGAGTTACCAATCAAAAAAGGACCGCCGTCACCCATAGCTACCTGGTCTTCGGCATTACCGGTACGCTTGATGGCCAAGTCGGTCGATGATTCAATAGCAAACAGCAATGGAGCGTTATTAGGAAATTGCCAGAAGGCAGCCGCATACACACCATTGAGAGCCAGATTCATTTCTTCCTCCGACTGCATAAAGGTGGCCGATGAAGAACTATCCAGCGGCTGGCGGTCGAGGAATTTGCTACAACCCGCTAAACCAAGCAAGGCTGTCAACATCAGTATGGAACTTATCTTTTTCATACTATCCTGATTTAGTTGGTTAGAAATTAATGTTTACTCCAAAGGTGAATGTTCTCATCAATGGATAAAACTCTGCGTTCGCATTGTTGATCTCAGGATCAAATCCATCCCAAGCATTGGTGAACGTTAGCAAGTTCTGTCCGCTAATGTATACTTTGGCCGAACTGAGCGGCACTCCGGTTTTCTTTAACCAGGCAGCGGGAACACGATAGGCCAGGTTTACGTTCTTAACACGGAAGAAGGAGGCATCCCTGATCCAATGAGAGGAAGCCACGAAGTTATTGCCACCTGAACCGGAAGGCAACAATCGGGGAAAGCGAGCATTTGGATTATTAGGAGTCCAGTAATCCTTGTGCATGTTAAGCAATGAGGCTGCAAAATCACCACTAGCAAAAGGAATAGCACCGGTGCCACTATAGTAGTTGTTGCGCATGCCCACTCCCTGACCAAAGACATTCAGATCAAAATTTCCAACCGACAGGTTAACGTTGAGGCTGTACTCATAGCGAGGGAAATTATTACCGATAAAAGTGCGATCGAAGTTGTCTACCCTGCCATCGGGCTTTCCGTCGGGTCCGCTAATGTCGGCATACTTAACATCGCCGGGTTTGGTACCGACCGTTGGATTCGAACTCCAGGGTACACCGAACTGCACAGGAGAGTTCTTTACATCGTTCGAGTCGCTAAAATATCCGATCGACTGATAACCGAAATAAGACCATAGCGCCTGACCGGGCATAGCACGAATAGAGCCTCCATCCAAGAAGGGAACACCGGGCAAGGTCAAGACTCTGTTGCGCACATCAGAGATCATGGCCGTTACATCGAGTTTTACTTTATTGCTAAGAGACTTGCGGTAGTTCGCACTAAATTCCCATCCCACATTCTCCATGGAGCCCGCATTTACAAATGGGGAGTTTAGTCCCACATACGTAGGAATGGGACGGCTTAGCAACATTTGCTCCACTTTACGCTCGTAGTACTCAAAGGTCAGTGTGAGGTTATTCTTTATGGTCAGATCCAACCCTATGTTAGCCTGACGGGATTCCTCCCAGCTAATACCCGGATTGGGCGCATCCAATAAGGCGTAGCCAAGAGTATTGATGTTATTGATGTAATTATTGGTGCCATTCAAAAAGCTGGCAGAGTAAGCTGATGTACCAAAGTTGACAGCAAAGGGATAGATCTCAGGCAGTGCCTGGTTACCCAGCACACCCCATGAACCTCTTAGCTTACCAAAAGTGATTACGTCAGAAAGACCACTAAAGAAATTTTCTTTCGAAAAGATCCAGCCGGCCGAGGCAGAGGGAAAAAATCCCCATTGCTTATCGAGTTCTTGCGAAAAGCGAGAAGATCCATCATAGCGGCCATTGACCTCTAGGAAATATTTATCATCATAACTGTAATTGAGTCGAGCGTAGAATCCAGCCAACGCTGTTTCGTAAGCGCTACCAGCATTGTTTAGGTTTGCACTTCCTAAATTCAAGTATGGTTGATTAGGATTCAGAAAACCGGTACGAGAAGCAGAGATACCGGAATAAGTGAACTCCTCTGTTTGTGCGCCACCCAACAACTTAATGGTGTTGGCACCAAAACGCTTAGACCAAGTTGCCTGGGCCAAATATGTTGTACGCACATTGGTAGAATACGACTCGCTCAAACTGGTAGAACCGGGCCAAGGCGCTATACGGTCATACCCAAGCGTAGTCAGATTTGGAACAAAAATATCGGCATTTTTTACAAAGGATTTTCCATTGGGAACCCAGTACTCACGAGCCCAGTATCCTTCTACCTCGATATTGTTGATAGGCTTGTATACGAAACCAACTTTGGTCAACATGCTATTAACACGAGACACCGAGGTACCGGCTGCTTCGGCCATGGCCAACGGATTACGATTATTGGTTTGTCCGGCAGTACCATACATGCCAGGACCATACAGGCCGCCGCCAATGGCAGGAAGACCAATAGCCTGACGAATAATAAACTCCGGCGAACCGGTAGAGGGAGCCGTTGTACGACTATTATTGATATTCATCACCCCATTGATGCTCAACTTTTCGTTGAGCTTGAAATCGGGGTTAAAACGAATATCGTACCGCTGAAAACTATTATTAGGAATCAAACCCTGTTGGTTCAGATAAGTAACAGAGGCAAAAATATTACTGTTGTCGCCTGCAGCATTTATGGTAACGTTATGATTTTGCATCAATCCGCTGTTGGTCAGCAAAAGGTCCAGCCAATCGGTATCGATCACGTCCAAATTATTAGCGGGGGTCGTTTTGTATTTATCGATCAGCGCTTGTGTGAACAAGAAAGCATTGGGATTGCCGGTACGATTTCTTTCGGCCGCATTGCTGAGCTCCATGTGTTCAACGGCAGTAGTGCGCTGTGGAATCGCAGTCGCATCTTGCTGAGAGAGGAATGCGTTATAGGCCACTTGTACTCCTTTTCCTTTGGCACGACGAGTCTTAACAAGAATCACACCATTGGCGGCGCGAGCTCCGTAGATAGCGGTAGAAGCAGCGTCTTTTAAGATCGTAATACTTTCGATGGCATTAGGATCAATGGCATCAAAACCCGATACGACCCCATCAACCATAATTAGTGGGCTCTGTCCGGCATAGATAGAACCCAATCCACGAATACGAATAGAGGCCCCATCAGCACCTGGTTTTCCTGACTGTTGTTGCACAGTTACGCCGGGAGCCAAACCCTGTAACAGGTTGCTGGCTGTAGCCACCTGCCTGCGCATCAGGTCTTCTTGCTTAAGCGTAACGACCGAACCAGTAAGGGTGGCCTTACGTTGCTGGCCGTAACCCACTGCTACTACTTCGGAAAGAGTAGCATTGATAGCCTGCAATTGAACATTGAGTGTGCTGCCAGCTACCTTCTGTTCTTGACTCACCAGGCCTACACTGCTAAATACCAGTGATTCGCCAGCGGCAGCACTGAGCGAATAAAGACCCGAAGAATTGGTGACAGTCCCGATAGATTTCCCTTTGATGGTCACAGAAACTCCCTCGAGTGGGTTTCCGTTCACATCGGTTACTCTACCGGCAACTTTGGCTTGCTGTGCTTGTGCCAGCCCCATCAGCAGGGTCAGCATCCAACACAGAATCGTTGCTTTTTTCATAATCAGGGTTTTGTTTTTTATATAATTAAAGTTGAATAACTCCATAATGGTTGACAGCATATGTAGAAAAGGGATCGAACAACGCGTCGAGCAAAACAGCCAGTTCACTTCGGGTGATAGCACGTTGTAGATTAAAATCGCTAAGACGCCACTGTTGCCAATTTGCCTGGGCTATCTGCTGCAATTTAGTAGAATCCCATAGCGGCATGCTGCTCTTGGTCGTGCGGGCTGCCTGTTGTCTAAGCAGCGAGATCCAATAAATGGACTGTTCTATGGTTAAAGAAGCATTAGCTGCTGCATCATTTTTTTTTCGTTCGCGAGTAGCCAACATTTCAATCGGGAACGCCTCCAAAAATTGTTCTGTGCGCATAGTGGAGTCTGGGTAGAACCAAGTACGGTTGGCCCAGGCACTAGGCTGTCCTTTGCCCTGTAACAGACCCGTGGCCCCCACGCGTTGAATAGCCATAAAGTGTGGATTAGAGGGGCTGACATCGGCATAGGGCATCAGATAAGCCCCGCTGTTAAGCAATGCGCGTTGCACACTACGAACGGGTACTAATGCAGCTTGTAAATCTTTTCGTTGCACGGCCAAGGCTGCCAAGGCGCCAGCAGCTTGCCCAATGAGCAAGACACAAGGTTGTAAGCGAGTGGTACCATTAACCACATTACTAACACTAATGGATTTTTCTGCCACGATCAAACCAACAGTCCCGGCAGGTATCAATGCACCCAAGGGCACAGTAAAAGAAGGTATCGGATAAAATCCCAAATGCTGGGGGGCCTCGGGATTCTTTCGATGATGGTGATCGATGGGATAATCGCCCACCGCAATGCCAGTTCGGTATAGGGGATGAGCATTATTAAACGGATCGCTAATATGCTGAATCTTGAAACGCACCAGCCCCTCTACCCTTCTTGACTCACGGTGGTAAGGAATTAGTGCGAGGCGATCGGCCGTTGGAAATTCATCAGCGGCCAACCCAAGATGTTTATAGCCCAACTGGTGCTGAATAAAATAAATAAAGCGTAGCGTTTGCTGCTTGGCTTTTTGTAATTCCTGCTCACGCTCCGAAGGGCTCAGCCCGATCAGATTCAAATAAATATCATTGCCAAATCCAGGCCAGTTAATAAGATACTTTTGTCCGGGCAGTTTGGCATAGGTCATCATTTTGGCACAATCCACCCCAGGTGCAATTCTCGTCTTATCGTTGTAATAATCTAGACAGCATCCATCAAACTCCAAAGGGTCATATCCAGCTGGTCTGGCAATCGTACAATCGGCATCCTTTCCATAATCTTTTAAGATGGCTACATAAGTTAGATCTTGAATGATATTGTTAGAGGCAGGAACTTGTACATTCTCTCCTGTTACAGAACTAGCTTCCATTCCCAGTGAAAACGGAATACCGGAAGCGGCTAGCACATCCCCTAACTCCGTTGCATCAATCACCTGCTTGGCGCGAATCGTAATCGTATCGCCGGTAGACAATTGCACAAAAACAGCCCCAGCCACTGCTCCCCGATGTTTTGTTACGGAATTACACCGCATACCATACAACACTTCAAGATTCTTTTCTGCACGGGTCATTGATTTGAAAATACTATCAGCTATATGAGGTTCGAAGTGCGTATTACTCACCCAGCCAGTAGCCACTCGTTGAGGGCCACCATAATGTTGATAGATCTTGCTGCGGAATTCGCCCCAGATTCCAGAGGGCAACAGATGATTTCCATCAGTAGCCGACACGCCTGCCGCACTGAGCATGCCACCTAACCAGGCGGTCTCTTCTACAATCATGGTACGAGCACCCATGCGAGCCGACTGAATACCGGCCGCCACACCCGAAGTACCACCGCCGATCACCAATACATCGGTCGTCAGTACCTTTTTAGTAGGCCTGGCACCGGCATTTGCGTACAAAAGAGCAGACGCAAAAACCAAAACCGATCCTATAATTAAACGGTTTATCATGAATAATTATAGAGAGGATAATGTTTTTGAAATTTGATACAGGGAGCGAGGAATATGAAAACACCCTTTCCATTTTCCGCCCTTTAACGAGAGCAATACTTCACCACGACGATTTAAGTAACCAAACCACTCACCATGTTCAGCATCCCTAAAATGATTCCATGTATACTGGTGGAGGGTCTCGAACCAGACAGCACACTCCGGATCCCCAGTCAGCTTGTACCCTTTAGCCAGTGCTACCAAGGCCTCTACGTGCACCCACCAAAGTTTTTGATCCCACTCCAGCTGCTGCGGGGGATGCCCATGGGCATCCAGAAAATAAAATATCCCGCCGAATTCGTGGTCCCATCCCTTCTTGAGCATATGCAACATAATGTCTTTTGCCTTATGGATAAGGGATGTATTGTTGGTACGTACGCCTAGATCCATCACAAACCACATAGCTTCTATGGCATGTCCTGGATTGAGTAATCTTCCTTCAAAACTGTCGCAGAAACTACCATCTTCATACACATTCTCTAAAATCAATCCGGTATCGGGTTGATAAAACACCTCCATCACTTCGTGAATCACCTCGGGAATCAACGCTTCTACGCGACGAGCACCAATAACATGTTCCAACTCAAGCGCCAGATTACATAAGATCATCGGAAGACTAAAATTCTTGAGGGGCCGTGTGCCCGGATAGGCTTTGCTGTAAATGCCTTTCCAATTATGTCTTCTGCGCAAGATATTTTCAAATGTCTCGATGGCAATCTTTTTGTAGCGATCGTTGGGCTGTGCCCTGTCTAATGCGGCAAAAGCCATCGTAGCAAAACAATCACTGAAAATATTGTAAGGCTGCACCAGTGGGCGGCCGTCTTGTGTTAGAGAAAAATACCAATTACCCTCGGCATCACGTCCAAACTTCTCCATAAAGTCGGCCCCATGTAAAGCCATTGCCAACCACTCGGGTCGCGCCTCTAACTGCTTATACAGATAACTGAAAGTCCATACCTCTCTTCCTTGCAGCCACATGAATTTATCTGTGTCGTATACCTTACCCACCTGGTCAAGACAAGTAAAGAAACCACCATGCATTTCATCTTTACTGTGGCGAAGCCAAAAAGGAAGAATATGGCCCGTTAATTCGGTTAAATACGTCTCGGCATAACGCCCAATAGACGGGGCTTGCTTTGGCAGGGCTTGTTGGGCTAGCATTCGTTGAACCGGCTGATTTTATTTAAAAGATTGCAGTTCAGGGTTAAATATCATAAAAATAATTACGCGAACTATAAACCTTAATAAATTTTTTTATTTAGTTTATCCCCATTCGGCATTTTTGAGAGATTAGTATATATTAGTATCTGATTTTCACATAGTAATGAAAAAAACGCCTCCTCCGCCCAAACATCGCATCTTCGAATTATTCAGTAATGAGAATGCTTCTGGGGTCGCCTACAAGAATAAATTCCTAAAGAGGAGTATTCTCAGTCATCTCGACCTTCATGGTGACTTTACCATCACCGAGCTTAGTCGAGAACTGAATACCAGCGTTCCTAAGATCACCAGCTTGGTCAATGAGCTCATCGAAGACCGCCTTATTCGAGATAATGGAAAATTCGACTCTACCGGAGGCAGAAGAGCGAGCATCTATGGTTTGGTAGCAGACGCTTGCTTCTTTATTGGCGTCGATGTAAAAAAATATTACATCAATGTAGGGTTACTTGACTTCAGAAAACATCTTATCAACCTAAAAGAAAAGATCCCGTATCGCCTAGAAAACACACAGGAATCCTTTCATCAATTACTCGAACTGATCCGCCAGTATCTGCAAGAACTTTCTGTTCCTAAAAACAAGATACTGGGTATGGGTATCAACTTATCGGGCCGTATTAACCAAACCACTGGTTATAGCTACAGCTATTTTCATTTTCAAGAAGAGCCACTGGCCCAAACCATCCAGCGCGAATTTGGAATTCCTACATTTCTAGAAAATGATTCCAGGGCCATGGCCTATGGCGAGTTCTGCAGCGGAGAAGTGGCTGGCGCGCGCCATGTACTTTTTGTAAATATGGATTATGGGATCGGACTGGGTATTTTGGTTAATGGTAAACTCTACTATGGAAAATCTGGCTTTAGCGGTGAATTTGGACATATTCCGTTTTTCGAAAACGAAATACTTTGCCATTGTGGAAAGAAAGGATGCCTAGAAACAGAGGCTTCTGGTCAATCACTACTCCGAAAGTTTCGCGAAAAGATCAAGCAGGGTTTCACCTCTTCGGCTATGAAAAAGAAGAAAGATCCGGCCGAAATTACCTTACTCGACATTATTGCAGCCGCACACCAAGAGGATATGCTTTGTATCGAAATGTTAGCCGACCTGGGCGAAAAAATCGGAAAAGGACTCGCGATGCTTATCAACGTATTTAATCCGGAGCTTTTAATAATTGGAGGAACCCTGTCGGAAACAGGCGACTATCTGCGACTGCCTGTAAAAAGCGCAATCAATAAATATTCGCTAAGCCTTGTCAACAGCGATACACAGCTTCGTATCTCGAGGTTGGGAGAAAAAGCTGGCGTAATCGGAGCCTGCATGATTGCTCGCGACAACGTGCTCTCTATTTGATAGCTGGCTCTTCGTTCAAGAAAAGATAACACTGCTTTCTATTCACATTTGTTGATAAGTATTAATTGGAATTTTAATATTCCTAATTTAATATTGAAATAGCTCGTTCGCACTACTAATCTATTTACCTTACAAAAAAGCAGCGCCTTGACAGATACCATTATTAACCTCGAAACGATCAATCCAATTGAATTCTTCGGGGTCAACAACGGAAAACTCGACCTTTTAAAAAAGAAATTCCCTCTTCTAAAAATTCTTTCCCGCGGCACACAGCTTAAACTCAGTGGCGCTCCCGAGCAGATCGATTCTGCCCGAGAAAAGATCGCCGTTATTGTTTCTTATCTCGAACGTAATGGCCACATGAGCCAGCAGTACTTCGAACAAGTACTTGGCGGTGATGACCAGGAGGTAATCGATCACTTCCAAGAAAAAAATCCTGCAGAGGTACTTGTCTTTGGACCCAATGGCAAATCGGTCCGGGCCCGTACCGCCAATCAAAAAAAACTGGTACAAGAGGCCGAGCAAAATGATATTGTCTTTGCGATTGGACCAGCCGGTACCGGAAAGACCTACACGGCCGTCGCACTGGCGGTACGTGCACTCAAAAACAAACAGGTAAAAAAAATCATCTTAACACGCCCTGCCGTTGAGGCCGGCGAGAGTCTGGGTTTTTTACCCGGTGATCTCAAAGAGAAGATAGACCCCTACCTACGCCCCCTCTATGATGCGCTAGACGATATGATACCTGCCGATAAACTCGGTTACTATATGACCACGCGTACCATTGAGATCGCCCCCCTTGCTTATATGCGGGGAAGAACGCTCGATAACGCCTTTATTATTTTGGATGAGGCTCAAAACGCAACCGATCTACAATTAAAAATGTTTTTGACCCGCATTGGGGCCAATGCCAAGGCCATCATTACCGGCGATATGACGCAGGTAGATCTTCCTCGCAATCAACGCAGCGGGTTACAAACTGCGGTGCGGATCTTAAAAAATATTGATGGCATTGGCCACATAGAACTCGACGAAGAAGATGTGGTACGCCACCGATTGGTCAAGCAGATCTTGCGAGCGTACAACCAGGAGCACGAAAAAGAACAGCAACCGCAACAACGGACCTAAAACAATCAAGGCAAACAGCTACACTATTTTTTTGTAATTTGCCTTATGCAAATTAACATACAGAATACGCTGCTGCTCTCGACTTTTCTACTGCTCCTATTGCCGGGGTGTCAACCCAAAGAAAATAAAATTCTGGTGGCTGAAAATGAACTAGACGCCGCTCGTCTGTTCATACGATCTGCCTTGGATGGTAAGTTTGAGGAAGCCAGAACTTTTATGGTACAAGACTCTGTAAATAATAGCTACCTCGACATTGCTGCACAGTTCTATCAAAAGATGCCAACTGAAGAGAAAGACAACTACAAAGGATCCACCATTGTCATCCATAGTGCGACGGCCATCAATGACTCTGTAGCTATCGTTATTTACTCAAATTCGTACAAGAACGATCACGATACCCTTCGCATTGCCAAGAGTAATACATCCTGGCTGGTAGATCTGAAGTATCTATACGAACACGATCAACCATGATACGATACCTTTTTTTTGTAGCGGCAGGAGGCGCCCTCGGCTCCGTGCTACGCTACACTCTGCAGCGTTTACTAAATCCGGTTCACCAAGATGCTTTTCCAACGGGAACCTGGCTAGTCAATATGCTAGGCTGTCTTTTAATCGGAATTGGTTGGGGCTTTAGTGAGAAGTATGCTACCTTATCGGAAGAAACCAAGCTTTTTCTATTCACGGGCCTTTGTGGAGGCTTTACCACGCTCTCTGCGTTCAGCCACGAAAGCTTACTATTGATAAAGACCGACAGATTCGCCATTTTCGCTCTCTACCTAACTGCCACTTTAGTGGGAGGATGGATGGCCACGTGGGCTGGTTACAAATTTTTAGCTCCCTAACTCAGAGCGTATCCCATACCTCTCGAGCAAAAGTTTCTAGCGATGGGTCACGAGCCCCCATTAAAAGCAAGACGCAATCTGCTGAAAAATGAGCACGCATATTCGCTAACAACTCCGCTCGGTTTGCCACAAAAAAAGCAGCAACTCCCAATTGTTGAAGATCTTCTATTAGATCGGCTGCAGAGATATCTTTTACTGCAGCACCTCCGGCATAATAGATCTCGCTCATCCAGATCTCATCGCAGCTGCGAAGCACCGCTGCAAATTCTTGTACAAAATCATGACGTAAAAACCGAGTGGGCTTAAATCCATGCGGCTGAAACCAAGCTATCACTTTTGACGCCACTGGTTGACAAGCCCTGATGGCGGCTGCACACTTGACCGGGTTATGTGCATAATCATCAATCAACCAAACACCGTTTTTTTGACCCAAGACCTGGTGACGGCGGTAAATACCTTTATACTCCGCCAATGCGGCGGCGGCAACGGCGAGCGGCACCCCAATTTGGTGGGCTGTTGCCATAGCAGCCAGGGCGTTTTCCATATTGTGCTGACCGATCTGTTGCAGATCGACACGTTCGCCGTTAACTAAAAATGAGATAGTCATCCCCGACTGACTAAAGGCCTCGGCGCAGTAACCGACTCCCTCGCTCTTTGCAACTACAAAATCATTGTTCGCATCAAAAGAAAGAGTCGCAGCCAAGGGATGCGTACGATTAACAAGAAGTCGTTGACAGTTACTTTTGAACGTCGTAAATAATGAAATGAGTTTTTCAGTTTCTTCGTGATCTTTATCAATATTGAGCAAAACACCGATATGTGGATGATACTGTACAATCGATCCATCACTTTCATCGGCTTCAATAACAAGCCACTCCCCTTTTCCGGCTACCGCATTTCCAATTTTTCCCTCTTCGATAATACGCACAAGTCCGGCTCCGCTGATAATACCGGGTTGATAACCGGCTTTATCGAGTATCTCGAAAAGCATGGCACTTGTAGTGCTTTTACCGCTAGTACCTGCAATAGCAATGGTCTTCTTACTGGCAGCGATGAGTGCTAGTAGCGCTGCGCGATGCAAAATAGGAATGCCCAGTTGCTTGGCTTGCTGTACTTCAATTATGGTATCTTCAATAGCAGTTGAAACAATCACTACATCGAACGCTGCTGTAAGCGAACTTCCGTCTTGTTCAAAACAACGAATACCTGTTTCGCTCAACTTGGTCCGCACTTCATTCAACGCACCCTTTTCAAACTGGCGATCACTACCGGACACCTGCATACCAATTCCCTGTAAATACTGTGCCAATGCACTCATGCCGGTACCAGCAATACCAATAAAATACGGAGCGGATATATCATGTAACGATCGGATCATAAAACAAAGAAACAAAATTATAATTGGAGGCAACTCTAAATACCCCTACCTTTGTATTGTTATTTTGAGTCAACTGACTGTCCGTAACTGAACGATTCGTACTACTGCAAAGCCTCTGGTCGCCACTAGTTAGTCTTCTTTACCTTTTCGTTGTTCTCAAGTTTTTTTAATGCTTAATTTTTTTGCATGAACATTTATGTTTCGAACCTTCCGTTCGCCGTAACGGACGAAGATCTCAGAAGTTATTTTGCTGATTATGGCGAAGTAAGCTCTGCCAAAATCATCATGGACAAGTACACGAACCGCAGCAAGGGCTTTGGATTTGTGGAGATGACCGATGATGCCGCCGCCCAAAAAGCCATTGGCGAACTGGACGGTGCCACGGTAGAAGGACGCGCCATTCGCGTGGCCGTTGCCAAACCCCGTGAAGAAAGACCTGCCCGCTCTGCTAACTATTCAAATAGTCGCTGGTAATACGCGTTGTCTTTATTCAAAAAGCCCTCTTGATTTTTCAAGGGGGCTTTTTAGTATAAAAAAACCGCCCTTTCTAAGGACGGTAAAGAAGTAGAAAACCAACAACCAACAATCCGATCAGGCTCGTTGCTTTTGCTTGATTACAGATTTAGAAGGGGCACGCTTTGCGGTTGGCTGGGTGGCAGCCTTTTTTACCGGCGTCTTACCCTTAGATTTTTTGAGTGCTGATTGAATAGCGGCACTCAAATTGGCGAACGTGGGTTTGCCTGAAAATGGAACATCGTTAATAAAGAAGGCAGGCAAATCTTTTACACCACGATTAATACCCTCTTTAAGATCGTCTTGCACTTGCCAGCCATAAACACCGTTAACCAGATCGTCTAGAAATTTTTTATTCTTTACGCCGGCTTCTTTGCTGTGTAACTTTAAACTGGTTGTGCCCAGATTTCTGCGATTGCTGAAAAGCACATTGTGCATTTCCCAAAATTTTCCTTCTTGCGCCGCAGCTACGGCAGACTCACTCGCCTTTAAGCTGCGCTGGTGAATTAGGGTTAGCGGAAAATGTCTAAACTGAAATTTTATCTTCCCCTCGAACTCTTCCAGTAATTGCTTTACGACCTCGTTTACTTTGGCACATTCCTCACTTTCGTACTCCCCGAACTCCATTAATGTAATAGGCGCGTCCTTTTTGCCCACAAAAATCTCGCGGGGCTCTATAATTACAACATCGTCCTTTTTAAATGCCATTTCGTTTTGTTTTGCAGGTTAGAAAACCGGCCATAAATAATAACAACTGTTAGTGTTTTGGGTTGAGCACTTGCACCAATCTTTTTTTCAACCCGGCTGCGGCTAAAGATAGGGGGTTTTTATCCCGTTTAACCGCCGCTTATAATATATTTAACATTTTTCAACAAAAAAATTGATTTTCAATTACTTATAGAGGATATACTTAAATTAAGTGCTACCCCTTGCCTAAAAAAAACTTCCCTCTCCCCTCTAGCAATTCAAGGTAAGCGGCCTATGGAAGAAGCCCAATGACCTTGGTCACCCCACTGCGAAATACTACTGTATTATCAAATACGTCTACCAACACAGGGGCCGATTTGTCGATCTCTCCAGCCAGTATTTTTTTGCTGAGTGGGTTGATAATCTCTTTTTGGATCAGTCGCTTTAAAGGCCTGGCACCAAATTGCGGATCGAATCCCTGTACAGCCAGATATCGCAGCGCATAGTCACTAAAATCGATTGCAATACCCGACTCTTGCAACATTTTTTTAAGCGCCTCCAGCTGAATCCGCACGATTCCCATCACTTCTTTACGCAGTAACGGATTAAACATAATGATCTCATCGATCCGATTGAGCAACTCAGGCCGAATGGTTTGTCGAAGCAGTTGCATTACTTCCTCTCTCGCCTTATTAGTAGCCTCTTCTACTTCGTTTTCCTCGCGTACCGATTCAAACGCATCCATTATCAAGTGACTGCCGATGTTTGAGGTCATAATAATTATTGTGTTCCTAAAATTGACCACTCGACCTTTACTATCTGTCAACCTTCCGTCATCTAATACCTGCAACAAAATATTCCAGACATCTGGGTGTGCTTTTTCTATCTCATCCAGCAGTACGACACTAAAAGGTTTACGACGCACGGCCTCGGTTAACTGCCCTCCTTCTTCGTACCCTACATAGCCCGGAGGAGCACCTACCAGGCGACTCACGGTATGCTTTTCTTGATACTCACTCATGTCGATGCGGGTGAGCATGGACTCATCATCAAATAATAATTCGGCTAGTGCCTTAGCTAATTCTGTTTTTCCGACACCGGTGGTCCCCAAAAAAACAAACGATCCAATTGGCTTTTTGGGATCCTGTAAACCGGCTCTGCTTCGCCGGATGGCATCGGCTACTGCGGTAATAGCCTCATCTTGTCCTACCACCCGCTGGTGCAACTCTGTCTCGAGATGCAATAGTTTTTCTCGCTCAGACTGCATCATACGGCTTACCGGAATACCGGTGGCCTTGGCTACGGTCTCTGCAATGTCTTCTGCATCTACCTCCTCTTTTAATAGACGCTTTTCAGCCGTCTGGCTAAGCTGTTCGCTGAGAGCTTCAATCGTTTTTTCTTGCTCCTTAATCTTACCATAACGAATCTCAGCCACCTTTCCGTAATCGCCCTCTCGTTCGGCCCGCTCGGCTGCTTGCCGAAGCTGCTCTATGGTTGCTTTGGCAGATTGTACTTGCTCGACCAGTTCTTTTTCCTCGGTCCATTTGGCTTTGAGAGTATCTCGTTGTACGGCCAGGTTGGCCAGCTCGGTGCTTAGTTCCTTTAATTTAACCTCATCACTTTCTCGCTTAATGGCCTCTCTTTCTATTTCTAGCTGCCGAATCTGTCTTTCGAGCGTATCGAGTTCTTCTGGCATCGAGTTCATCTCGAGCCGCAACTTGGCGGCACTTTCATCGATTAGGTCGATAGCCTTGTCGGGCAAGAAACGATCGGTAATATAGCGATGCGATAACTCGACCGCCGCAATAATCGCCTCATCTTTGATTCGAACGTGATGGTGCGTCTCATAGCGATCCTTAAGCCCGCGCAAAATAGAAATAGCATCTTCGGGTGAGGGTTCTTCGATAAGCACTTTTTGAAAACGCCTTTCGAGGGCTTTATCTTTTTCAAAATACTTCTGGTACTCGTTGAGAGTAGTAGCCCCCACGGCTCTCAGCTCTCCGCGTGCGAGGGCTGGTTTTAATATATTAGCGGCATCCATGGCCCCCTCTCCACCA
>Ga0315903_10004758_pt1 | contig 17983 bp, 18 predicted proteins | sample LakEriMetagenome_7_FD_203524 | JGI IMG/M metagenome (GOLD analysis project Ga0315903, IMG submission 203524) | Freshwater fungal communities from buoy surface, Lake Erie, Ohio, United States - Buoy 2 MA119 | ecosystem: Environmental > Aquatic > Freshwater > Lake | place: USA: Lake Erie, Ohio...
CCGACGCCTGCTCGGGGCTTTTCCGCATGGCCACCTCCATGGAGGCCTTCGAGGAGACCATGCGCCGGGCCCGCGGCGAGGCCGTGGCCTCGGGACCGGCGGCGGCGCCCGCGCCGGCCCAGCCCGCCCTGGGGAAATCCTCGCCCGTCCGGCGCGAGCTGCCGAAGGTCGGTCGCAACGCCCTCGTGCGCATCCGCAAGGGCGATCGCACCCAGGAGCTGAAGTGGAAGAAGGCCGAGGTGCTTGTCCGCGAGGAAGGCTGGGAGCTGGACGCCATCCTCTCCGAGTGAGCCCATGGCAGCCGGATCCGGACGCCGCCTGCCTTGGGTAGCCGCAACGGCCTCCGCCCTCCTGCTCTTCCTGTCGTTCCTTCCCGGGGCCGGCGGATGGGCCGGCTTCGTCTGGGCAATCCCCCTGGCGCTCTGGTCCGCGACCCAGCCCGCCTGGGGCAGGTGGATGCGCGTGACGGGGGTCGCCTCGGCGGCGACCTGGGTCGGTTTGCTGGCCTGGCTTCGGCATGTCCATCCGCCGCTCGGCTGGGCCGGCTGGATTCTCCTCTCGCTCTACTGCGCGGCCTACCTTTGGGCCTGGCTGCTGGCCTTGCGCTGGGTGTTCGCGACGCTGGGGGAGCGCGGGGCGGCCGACCGCATCATGGGCTGCGTCGGCCTCGCGGGATTCTGGGTTGGGCTTGAGGCGCTCCGGGGCTGGGCCTTCACGGGCTTTGGCTGGCTGCCGCTCGCGGCCAGCCAGTTCGAGAACCCGGTGATGCTGGCGCTTTGCCAGGTGACGGGACCGCTCGGGCTGTCCGCGGCGCTGCTGCTGGCCAACCTGGGCCTGGCGCGCTGGGTGCTGAGGCAGTTCGCCGAGCGACCGGCGGTCTCGGCAGCGCCGGCGGGCGGGCTGCTGCGGGGGTTCACGCCCGAGCTCTACGTCGGCCTGCTCCCCGTGGCGGCGGCCTTCTGGCTCCACATCGACGCGGCGGCGAGTCGGGCGGAGACGGTGGCGGTGCGGGTGGCGGTGGCGCAGCCCGACGTCGACCCCAACCGGAAGTGGGACGCCGCGGGGGCCGGCGAGCTGGTCCGCTCCCTCGGCGCGATGACGCTCGAGGCCGCCGAGTCCAAGCCCGACCTCATCCTCTGGCCGGAGGCAGCCACGCCCTTCCCGCTTGGCTCCCCCGCCTATGCGGCGCACCTCCGCGGGCTCGCGGAGCAGAGCGGCGCAACCCTGGTCGTCGGCGCGATCGAGCGGCGCGAGGGCGGGTACGCCAACAGCATCGCCGCCATCGGGCCCGGCGGGCCGACCGGGCCGGCCTATGCCAAGCGGCGGCTGGTTCCCTTCGGGGAATATGTGCCGGGCGCCGACTGGCTGCCCCTGCGCAAGGTGGTGCCGATCGCCGAGGATTGCGTGCGCGGCGAGGGGCCGACCCCCTTGCTCGCCCCCCTGCGCGGCGGCGGCACGGTCGCGCTCGGGGCGTTGGTGTGCTATGAGGACATCTTCCCGGAACTGGCCCGCGACCATGCGCTGCGCGGCGCCCAGGCCCTGGTGGTCCTGACCAACGACGCCTGGTACGGCCGGGAGCTCGGGGCCTGGCAGCACGCCGCCCACAGCGCCCTCCTCGCGGCGTCGACCCGCCTCCCGGTGCTTCGCTGCGGCAACGCCGGCTGGAGCGGCGTCATGACGGCCTCGGGGCGGGCCTTGCCGGCGCTAAGGGAGGGTTCGATCTATTTCCGCGGCGCCGCCGACCTCGGCGAGGCCCTGCTGCCGGCCGCGCCCCAACCGACCTTCTGGACCCTCCGCGGCGACTGGATCGTGCCCCCGGCGCTCGCCTTGGCCGGCCTCGCCGCCTTGCGTCGTCGGCGATTTGCGCCTACGTGGGGGCTGCCCGCTCCCTGAGCCGCAACCCCATGCGCCGCCTCCTCCCCCTGCTCCTCGCCGCCCTCCTTCCCGCGATCGCAACCGCCCAGGAGCGACCCAAGGTCGCCAAGCCCGAGCTGCCGGAGACGGGCTTCGCCTCCGTGCGGCTGGCGATGCGCTCGATTCCGACGGTCAAGGTCACGGTCAACGGGGCCGAGCTCATCCTCGGGGTCGACACCGGCTGCCAGGGCTCCGGCGTACTGACCACCCGGGCGGCCGAGAAGCTGGGCCTGACGCCCAGCCTGACCATCCCGACGATGGGCAACACAGGCCGGAGCGAGACCGATTACGTCTTCATCCGCGAGTTCGCCATGGGCGGGGCGGTCTGGCGCGACTTCCACCTGGCGGTCCTTCCGCTCGAGGGCATCGGCCTGGACGGCCTGGTCGGGGCGGAGATCCTCTTCGGACAGCCCTTCTACATGGACCTCGCCAACCGCGTGATGATCCTCGGCAAGATTCCCGACACCTCGGGCGCGCGCGAGGTGCCGTGCTTCAGCCGCGGCGGGCACGTCAACCTCAACATCGAGGTGGAGGCCCGCAAGGTCCCCATGCTGATCGACTCGGGAGCCTCGCAATCCTACATCACCGCCATGAAGTACAAGGGCAAGGTGGCCTACAAGGGCTACGCGCCGGTCGCCACGGTCCGCGGGGTGTCGATGCGGCGCCAGGAGGTCTGCCTCCCGACGTCCATGAGCCTCGGCGGCATGGCGCTGCGCGGGGTGACCCTCCACCGGGACAACGAGCACAACATCCTCGGCTGCGATTTCCTGCTCGCCCACCCCATCGCGGTGGACCGCCCCAGCCGGCGGTTGTGGATCTTCGAGCCCATCCGCCTGCACGGCCGGGCTCCCGCCCGGCCGGTTCCCGCGCGCTAGGCGGGCTCAGCGCCGCTTGCGGGTGCGCCCACCCGAGGAACCCTCGCCCTCCTCGCCGCCGGACTCGGCGTCGCGCTCGTCCTCATCGCCCCAGCGCATGGTCTCGTCCTCGGCCAGCCGCTCGTCGCCCTCGGGCAGGTCCTCGATCTCATCCTCGGCGGCGCGGCGGACGGGCTTGTCCTCATCCTCGTCGTCGACGGGGAGCTCGTGGCCCTCGGGGACATAGTCGAGGATGACATTGATCTCGTCCAGCGTGTGGATGTCGCGCCCCTCGATGAGGGCTTGGTTGCGCAGGTCGCCGACGTGCTCGTCGATGTCCTCGAAGGTCAGCTTCTGCTCGAGCTTGATGTTGTCGTTGAGGAACTTCACCCGGAGCCGCATGACGTGCTCGAGGAAGTCGGCGTAGGCGCCCTTGTCGCCGTCCTTGACATTGGGCAGGCCGAAGAGCTGCTCCTCGGACTCCAGGATGTGCTCGGCGACGCGGGCCAGGCGCACCGTGTCATCCTTGTCCACCGACTGGATCTGGAAGGGCACGAAGGCCGCCTCGATGATCTCATTGGAGAGGCCGTACTCCCGCAGGGGGTCGAGCTGGTCGAGGATCCAGGGCAGCTGCCGGGGATCGAGGATGCCGAGGCCGTCCGGGTCGTAGTGGCGGGGGTCGGACGTCTCGCGCACCCACCACTTGGCGGTCTTGGCGTCGAACTTGACCGTGCACCAGAGGAGCTTGGACGAGGTGGGGAGCATGGGGGAACGGAAATGTCGAGCCACCGGGGGCTGGCAAGGGTTTTGCTCCGGGCGGTTCCGCCTTCACCCCGCGGCCGCCTTGCCCCTAGGCTGTGGCGATGGGCCTCCTCTACGACCACGCCATCCGCCCCCTGCTCTTCCGCATGGATCCGGAACGCGCCCACGCCCTGGGGCTTCGCGGCATGGCGGCCCTCGGCGCCTGCGCGCCCCTGCGCGCCCTCCTCGAACGGTCGACCCTGCCCGCCGGCGCCCGGCCGATCGAGCTTGCGGGGCTCCGCTTCCCCAACGCCGTCGGGCTGGCCGCGGGGTTCGACAAGGAAGCCGTGGCCTGGAGGGCCGCCGCGGCCCTCGGCTTCGGGCATGTCGAGGTGGGCACCGTGACGCGCCTCGGCCAGCCGGGAAATCCCGCGCCCCGGATGTTCCGCTACCCCGCCATCCGCGGGGTCGTCAATCGGCTCGGCTTCCCCAACGACGGCGCGGAGGCCGTCGCCAGGCGCCTCGCCAAGGCCCCGCCGAGGGCAAGCCGCGCCATTCCGCTCGGCATCAACCTCGGCAAGTCCAAGGTCGTAGACCCTGGCGACACCGAGGCGGTCGCCCAGGACTACCTCGCCTCGCTGCGCCTGCTCGCCCCGCATGCCGACTATCTGACGGTCAACATCAGCAGCCCCAACACCCCGGGCCTCCGCACCCTCCAGGACCGCGCCCCGCTTGCCTCGCTCCTCGGCCACCTCATGGCGGCAAACCGCGCGCTCGAGGGCGGCGCCCGTCCGGTCTTCCTGAAGATCGCGCCCGATCTCAATCCGCGGCAGCTCGACGACATCCTGCAGGTCGTGGGCGAGGCCGGCCTGGCCGGCATCATCGCGACCAACACCACGCTGGCGCGACCTCCCGGCACGGAGGGCTGCGAGACCCAGGGAGGCCTGAGCGGCGCGCCCCTGCTTGAGCGTTCCCTCGGCGTGGTCCGCTACCTCTGCCGAGCCTCCCACGGTCGGGTTCCCGTCATCGGCTGCGGCGGCATCCTCTCGGCCGCCGACGCCGGGCGATTCCTGGACGAGGGGGCCCGGCTCGTCCAACTGTACTCCGGACTGATCTTCCGAGGGCCCTCCCTGGCCCGCGAGGTCGCCCAAGGCCTGTCCGTCCGCCAACGCCCGTGGGTCTGACATGCGCCGCCTTGCCCTAGCTCTCCTCGCCGCCGCGACCCTCGCGGCCAAGCCCGCCCGCAAGGGCGACCCCATGGCGCCCGACACCTGGGTCGCCGCGCCCGCCGCCCACCAGGGCAAGCCGGTCCGGACCGCGGCCATGCGGCTCGAGGAACCGGGCCTGGTCGCTGCCGACGCGCCCGCGGCCGCGCTGCGCCTGGAGGGAGGCAACGACAAGGGAGAGACCGGCGGCGGCATCCTGGTGCTCGTGCCCGTCGCGCAATTCCAATCCTTCGCCGAGACCTACTCCAAGATGGAGGCTGGCAAGGGCCGGAGCGGCTTCGGCGCCATCGCAAAGCCCAGGGTCGTGACGGGTACCTTCGCCCTGGTCGCCGGCGAGCCCGCCCTCCTGGTCGGCATCCCCACCGAGGCGGCCGCCCGCCTGCCCAAGCCGTCCGAGCTGCTCAGGGAGCAGCTGGCCAGGGCGAGGGAGGAGCTGCTGAAGCCGTCGCGCCCGGGCTGGCAGCGAAAGGCCTTCGTCCTCTCCCGGATCGACCAGCGCAACCAACCCGAGACCACGCGCGAGCTCCAGCGCCTGTGCGATCTGGCCAACGCGGCGGACAAGACCCGCCGCCTCACCCCGCGCGAGGCCGTCCGGCTCGCGCGCGAGGGCGAGCAGCTTGTGCTGCCCGACGAGAAGGCCAGGACCGAGTGGCTCCTGACCTGGGAGTGAGCGCCTGGCTCAGCGTCCGGTCCGCCGCACGGGAATGTGCACCTCGCTGCGCTTGAGGAAGCCCGGCACAAAGGGGCTGTCCCAATAGACGGCGTAGGGCTCGCCGGCCTCGGACACGCCTGGCTGCGTCGCGAGCCAGGCGCGGAGGCGGGCCAGGTTGTCCCGATACGACTTCTCGGTGTAGCTTCCGCGGATGCCGACGGCCGCCACGGTGCGCGCAGGGACGCTCTCCAGGGTGACCTCGGCGGTGGGCCTGAGGTCCTCCCGAGCCGCGGAGGCGACGTCGCAATGGAAGATCATCACCCCAGGCTCGATGCGCGCCTCGACCGGCGCCGTCATCGGGATGCGGTTCGACTGGATGTACCGGAAAAGCTTCCCGAACATCCGGTTGTTGCCGGAGAAATAGCCGGAATCGGAACGGGCGACCATCAGCCGCGAGGCAGGGAGGTCCTTGACCTCGCAGACCGCGGGTTCGGTCTTGGGATAGGCGAGCTCGACGGCGGCGGCCATGGCGGGAAGGAGCAGGGCGAGAAACAGGGGGTATCTCATCCCGCCACCTTGCGGGGTTTGCGGCGCTTGGCAAACCGGGAGGCTTGCCGCTTGCCTCCCGGCGCGGCGCCGATTGGCTGGCTCGATGGAATCCAGCAAGGAATCGGGCGGCTTTTTCTCCAAACTCGGGGGCAATTTCCTGACGGGACTGCTGCTTCTCCTCCCGCTCGGGCTAACCCTCTGGATTCTCTCCATCCTGCTCGACCTGATGGGCATCTACGCGCAGCCCCTGGTGGAGGCCGGCGTGCGCCTCCTGCACGGGAGCATGGGCCAGCCGGAACCCTCCCTGGAGAGCGGCCTTTGGCGCCAGGTGGTGATCCTGGTCTCGGCCATCCTCTCCGCCATCTTCCTCACCATCGTCGGCTTCCTGTCCAAGCGTCTCTTCGGACGCATCCTGCACAACGCCTTCGCCTCCCTCCTCAGCCGCGTGCCCGGACTGAGCGGCCTCTACGGCTCGATCAAGCAAATGGTCGACGCGCTCACCGGCCAGAACAAGCAGACCTTCCGGCGCGTCGTGCTCGTCGAGTTCCCCCGCCCAGGCTGCTGGACCATCGGCTTCGTGACCAACGAGCAGCCCGAGGCCTTCAGCGAGGCCATCGGCCGCCAGGTGGTCAACGTCTTCGTCCCGAACGCGCCCGCCCCGACCGCCGGCTTCATCCTCCAGGTCGAGCCCTCGCAGATCCGCGAGACGAAGCTGGGCGTCTCCCAGGCCATCGGCCTCCTCGTCTCGTTCGGCGCGATCATGCCGAAGCAGGACGACAAGGCCTGAGATGCCCACGGGCCCGTTCCGCTGCCTCGTCCTCGGGCGCGAGCCCTCCGGCGAGTCGCACCTCCTCCTCAGCCTGCTCGAGCCCGAGGAGGGCGTGCACCCCTGCCTGATCAGGGCCAACCGCAAGGGCGACGGCCGACCCGACCTGTTCGACGAGGCGGAGGTGTCGCTGGAGCGTCCGCGCGGCGGTTCCAACCGCTTCGTGCGCGACTACCGCGTCGTGCGCCGGCAGACGGGAATCGGACGCAGCCCCCAGGCCCTGGAGCGGGCCAGCCGCCTCGGCAACCTCGTCCGCCGCAACCCTCCCCCTCCTGAATCCGCCGCGGTCGCCTTCCGCATCGTGCAGGAGACCCTGTCCGCCATGGCGAGCCGGCCCCGCCCCGACTCGGCTTACCTCAAGGCCCTCTGGCTCCTGCTCAAGGATGGCGGCTGGCCGGTCGAGGCCGACTGGCTCGGCCGACTCGGCGCGAGGGCGACGGACGCCGCCGCGGTGCTCGCCGCGCCCCTCGACGCCCAGGCGGTCGAGGCCGCCGCGGTCGCCGCCCTCAGCCAGGACCTCGAGCGCTGGGCCGCGGGCGAGGTCCACTACGTCCTGCCCTGATGCGCATCGACGGCGACAACTGGCGCATCGTCCTGAGCGCGCAGGATTTCGCAGGCTTCCGGCCTGGTCCCGCCGCGGGCCGGGCCGCCCCCGCCTGGCGGGCCGAGGCCGGGCGCCAATGGCACGAGACCCTGCGGCAGGAGGCGCACGCCCTCGGGCAGGGCTGGCGATTCGAGGTGGCGGTCGAGACCGAGCTCAAGGCCAAGGGCTGGACCCTGCGGATCAGCGGCAGGGCCGACCAGTGGCGAGAGTCCGGCGGCGACATCGAGATCGTCGAGGTCAAGACCGTGCTCGGCGGGCTCCCGCGCGCCGAGCGGCTCCTGCGCGAATCGCACCCCCACCACCTCCTCCAGCTCGGGACCTACTGCCACGCCGCGCGCCTGCTGCCCGGCACCCGCTCCGTCCGCGGGCGGCTCGTGCTGGTCGACCCCACCCAGGGAAGCCGCCAGGAAATCGCGCTGGGCGACGACGACGAGGCCGCGTTGCAGGCCCAGGCCGAGCTCATCGCAGCCCATGCGGAGAACCGTCGCGCCAGCCACGCCCGCCTGCTCGCCCTCCCCGACCGGCTCCCGTTCGACGAGCCGCGCCCGGAATGGCTGGAGGCCGGGACCGAGCTCGACGCCACCGCCGAGCTTCCCCTGCGGCTCCTCGTCGCCCCCACCGGTTTCGGCAAGACCTCCGCCGCGCTCCGACACGGGCTCTCCCTCCTGCGCTCGGGACGCGCGACCAAGCTCGCCTACCTCACCGGCAAGGGCACCGGCCAGCTGCAGGTGATGACCGAGCTTCGCCGGCTCGCCGGCCCCCGCGAACTGCGCGCCCTGGTGCTGCGGCCGCGCGCCGAGCATGAGCTCGAGGGCATGCCCGACGATCCCGCCGACATCCGTCGCAACTGGGCCAGGGCCGGCATCGACGCCGCCCGCCTGCTCGAGTCGGGCGCCGACCTCGGGATGGTCCGCCAGCTGGGCCGCCTCGCCCGCGTGCCCCCCTGGCTCATCAGCAAGGCGATGGCCGCCGAGGCCGACGTCCTGATCTGCGACTACAACTACGTCTTCGCCCCAGCCCAGCGCCCGGCGCTCGAGCTCCTTCCGGGATGGAACGAGGCCGAGCACGTCCTGGTCGTGGACGAGGCGCACAACCTTCCCGAGCGCGTCGCCGATTGCCTCTCCCTCGGCATCACCGCCCAGGCGGCGGTCGACGCCGCGCATGCCCTCGGCGCCGCCCGCGCGCCGCGCGAGTGGGTCGACGCCCTCCACGGCTGGGCCGCCTTCCTCGGTCGCCTCCCCGCGGCGGACGCCGTCGACCCCGACGACCGCGGCGAGGCCGCCGCCCACGCCGACCGGTTCGCCACCCTGGCGGCCTCCCAGCCCTTGGACCTCGACAGCCTGCCCGAGGCCGCCGCCCGCGTCGCCTCCGGCGCCACTCACTGGCAGTCGCGACTCGCCGCGCTCGACTCCGGCTGGCTGCTCTGGTCACCCGAGCCGGCCACGCTCAGGCTCGACTGCCTGAGCGCCGCCCGCGCCATCGGCGAGCGGCTGCGCGACCAGGGCCGGTGCCTGCTGCTCTCGGGGACGCCCGGGCCGCGCGGCGCCCTCGACGCGGACTGCGGACTGGAAGCTGGCTCGCTCCAGCGGGTCGTCGCCCACGCCCCCTGGCGCCATGGCGCCTACCGGGTCGCCATCGACGCCCGGGTCGACACCCGCTACCGCTCGCGCGACCGCCACCTGGGCGCCACCGCCGCCACGCTGGCCCGGCTCGCCGGTCGCGACGGCCCGGTCGCCGCCTTCTTCCCCTCCTACCGCTACGCCGAGGCCGCCGCGGCGGCCCTGCGCGAGGCCTCCCCCTCCACGCCCGTCGCGATGCAGCCCCGCGGGCTCAGGCCCGACGGCATGACCCGTTTCCTCGACCAATCCCTTCGTCCCGGCGCCGTGCTCTGCCTGATCGTCGGGGGCGCCCTCGGCGAGGGCATCGACCTGCTCGGCGGCCGCATCGGCTCGGCCGTCGTCGTGGGCCCCGCCCTGCCCGAGGTCAACGCCCTGCAGGAGGCCAGGCGCAGGATGTTCGAGCAGGCCGGCGCCGAGGACCCGTTCGCCCTCGCCTACATCCGCCCGGGCATGCGCAAGGTCAACCAGGCGCTCGGCCGGCTCGTCCGCGCCCCGGGGCAGTCCGCCCGCGTCCTGCTGCACTGCCGGCGGTTCGCCGAGGAATCCTACCGAGCGGCGCTCTCTCCCGAGTACGGCGACCCGGAAATCCTCTCCAGCGACGACGACCTCCTCGGCTGGCTGCGCTGAGCCTCAGACCGTCCTCAGCACCTCGCCCGCGGGATAGCGCACCTTGGCCGCCTGGGCATAGGCGTCGTCCGCGGCGCGGAAGCCGGCCGCGCAGGCCACGACCGTCTCAAAGCCCGAGCCGGCAAGGCCGAGAATCTCGTCGTACCTCGCCGGGTCGATGCCCTCGAGCGGGCAGGTGTCGACCCCCATCGCGGCCGCAGCGGCCATGAACTGGCCGAGGGCGATGTAGACCTGCCGGGCGGCCCACTCGCGCTGGACCTCGGGAGACTTGCCCTGGGCGACGTTGGCCACCATCAGCTGGCGGTAGGCCTCGAGTTTCTCCAGGGGAACGCCGCGAACCTCGCCGATCCGCCCAATGTGACGGTTGATCTCGGCCTCGTTGGTGGCCGCGCGTCGCAGGAAGACCACCAGGTGCGAGGCGTCGGTCACCTGCGTCTGGTTCCAGGAATGCTCGCGCAGCCGGGCGCGCAGCTGGGGATTTTCCACCACAAGGAAGCGCCAGGGCTGGAGGCCGAAGGAGGAGGGCGCGAGCACAAGGCTGGCAGCCAGGGCGTCCCAGGTCGCGGCAGGCAGCCGGCGGGTGTCGAATTTCTTCGTCGCATAGCGCCAGGCGAGGGCGGCGGACAGTTCGGAGGGCGAGAGGACGTTGGGCATGGGAACCCCCACCGAGCGGCGCCGCGCGGGTTTGTCAACCCGGCGCCGCGTTCAGACCGCGCCGAGCACGCCGCCCCTCAGGACCAGCCGCCGGCCGCAGCGGTCCGCGTGCGACCGCGAGTGCGTGACCAGGAGGACCGCCGCGCCCTGCTCCCGGGCCAAGCCCAGGAGGAGGTCCATCACCGCCGCGCCCGAGGCCTCGTCGAGGTTGCCGGTCGGCTCGTCCGCGAGGAGGATCCGGGGCCGGTTGGCCAAGGCGCGGGCCAGGGCGACGCGCTGGCACTCGCCCCCGGAGAGGGCCGAGGGAAGGTGGCGCGCGCGCGCGCCCAACCCGACCGAGGCGAGCAGCCGATCGGCCGAGGCCAGCGCCTCGCGCCGCCCGGACAGCCCGGCCACCCGGAGGGCGAGGGCGACATTCTCGCGCGCGTCCAGCTCCGGCATCAGCTGGTAGGACTGGAAGACAAACCCGAGCGATCCGGCCCGCCGCCGGGCCAGCTCGCGCCCGCCCAGGACGTCGACCCGCTCGCCGCCCCACCAAAGCTCGCCGCCGTCCGCGCAATCCAACCCACCCAGAACCTGGAGCAGGGTCGACTTGCCCGCGCCGGATTCCCCCGTGACCGCCACCGTCTCGCCCGCGGCAAGCTCGAGGTCGACGCCGCGCAGCACCGGCAGCTCGCCCGAGGGCGAGCGGTAGGCCTTGCGCAGCCCCGAGCAGCGGAGGACGGGCTCAGGCATCGCGCATCGCGTCGGTGGGCCGCCGCCGAGCCGCCCAGAGGGCGGGCGCCAGGCCGGCGGCCGTGGTGGTCAGGAGGGTGAAGGCGGCCGCCAGGACGAAATCCCAGGGCTCGTAGTGCAGCGGCACGAAGCCGAACTGGTAGACCTGGCCGACGAGGTCGCCGTCGCCGAAGAGCGCGTTGATCGCCGCGAGGATCGCCTCCCGCCCGGCCAGGATCCCCCAGGTGAGGGAAAAGCCGAGCAGCGTGCCGAGCCCGCCGATGAGGAGCCCCTGGATGGCGAACACGGAGGCGACGGAGGCCGGCGAGGCGCCCAGGGCCGCGAGCACGCCGATCTCGCGCGAGCGCCGGATGACGGCCGAGAACAGGCTGCTCCCGATGGAGAACGAGGCGACCAGGGTGATGATGAACATCAGGAAGAAGAGCATCGTCTTCTCAAACCGGATCGCCTCGAGGAAATCGCGCTTGATGGCGGTCCACGGACGGAAGCGGACCCCGGGCTGGGTCGCCTCCAGGCGGGCGGCCACGGCCTCCGCCGCGGGCCCCGAGGCGTCGCGGAGCCGGAGCGTCAGCCCATGGGCGCGCTCGCCCATGCCCCACAGCTCGCGAAAGCGGCGGAGGGGAACCAGCGCCGCCCGGTCGTCGACCTCGGTGAAGCCGGTGCGGAGAAGGGCGCAGACCTCGAGCTCGACCGGCAGGGGGGCGCGGCCGCGCTCGGCGCGCTCGGCCATGGCGGGAGCCCAGACCTCGATGCGGTCGCCGACGCCGACCCTCAGCTGCCGGGCCAGCCCCCGGCCGAGGGCGACGCGGCCGTCATCCAGCTCGTCGAGCGAGCCGTCGGCCACATAGCGGCGCGCGGGCAGGTCGGGATCCGAGGGCCGCACGCCCCGGACGAAGGCCACGGAGGAGAAGTCGCCCGAGCGCGCCAGCGCCGGGCCCTCGGCGTAGGGCTCGGCTGAGCGCACCGCCGGGTCGGCCGCCAGCGCGAGGGCGAGGGCCTCGGGGCGCTCGATCGCGCCCGAGCCGACCGCCACGACGTCGCCAAACGACTCGCGGATGCGCAGCCGGTGCTCCTCGCCGAAGCCGTTCATCACCGTCTGCACGACGAGCAGCGAGGCGACGCCCAGCCCGACGCCGAGGATCGACACGCCCGCGAAGGCCGGGAAGCGCCGCCCCGGGGGGAACAGCTGGCGAAGGGCGAGATGGAGGGTCCAGGGCACGGCTCAGGCGCGGCGCGCGCCACGGGTCATTCCCGGACCTCGGGCCGGAGGGTCGGGAAGAGGATGGTGTCGCGGATGTTGGCCGCCCCGGTCAGGAGCACCACCAGCCGGTCGATGCCCACGCCGAGCCCGCCCGCGGGGGGCATGCCATGCTCCAGCGCCAGGAGGAAGTCCTCGTCGATGCGGTGCGTCTCGGCTCCCGCCTGGACCTCGAGCATGCGGCGCTGCTCCAGGGGGTCGTTCTGCTCCGAGTAGGCCGGCGCGATCTCCTGGCCGTTGATGCAGAGCTCGAAGACGTCGATGGTGTCGGGGTCGTCCGGCGTGATCTTGGCCAGCGGGCAGAGCTGACGGGGGATGTGCGTGACAAAGGTCGGCTGGATGAGCGTGGGTTCGACCAGCTTCGCGAAGACCTCGTTGGTGACCTCGAAATCCTCCCAATCCGGCCGGGGCTCGGCCAGGCCGAGGCGCCGGCAGGCCTCGACCTTCTCCTCCTTGGTCCGCGAAAACCAGGCGGGGTCGCCCGTGCGCTCGAGGATGAGATCCTTGTACCGGACCTCGCGCCACTCGCCGCCCAGCTCGATCTCGCCGCCCTCGGCGCGGGGGACGGTGGTCGAGCCGAGCACCTCGCGGCAGACCTGTTGGACGAGGGATCGGATGAGCTCCATCATGCCCCGGTAGTCCGTGTAGGCCTGGTAGAGCTCGAGCATGGTGAACTCGGGATTGTGCTTCCGGGACAGCCCCTCGTTCCGGAAGACCCGGCCGATCTCGAACACGCGGTCCAGGCCGCCGACCAGGCAGCGCTTGAGATGGAGCTCGAGGGCGATGCGCAGGGCGAAGTCGCAGTCCAGGGCGTTGAAGTGGGTGACGAACGGGCGGGCCGCGGCGCCCCCGGCGACGCCGTGCAAGGCGGGCGTCTCGACCTCGGCGAAGCCGCGCGACCACAGGAATCGTCGGATCGACTCGATGATCCGGCTGCGGGTCAGCAGGCGCCGACGGGAATCTTGGTTTGCGACAAGGTCGAGGTAGCGCTGGCGGTAGACCTGCTCGGGGTCGGCGAGCCCGTGGAACTTCTCGGGCGGCGGCCGGAGCGCCTTGGACACAAGGCCGTAGGCGGCGGCGCGGACGGTGACCTCGCCGGTCTTGGTGCGGAACAGCCGGCCGCGGACGCCGACGAAGTCGCCGAGGTCGACCAGCTTCTTGAAATGGGCGTCGTAGCGGTCGCCCAAGGCGTCGCGGGTCAGGTAGCACTGCACGACGCCCGAGCGGTCGAGCAGCTTGACGAAGCTGGCCTTCCCCATGACGCGGAGGGCGACGATCCTGCCCGCGACCGACACCTCGGGGCCCTCCTCCGCGCCCTCCGGCAGGAGGGCCGGGCAGTCGGCGGCCACGTGGCTCTGGTCCCAGTTCGCGCGAAAGGGGTCCTCCCCCGCCTCCCGCAGGATCGCCAGCTTCTCCTTCCGAACCGCGAACAGGTCGTTGGAGATGGCGTTGAGGTCGTGGGACTCGCTCATGACAGGCCTCCTAGGGAGCCGAGGGGGACGCGGGGGGTCAATGGCACAATGCGCCGGGCCTGGCGGCGCGGGTCCGATTTTGCCTTTCCCGCGGCCGCGGCCCTGCTTCATAGTCGGACCCATGCAGACCTACCTGGACCTCCTGAGGCACGTTCGCCAAAGCGGCGAGCGCCGCGCGGACCGGACCGGGGTCGGCACCCTCGGCATCTTCGGCGCCCAGCTTCGCTTCGACCTTTCCCAAGGATTCCCCCTGGTCACGACCAAGAAGGTCCACCTCCGCTCCATCATCCAGGAGCTGCTATGGTTCCTCGCCGGGCGCACCGACAACCAGTGGCTCAACGAGCGACAGGTCACCATCTGGGACGAGTGGGCCACGCCCGAGCAGTGCGCCCGCTTCGGGCGGAAGCCCGGCGACCTCGGGCCCGTCTACGGCCACCAGTGGCGCAACTTCGGCGCCACCCGCAAGCCCGACGGCACCTACGCCGCCGACGGCGTCGACCAGATCCGTCGCCTGCTCGACGACCTGCGCGCCAAGCCCGCCAGCCGCCGCCACCTCGTCACCGGATGGAACCCCGCCGAGGCCGACCAGGTCGCGCTTCCGCCCTGCCACACCCTCTTCCAGTTCCATGTCTCGGGCGACGGCCGGCTCAGCTGCCAGCTCTACCAGCGCAGCGCGGACCTCTTCCTCGGGGTGCCCTTCAACATCGCGAGCTACGCCCTGCTCACCCACATGATCGCCCAGGTGAGCGGCCTCCGGGCGGGCGACTTCGTGCACACCTTCGGCGACGCCCACGTCTACCTCAACCACCTCGAGCAGGTCGACCTGCAGCTGACCCGGGAGCCGCGCCCGCTCCCCACGCTCCGCCTCAATCCCGGGGTGACCGACCTGTTCGCCTTCCGCGCCGAGGACATCTCGGTCGAGGGATACGATCCCCATCCGGCGATCAAGGCGCCCGTGGCGATCTGAGGCCCATGGACCTCGGTCGCCCCCTCGTGGCCATCGCGGCGATCGGCCGCAACCGCGCCATCGGCAAGGACAACCGCCTGCCTTGGCGCATCCCCGAGGACTTCGCCTTCTTCAAGGCGACCACCATGGGCCACGTCCTCGTCATGGGGCGCAAGACCTACGCGTCCATCGGCCGCCCCCTGCCCGGCCGCCACACCGTCGTCCTCAGCCGATCGGGCTTCGCCGCGCCCGGCATCACCGTGATCCGCGACTGGGAGGAGCTGCGCGCCGTCGAGCCGGACAGGACGCTCTTCCTCGCCGGAGGCGCCCAGCTCTACGCGGAGGCCCTGCCCTGGTGCGCGGAGCTGCTGCTGACTCACGTCGACCGGGAGCCCGAGGCCGATGCGTTCTTTCCCGATTGGACAAAAGAGTTCGACTCGGGCGAGATGCTGCGGCAGGGTGACGGCTTCGCCATCCGTCGCCACCTCCCCCTGCGACGCGCACCATGACCCGCCTGCGGCAAAAGCTCAAGCTCTCCCTCGCGTCACTCGGCCGACGCCTCGGCCAGCCCGACCTGCTCGACGGAGCCGTGCTCCTGCTGACCCTCGCCGGCGCGTGGCTGATGGCCCTCCACCAAGGCGGCGCGCGCGCCGAGGGCCTTGTCTACGGCGCCCGCTGCATCCTCGCCGCGGCCTGCCTCCACGGGGCCGCCGCCGCCAGCCGTCAGGAGCACGGCTTCCGGCTGGTTCGGGCCGCCCTTCTGCCGCTGCCGTTCGTCGGCTGGCTGGCCGTCGACGCCGCCTTTCTCGCCCCCGATCCCGGGCAAGCCCTCGAGAACTGGGTCGTGGTCGCGCTGGGCGCCCTGGCCCTATGGCTGACCCTCCACCATGCCCGGCGCACCTGGAGCCAAGCCGTCACCCTCCTTCTCATCGTCGGGCCGGCCTCGCTCATGGCCAGCGGCGCCTACGACCGCGAGGGCGGACAGGTTCGCGCGCTCATCGGCCTCCAGCCCGATTCGACCTACTCCCAGCATTTCACCTCCGCCTTTGGTTCGCCCGGCGCCTGCGCCGCCGTCATGTTGCTCGGCCTGCTCCCCTCCCTGGCCGGAGCCTTTAACGCACGTCACAGGCCTTGGCTGAGGGGCGTGTGCGCCTACTTCGCCGTCCTGCTCCTCATCGGCCTCCACGAAACCCACCACGGCTGGGCCTGGGTGGGCTTCATCTGCGGCGCGCTCTTCGCCGGCCACGCCCTGCGTCGCAAGGCGCGATCCAGCCTGGTCGACCTGCGGCTGTTCGCCGCACTGGGCGCGCTCGCCGCCTGGGCAGGCGGGCGGTTCCTGGACGTTGGCCCATTCCGCGGCTCCGCCTCGCTGGCGAAGTCGCCGCTCGCCGAAGGCGCCTGGCACAGCCTGCTGCAGGACCCCATCCTCGGGGGCGGCGCGGGCTCCTACCCCCTGGCCTTCGAGGCCGTCCGACCCCACGCTTGGCAAACCGACCCGACGACGCCCGGCAGCCTCCTGCTGCATCTGGCGGCCGAGCACGGCGCGATCGGCGTGCTGCTGGCGGCGCTGCCCCTCGCCGCGGTGCTCGTCGCCTGCGCCAGGGTTGCGCTCGCGAAACCGCCGGCCACGCAAGCCGGCGACACCGCGGCCGACGAGCGCCAGAAGCTGCGACGCACCCTCATTGCCGGGGGCGTGGCCGGCGTGGCGGCCGCGCTGTGGACGCTCAGCCTCGACCACGCCGGAAACCAGCCGGGCATCGTGCTCCTCGTTCTGCTTGCCCTGGCCGTCATTGTCCGAGCCGCGGATGTCTCGGGGGAGACCGTCGTTGCCTGGCCTCCCGCGGGACGCCCCGCGCTCGGCCTGGCCGCGCTGTTCCTGCCGCTCCTCCTCGCGCCGCTTGCCCTCGCGCCGCTCCAGGCGGCACGACTCGCCCAGGCCGCCGAGGAAGCCGTGGTCGCCCACTCCCCCCCGGGAATCGAGGGCGGCGGACTGCTCGCCCTGGACCAGGAGCTCGCCGTTCGCGAGGCCGCCGCAACCCTGGCCGCCTCCCTGCGCGGGAACCCGCTCCATGCAGGCCGAGCCGCCATGCGCGCCCAAGCCTTGTCCATCCTCGTCCGCCAGGCGCCGGACGACAGCCGCCTCCTCGCCCTCGCCCAGGCCGAGGCTGACCGCGCCGTCGGCCTGGCGCCGCGGCTCCACCAACCCCGGTTGGTTCGCGGCTCGATTCTCCTGAGCTCGCTTAACCCCGCCGACCGCGCGGCAGGCCTGGCCGAGGTGGAGACGGCCGCGCGCATCGCGCCGCGCAACCAGGCGACCTCCCTTCGGCGCGCCCAGGCGCTGGGCCAGTCGGGCGCCTCGCCGGAGACCCTGAGGGAGGCGCTGGAGTTGGCGCGCCTGACCTCCCCCAACCGGGCCGAGATCCCGCAGCGCCTCTCCCTCCTTCCTCCCGCCTCTGAAAAGGCCGTCCCGCGATGAAGCCCGAATCAACCAGCTCAGGCAAGCGATCCAACCGCCGTCGCCAGCTCTACCTGCTCGTCGCCGGGCTAGCCGCCGCCACGGCCTGCCTGCTGGTCGAGCCGATGGCAATCGGAGCCGACGCGGCCCCCTCCGCAGGGGTGTCCCCCGGCGCGCCGCCCGAATGCGCCATCCGCCCCAACGCCCCCACGGAGCCGATTATGGGCAACCGGGTGGCGGCTCCGGGTGGCTAGACCCTAGGTTTTGCCTTTCCAAGCGGACTGGCTGACCCCTACGGTCAGTCCATGCCGGACCCTCTGTTCGTCTTCATCGCCGCCTTGACGCTCGGAGCCTGCTGCCTCCTCGTCGCAAGCCGCAACCCGGTGACCTCGGCCATGGGGATGATCCTCGCCCTCGTCGGCATCGCCGCGGAGTTCTTCCTGCTCGACGCCTACTTCCTCGGCGTCCTCCAGGTGCTGGTCTACGCCGGCGCGGTGATGGTGCTCTTCCTCTTCATCATCATGCTGCTGGACGCGCAGCCGCCCGGCGGAGCCTACCCCTGGAAGCGCGCCCTCGTCGGCGGAGCGGCCTTCCTGCTCCTCGCCGCCGCCGCCGTCGCGCTGCTCGCGCCCGAGGGGTCCCTCGACAAGACCGCTGGCTCGACCCCGACCGAGCTGGCCGCCAACCCCGAGACCTACGCCACCTCGGCCAAGGCCTTCGGCCGATCGCTCTACACCAAGTACATGCTGCCCCTGCAGATGGCCGGCCTCCTCCTTCTCCTCGCCCTTGTCGGCGTCGTCACCCTGGCCAAGGCGCCCAAGTCCGCCGACTGAACCGCCATGGAATCGACC
>Ga0315903_10004760_pt1 | contig 17981 bp, 20 predicted proteins | sample LakEriMetagenome_7_FD_203524 | JGI IMG/M metagenome (GOLD analysis project Ga0315903, IMG submission 203524) | Freshwater fungal communities from buoy surface, Lake Erie, Ohio, United States - Buoy 2 MA119 | ecosystem: Environmental > Aquatic > Freshwater > Lake | place: USA: Lake Erie, Ohio...
TGATACAAGGGAATATAAAAGATTTACATAAACAAGTTGAGGATTTACAAAACTACCTCAAAGGAAAAGAAGATGAAATAGATTATAATATAATTTATGAAACTTATGGTGTTGACATCAAACAATTAGAACAAGAAATGTTGAGTTATGTGCCGAAACAAATACTTGGATACACTAAACTGACTCCTGAAGCAATAGACCCAAGTTATAACTATGTAAGTGATTCTGGTTTTGATTTGTACTCAACAGAAGAAATAGTTATAAATCCATTGGGTAGGGCATTAGTACCAACAGGATTAGCATTTGATATAAAAGATGGTTATGAAATACAAGTAAGGTCTAAAAGTGGTTTAGCTATTAACCAAGGTTTATTTGTTTTAAATTCACCAGGTACTGTAGATAGTGGCTATTTGGGTGAAGTTAAAGTTATTATTTTCAACACCAACTCAGAACAAATAACAATTAAAAAAGGGATGAAAATAGCACAAGCTGTTTTATGTCCAGTTATAAATGGAAAGTATGTTGATTTGGAACTAAAAAAAGATTTAGGTCAAAAAGACAGAGGAGATAAAGGATTTGGCTCAACAGGGATATGATTAGTATAGTATATTGCACAAGAACTTCAAACGAAGAACATAAAAAACATTTAATTAAAACTTCTGGGTTACATAACAGACTAGAAGTCATTGAAATCGTCAATAATGGTGAATCGTTAACCTCAGCATACAATCGAGGTTTATCAGTTGCATCAAATAATATTGTCGTTTTTTGTCATGATGATTTGACTATTGAAACTAATCAATGGGGTAATAAATTACTCAAAATTTTTGAAAGGAATTTAGATTATGGAGTAATTGGTGTTGCTGGTACAAAGTTTTTGTCCTCATCAGGTAGATGGTGGGAAGATATGAAAAAAATGTATGGAAAGGTAGCACATACACATAATGGTAAAACTTGGTTATCATCATATTCACAAGATTTGGGTTTCAATTTAGAAGAAGTTGTTGTTGTTGATGGGCTTTTTTTTGCTATCAACAAAAATAAAATTAACAAGTACTTTAATGAAGAATTTCGAGGATTTCATTTTTATGATGTATCTTTTTGTTTTGAAAACTTCTTATCTGGTGTAAAAATAGGTGTAACGACTGAGATTAGAATAAATCACAAGTCAATTGGAATGACTAATTCTCAATGGGAAGAAAATAGAATAAAATTTTCATCAAAGTATGAAGACAATTTACCTGTATTCTTACATAGAAAAATACACCCCAATGAAAAGTTAAAAATATTAGTTTCAACTACTAATTTTAATGGGGAGTCAAATAAAGAAAAATTTATTTTTGAATTTCTGAAGACGCTTAAAAACAAAGGCCATCATTTGTATTTATGTTCAAATCTGGGAAACAGAATAACAAGTTTAGCTAAAAGGGAAGGAATAAATTTAAGTTCTATAAATGAACCTTTTGGTTATAAATTAGGTGATGGTAAATGGCAAATTAACACACCAAATGGTTTCCAATCAACACAAATAAATCAGTTGTATAAAATAAAAGAAACTGATTTTGATGTAATTCAAATGTTTGATGATGAATTAACTGATTTCATCCAAAAATGTTACCCAACAACACCAATTGAAAATTTCGATTTGATTGGGAATGATAGTTTTTCATTTGATTTGAATTGGTTTCGCAATTCGGATAACATAGATAACATAGTCGAAAAATACAAAGACAATATTACACAACAAGTTTCTGAACAATTTAAACAAGAGAACTATCAAAAGAGTTTGAAATATTTGACAGAAAAATACGTTAAAAATTTGGGACCTTTAGTCAGTATCATCATTCCTTGTTTTAACGATGGTCAATACCTACCTGAAGCAATAAAGTCGGCTAAAGAGTTAGTATACTCAAACAAAGAAATTATAGTTATTAATGATGGGTCGAGTGATACAAAAACTTTGGAAATATTAAATAATTTAGATAGTGATGTTAAAGTTTTACATCACGAAAAGAATAAGGGACTTCCAGCGGCAAGAAACACAAGTATTAAATTTTCACAAGGATATTATATATTACCACACGATGTTGATGATACATTTGACAAAAACTATTTGTTATTTGCAGTTTATGAAGCAGAGAAGAGTGAGAATTTAAGTCCCATATATTGTGATACAAATCATATTGGTTTTATACAAGGTATGGAAAAAAGACCTGAATGGTCACTAAGTAGATTAAAAAGAGGCCCTTTTATTGTAAGTTGTTCTTTGTTCAGAAAAAAAGCTTGGGAGGATGTGTCAGGATATGACGAATCAATGAAAGGGTGGGAGGATTATGATTTTTGGTGGAGAATAGGAAATAATGGGTATAAAGGAGTTAGAATACCACTCCCATTATTCAACTATAGACACATAAGACCAAGTATGATTCAAAATATCAAAAATGACGAAAGAAAATTGTACGATTATATTATGAATAAACCACTACAAAAATAATGAAAACCTGTTGTATTTTATACCATTCAAACATATTTTCTATCTACAAAAAAGAATGGATTCAAAAGTGTTTGGACACAATAATAAACCAAACTTATACCAATTTTGATATTTTTGAATTGAATTATGGTGATGATGATTCAAACCTGAAAGAAATTTTTAATCTTAATAAAGACCATTTTTTTTTCAAAATTAAGATGAACAATCATGCCGAAGCAATGAACTATCTACTAGATTTAATTTTTAAAGAAAGAAACTACGATGTTTGTTTTAATATAAATTTAGATGACTTTTATAGTTTAAATAGATTTCAACAACAAATTGAGATTTTGAAAGGGGGCATTGATATTGTTTCTTCTGAATATGTTTTTACAAAAGAAACAAATGGGGTATATAGTTTCAGTGGTCCAGTTGGTTTAGGAAATTATGATTTAGAAACTTTGTTTAGAATGGATATCACACCATTAGCACATCCTTGTGTTGCTTATACCCAAAAGTTTTGGTTAAATTATGGTCCTTATATTCCTCAAGAAATACCAAGAGAAGACAAAAATCTTTGGATTAGAAGTTATCAAAATGGTGCAAAATTATACATCATAAAAGAACCACTTTTATTTTATAGAATTCACGATAAACAAGTAAGTAAAACTAATTAATATGGTCTCTAGTTTTTTACAAGGCGGTTTAGGAAATCAAATGTTCCAAATTGCTGCAGCATATGCTTTAGCTCTAAGAAATAATGATAAAGCTGTTTTTGATTTTGATAAATGTTTTACTCCTCTACAAGGGTTCAAATCCACAAAATATCAAAATAATATATTTAGAAAATTGACAAATATAAACAATTATATACCCTCCAAAATTTATTATGAACCGAAATTCAGTTATACTGAAATCGAATATCATAATAATATTCTTTTAAATGGATATTTTCAGAGTGAGAAATATTTTGAGGATTTTAAAAATGAAATTATAAATTTATTTGAATTTAATGAAGATGTTATAAATGAACTTACAAAGTTCATAAATGAAATAAACCTCAATAATCTACCTACAAGTGTTATACATATCAGACGTGGGGATTATCTTTTGAATTCTGAATTTCACCCACCTTGTTCAAAGGAATATTATTATGAGGGGATTGATATTTTAGGTAAATGTTGTTATATTTTTATATCGGATGACATCAATTGGGTAAAAAATGAGTTCATAGGTGAAAACTTTTTTTATTATAGTGGTAGTAATGAAATTATGGACTTGACCCTAATGACTCTTGTGGATAACATAATAATTTCGAATAGTAGTTTTAGTTGGTGGGGGGCATACCTAAATAATAATCCAAATAAAAAAATAATAGCACCAAAAAAATGGTTCGGGATAAAAGGGCCAAAAGAAACCGAAAATTTAATTCCAAAAACATGGTTCAAAATTTAAAAATTAAAAATAAAAAAAAATGGAAATTCAAAATTTAGTAGACAATTTATCAGAGTACTTGAAGGATAATAAACCAAAATATTTATATAACCAGAAATTTGAAGCTGGTAGAGACCAAGTGTTATACTCTGGACCATATTGGGATGAAAAAGAAATTATGGCGGCAATAAAATCTTTAATTTTTGGTAAGTGGGTTGTAACTGGTGAAAATGTTAGTAAATTCGAATACTATTTTAGTAGAAAATTTGGAGTTAAGTTTGCACATATGGTCAACTCTGGTAGTTCTGCTAATTTAGTTTTAATTGCAGCACTTAAAAAATATTTTGGTTGGAAAGATGGAGATGAAATAATTGTTTCTCCTGTTGGATTTCCAACAACCATTTCAACAATTGTCCAAAATAATTTAGTTCCGGTGTTTGTTGATATTGAATATGATACCCTAAATTTTGACTTAACTCAAATTGAAAGTAAAATTACTGAGAAAACTAAAGGTATTTTCGTTTCTCCTGTTTTAGGTAATCCTCCAAATATGGATTTTTTATCTGAACTATGTAAAAAATACAATATACAATTAATTGGTGATAGTTGTGATAGTTTGGGGTCTAAATGGGATGGAAAAGATTTAAGTGATTATTATGTTGCTTGGTCAACCTCATTTTATCCAGCACATCATATTTCTACTGGTGAGGGTGGTATGTGTTGTACGAATAATCCTGATATAAAGAAACTATTTGTTTCGTATTCATGGTGGGGGAGAGATTGTTATTGTGTGGGTTCCGCGAATCTTCTTTCTTGTGGTACTTGTGGAAAAAGATTTGATAATTGGTTAGAATCCTATGATGGTATTATTGACCACAAATATGTTTTTACAACAATGGGATATAACTTGAAGCCTATGGACTTACAAGGGGCAATAGGAATAGTACAATTAGAAAAATTTGATGAGATAGATAGTAAAAGAAAATCAAATAAGAAAAAAATGGAAGACATTATCACAAAATATGTCGATGGTGTAAAAGGAGTAATGCAATTAGATAAAGCCGATACATGTTGGTTTGGAACACCATTAGTTTGTAACTCAAAAATTATTAAAGATAAATTAGTTTCATTCTTAGAGGAAAATAAAATACAAACTAGAAATTACTTTGCAGGAAATATTCTATTACATCCAGGATACTCACACTTAGATTCTTTAGACAAATATCCTTTAGCTAATACAGTATTAGATAGAGTTTTTTTCTTGGGTGCAGCGCCACACTATGATGATAAAGTATTTGAGTATATTGAAAAAGTATTTGTGGAAAAGTGGACGAACTAAAAGTTTTAATATTAGGGGATGGATTGTTGGGGTCTGAATTAGAAAAACAAACTAATTGGGATTGTATATCAAGAAAAAGAAAAAATTTTTCTATCAATACCTTTACCCATACAATCCCACCGAAAAAATATAACACAATTATTAATTGTATTGCCAATACGAACACTTATTTAGACAGTCGAGAACCACATTGGGAAACTAATTGTGTTTTTTTAAAAAATTTAATAGAGTATTGTAATAATAATCAAATAAAACTAATTCATATTTCTTCTGATTATATTTATACAAATTCAATTGAAAATGCAAGTGAGGAAGATGTTCCTGTTCATTGTGGGAACTGGTATGGTTATACAAAATTATTAGGTGATGGTTTGGTTCAACTAATATCAAACGATTATTTGTTAATAAGATGCACACATAAACCAAAACCATTTCCATATGAAAAAGCTTGGATTGACCAAGTTGGTAATTTCGATTATGTTGATAAAATTGGTCAAATTATTATACAATTAATATATGAAAGAAAAAATGGAGTTTATAATGTTGGAACTGAAACTAAATCTATGTTTGATTTAGCACAACAAACTAAAAATGTAATTCCTATCAGTTCTCCTGATTATGTACCTAAAAATACAACGATGAACATAATGAAACTTGAAAACAAACCTTTTTTTTCAATTGCAATTCCCACCTATGGATATAATGGTAGAGGTTCTGAATTTTTAGAATTTAGTTTAAAAATTATCAATAATCAAACATTCAAGGACTTCGAAGTTGTTATATCCGACCATAGTACTGACGATACTATACTAAACGTTGTAAACAAGTGGAAAAATAAATTAACTTTGAAATATCAAAAAAATGAAAATGGTAGAGGTATAATATCACCAAATATCAATAATGCAATGACTTTGTGTGAAGGTAAATGGATTAAAATCTTATTCCAAGATGATTTCTTGTATAATGAGAAATCACTCGAAATTCAACATAATTTTATTACGACTTCAGATGAAAATTTGAAATGGTTGATGACAAAATTCTATCATAGTAACGATGGAGTAACATTTTATAGATTATACCATCCAATTTGGAACGATAGAATATGGACAGGCAATAATACTATGGGTTGTCCTAGTGGATTAACATTAAAAAATGAAAACTTGATTTTTTTTGATGAGGAATTAAATTGGTTAATGGATTGTGATTATTATCAAAAAATGTTTTTAAAATATGGCACACCTAAAATTTTGGACGAAATCACAGTCGTTAACAGAACATGGGGTAATAGATTAACAGATACCACACCTCAAAGTTTGAAAGATAAAGAATTTTTATTATTGAAAGAAAGATATGATTGATTTACCTAATATTACTTTAATAGCACTAACTAGTGTCCGTTTACCACAAACAATAAAAGCTTTAGAATATAGTTGTAAAGGGATTAATTTTGGTAAAGTTAAATTGGCTTCAGACATAAAACCTAATAACTTACCCGAATTTATAATTCACGAATACACAGAAAAAAGTTCCAATATTGATGAATGGAACTACAATATTATTTATAATTTAGCTAAACACATTGACACTGAATTTGCACTTCTCATACACGACAATGGTTTTGTTGTACATCCAGAATCTTGGAGAGATGAATTTTTGAATTATGATTATATTGGAGCTCCTTGGCCACTACCAAATGATAATTTTTCATTTAGGGATATAAATGGAAACATTATTAGACAAGGAAATAGTGTTTCTTTAAGAAGTAAAAAACTATTAGATATACCTATAAAACTGAATTTAGAATGGAAACCTTTTTATGGTTTTACAAATGAAGATGGATTCATTTGTGTAAATTACAGACATAAATATTTGGATGAGGGTTGTAAATTTGCTGACATCGATGTTGCTAAATATTTTTCTCATGAAAGTATGATACCTGAAATAGTAGGGATAAAACCATTTGTATTTCATAATTATTTGGGGTCGAACCAATCCTATCCAAAATTCTAACACAATGAATAAAGAATTAGTAATCTCAGTGTTTGATAAAAATTTAGAATGGATTGATAGGTTAAATGAAGATGTTATCGTCACAATTTATAGAAAAGGTGACAATCCCAAATCTAAATTTTATGAAATATTTTTAAAAAACAATGTTGGTCGAGATGTTCACACTTTTTTTTATCATATTGTTAAAAATTATGAAAAACTAAGTGATTTTACTTTTTTTGTTCAAGATTTTCCATTTGACCATTGGGGTAACTTGGTTGATGTTGTCAATAACTTAGATAATTTATCCACTTGTAGTTTAAACTTTGGTGGTTATTATGGTTTTCACAACAACCAATTCGGAAGTGCTTGGACTTTAAAACCATCCACTCAGTTTACAAATGGTAATGTTTTATCTTGTACAAAATCAGGTAACCCACAACATACTCATGAAAATTTAAATTTAGACATATATTGGGTTAATTTTTTTTCAAGTCCAGCCCCTTCCGAATATGAATTTATACCAGGTGGACATTTCGTAATTACAAAGGAACAAATTAAATTAAGACAAAAAAATTTTTATCAAAAGATTTTAACATTTTTAGAAACAGAAAATTTAGCCCCTTGGGTAATCGAAAGATTTGAATGTTATATCTTTAACCCAAACTTTGAAACAATTAAATAATATGATAACAACAAATTTAACGGGAAATTTAGGTAACCATATGTGGCAATATGCTGTTTGTCGGACTGTGGCTCAAAAACTTGGGTATGAGTGGGGAATTAATCCAACTCCTAGTCATGACTATTACAATGGTATGAATCAAATGTATTTTATGGATATTAATTTTGGTAAACCAATCGAAAATATACAATTTGAATTTAATGAAAATTGGGTTTTTTATCATGGAGTTAATGAATATGTTAATATTACAATGTCTGATAGTAACATTTGGAAAATTTCCGATAATACAAAAATATTTGGTCATAATGGTGCGTTAGGTGCTATCTTACAAAGTGAAAAATATTTTAAAGATTATGAAAACAATGTTAAAAGTTGGTTTAAAATTAATGAAAATTATAAACAAAAATATGATAAAAAAATAAAAGAGTTGGGGATTCAATTAGACGAAAATACCTGTGTTATTAATTTTAGAGGCGGAGAATATAGAAATATTCCTCATGTTGTTTGTCGTAGAGAGTATTGGAGAGATTCAATTAATCATATGTTAAGTTTAAATCCAAATATGAAATTTATAGTAATTACTGACGACCCAGAATTTGCAAATTTTTATATGCCATTTCAAATACCTTGTTATCACGATGAAATCGGATTTGATTTTTATGTAATAAATAAATCTAAATGGATTATTTTATCTAATTCAACATTTGGATGGTGGGCAGCATGGTTAAATGATAATGCAAACTTAATTTTAGCACCAAAATATTGGGCATCACATAATAACAGTGATGGTTATTGGTCAGTCGGTGAGTGTTATTCTAAAAAATTTACATATGTTGACAGAAACGGATTTTTATTTAATTCTGAAATTTGTAAAAAAGAGGCTGAGGAATATTATAAAACCAAAAATTTATATTAAATGTCAAAAATATACGATTGTTTTAATTTTTTTAACGAACTAGATATTCTCGAACTTAGATTTAACATTCTCTATGATTATGTTGATTATTTTGTATTAATTGAATCTTCTGTTACACATACAGGTAATCCGAAAGAATTTATTTTTGAACAAAACAAGGAACGATTTAGTAAGTTCCTAAACAAAATTATTTTGTTCAAAGTACACGATACACCTAACAATTTTATAAATCTACCAGACACATCTGATGAAATTGTAAAAAAAATTTATAATTTCATTGAAATCCAACAAAATAGGTTTAACAGAGATAGTCAACCAGATTATGGAAGAGATTTTTTTCAAAAAGAATCTGTTAGAAGGCCTTTAGTTAATTGTGACGACCACGACATAATCTTGATTTCGGATGTGGACGAAATACCTAATCCATTAATATTAAAGAACCTGAGTGAACTTGATTTACAAAACTATAGGTATTCATTGAATCAAACGATGTATTGTTATTATCTTAATGTATTCAAAGAATCGACTTGGTATGGTACAAAAATATCAACGTACAAAAATATTAAAAATATTTCGTTAAATGAATTAAGAGGTGACCAATCACTATCAAAAAAAATAAGTAATGGGGGTTGGCATTTTAGTTTTATGGGTGGTGAAGAAATGGTTAAGAAAAAAATGTTATCTTACTCAGCTAAAGATATGGCAAACGAATATGTTTTATCTACAATCAGTAGAAATATGGAGAATAATGTTGACCCCTTTTTTAGAGGAAAACTTACCAAAGTTGAAATTGACCATACCTATCCTAAATATTTATTAAATAATTTAAATAAATATAAACATTTGATTAAATATTGATTTTTTTATGTTAAATAATGTACACAATATAACCAAAGAATTTGAACGTATACTATCACTTTATACTAACGCACCATACGTTGTAACTACTGACAATCAAAGTAATGCCCTATTTTTATGTTTATACTATGAAAATATAAAAAATAAAGAAATTACTATTCCATCTAGAACGTACCCAAGTGTACCTTGTGAAATTATACACGCTGGAGGTTTTGTGAAATTTGAAAAAGTTGATGGAGAAACATTAAAGGGTGCATATCAACTAAAACCAACAAAAGTTTGGGATAGTGCATTAATGTTTACTGCTGATATGTATAAACCAGGAACACACATGTGTATATCCTTCACAGGTCCATACAAACACTTAAAACTTGGTAAAGGTGGTGCCATCCTTACTGATGATGAAAATGCTTACAAATGGTTTAAAAAAGCTAGATTTAGTGGTAGGGATGAGTGTAGTTATCATATTGATGATTTCGATATTAATCCTGTTGTTGGTTGGAATTTTTATATGATGCCTGAAATTGCGACACGAGGTTTACAACTTATGTATCATTTTTATGATACCGAAACTGGTACAAAAAAACATAATGATGATTTGGAATTAAAATATCCCGACTTATCTAAATTTAAAATTTTTAAAGAAAAATTACGATGAAAGTTGGTGTTATGCAACCATATTTTTTCCCATACTTAGGTTATTTTCAATTAATAGATTCTGTTGATGTTTATGTCAATTTAGACCATGTTTCATTTATGAAAAGAAGTTATATGGTCAGAAACACGTTAAAAAACGATACCAAAATAAATCTTAATGTTTATAATGGTAGTCAAAACAAAAAGTGCTCTGAGGTGATTGTTAATTTTGAAAACGATTATATAAACAAATTCAAAAAAACACTATTCCATTTATATGGAAAAAACAAGAATTATGAAAAGGTTTTAACTTCAATTATCAATCCATCCTTTGTTGATAAAAATATAAACGTCTCATCTTTCAATTTTTCTTTAATAGAATCAATTTGTCAATATTTGAATATCGAAACAAAACTAATTAATAGTTCTGAAAAATTGACAACTGAAAAAAAAGGAGATGGTTTAATTGATATCGTTAAACATTTTCAAGGGGGTGTTTATATCAATGCAATAGGTGGTACAAAGTTGTACGACAAAGAATACTTCAAAAATAAGTCAATAGATTTATTTTTTCTCAAAATGGGAGTACTGAACTTCGAAAATCCATATTCCTCAATACTTGATTTACTTTTTATGTATGAACAAGATTTTATAATAAATGAACTAAAAAAATATTCACTTGTATGAGTTATTTAGAAATAGCAAAACACTATGATAGTTGTTTTAAAAAATTTGGTAATTCTCATTTGGGTGTCGATTGGCCTAACTATTCAGACGCACAAAAAAGATATAACGTTATGTTTGATTTATTTTCCTCCGAAAAAGAATTGGAAAATATATCTGTTTTGGACTTTGGTTGTGGTTTAGGTCACTTTTTGAATTGGATGAATGAATATTCTATAGAAAAACCAAAATATTTTGGACTCGATATAAATAAATCTTTTTTTGATTTTTGTGAAAACAATTTCCAAAATAACACTTTTTTTAACAAAGATATTTTAGTTGATAATGACATCCCAACTTTTGATTATATAATTTGTAATGGGGTTTTCACAGAAAAAAGAGAACTGACTCATCAAGAAATGTTTGATTTTATGACAAAGTGTTTAATTACTTTGTGGGATAAAACGAAAAAAGGAATTGCTTTCAACGTGATGTCTAAGTTTGTTGATTGGGAAAGAGATGACTTATTCCATTTATCCTTGGATGAATTGGGGTGGTTTCTGAAAAAGAGTTTGAGTAAAGATTTTGTCGTTAGATACGATTATGGATTATATGAATATACAATTTATGTCTACAAAAAATAAAGTTATAATATTTGGTAATAGGGATTTAGCAGAATTAGCTCACTATTATTTAACTAAAGATACTGACTATGAAGTCGTTGGATTTACTTTGAACAAGTCTTACATCAATTCTGACTTCTTCAAACCAAGGGGTAGTTTAATAGAATATCCACTAATAGCATTTGAAGAACTTGAACTTTTATTCCCTCCAAATGAATATTATTTATTCGCACCAATGACTGGTTCGAAAATGAATCTCAATCGAAAAAACATTTATGAGGAAGGTAAAAAGAAAGGGTATAACTTCATTTCATACATTTCTTCAAAAGCCACAACTTGTGACAATTTGATAGGGGAAAATTGTTTTATATTAGAGGATAATACAATCCAACCATTTACTGAAATTGGTGATAATGTCGTCTTATGGAGTGGGAATCATATAGGTCATCATAGTAAAATCGAAAGTCATGTTTTTTTTACATCTCACGTAGTTTTATCAGGAAATTGTTACGTAAAAGAAAGAAGTTGGTTTGGTGTTAACTCTACAATTAGAGATGGGGTTACTATTGGCGAGGGTTGTCTTATCGCTATGGGTAGTTTGATTACTAAATCAACAGAAAACGATTCTTTTTATATGGGTTCTCCAGCAAAGAAACAAAATAAATCAGCTATAGAAGTTTATTAAATTAAATTAAAATGAGTACAAATATTTTTGAATATTTTTCTATGGATGAAAATCTTGGCAAATTAATTAATTATAGGGATTTTCAAATTAAATCATGGTGTACCGACATTCCAAACATAAAAAGGTTACTTACACAACTCGGTTTGGAAAAAAAACTAACTATAGTAGAAATTGGGGTACATGGTGGAGGGTCATTGTTACTAACATACGATTTAATCGAAAACACTGATAGTGTGATTATTGGTATCGATTGTTGGGAAAAAATTACCGAAAATGGGATTAATGGATTTGAAAATGATTTTTGGTCAGAAGAAAGTTTAAGTCAATTTTTGAGTTTACACAAAGATAACAGAATTTTGTTAGAAAAAATAGTTATGAACTATGACAACAAAAATCAGATTAAGTTGATTCAAGGATTCTCAAATGATATTAAAATACTTGAACAATTTGAGGAAAATAGTATAGACTTACTTTACATCGATGGTGACCATTCCTTCGATGGTTGTTATTCCGATTTGAAAAATTGGTTTCCCAAAGTCAAAACAAATGGGTTTATTTTAAATGATGATTTTACATGGAGTGATGTTAATAAAGCCGTTTATAAATTTTGTAATGAATTAAATATAAAAAATTTAGTTGTTGATGGAAATCAAGCTTTTTTTCAAAAACTATGTTAAAATAAAGGTCAAAGTTAAAGATTTGGATTCATTTATTATAGATAACAATTTAACATACCCCAATCATATAAAAGTTGACGAAGATGGTTCAGAGTACGATTTTATCTTAGGTACTTCAGTGACTTTACAAAAGTTTAAAACAATTATGATTGAATTATATTAAAATTCAGATAAGTATGAGGAAATTATTTATACATTAAAATTTTACGGATTTAAAATATTCCGTGGAAAATAAATTAGTCAACCGAATTGTGTTGGTTTATTTAATATTTGGTTTGAAAAATGTGGGAAAAAAAAGGTTTAATATTTAACGAACATCATTCACAACTTCCGATTGTTGATGAATATGACTCTTTTTATAGAATTTACTATTCTACAAGAATAGAAGGTAAAAGTCACCCAAGATTTATAGATATAGATAAAAAAAACTTTACTAAGATAATTAACAAAGGTGAATTAAATCTAAAACTTGGTCAAAAAGGTTTTTTTGATTGGGCTGGTATCATGCCTACAGACATTATAAATTTTGATAACAAAAAATACCTATATTATATTGGTTGGTCAGTCAGAAAAGATGTCCCATATCACAACAACCTTGGTTTAGCAATAAGTACAGATGATGGAGTTACTTGGAATAAATTTTCAAAAGGACCTATTTTACATACATCATATAAAGAACCAGGTTACATAGGTACGGTTGAAATTTTGATTGAAAATAACATATGGAAAATGTGGTATTTATCATGTCAGAATTGGATTGAATTTGATGGATTTACAGAACCAACATATGATATAAAGTATGCTGAATCAACAAATGGGATTGATTGGGAACCTAAAGGAGTTACTTGTATTCCTTTAGATGATGAGGAAGGTGGTATTTCAAGTTGTAGAGTTATGAAAAAAGAATCCAAATATTTTATGTGGTATTCAGTTAGAAATAAAATCGACTACCGAGAAAATATTAATAATTCTTACAGAATTAAGACAGCAGAATCATTTGATGGAATAGTTTGGAATAAAAATAAAAAAATAGATTTAGACATAACTGAAACATCGGAGTGGGATAATGAAATGGTGTGTTATCCATTTATTGTTGAAAACAATAATAACTTAGTTATGTTTTATAACGGAAATAGTTTCGGTAAAACAGGTATAGGATATGCAAGAAAAACTTTTAAATGAGGGTTATATTATTTTAAGAAATTTTTTTGACCCCACTATTGTTAAAAAGATAAGAAGACAAGCGGAAAAAATATTTCAACTTCAATTTGACTATTTTGGTTACGATGAATCATTTGATTCAAATATGTTTAAGTTGTTTTCTGAACACCAAGAAATCTTTATAAATTGTGGAAAACTAATACAAACGGGATTAATTGAACTTTATGAATTGGCTGTTGATAAAAAGTTAATTTATGAGTTAAAAAAGTTAGGTTTAAGTTTTCCCAACTTATGTACACGTCCTGTTTTGTTTTTCAATCACCCAAAGTTAGCAAAAGAGGAAATTTATTATAAAACACCACCTCATCAGGATTGGCCATCTATGTTGTCGAGCTCTGACTCAGTAGTTGTTTGGATACCACTTGTTGATGTAAATGATAAAAATGGTTCAATAATTGTGTGGCCAAAGTCACATTTGTTAGGTGTATTACCTTACAAAATAGTTGGTGGTTTTGCTAAAGTTGAAATTGATGGTGAATCAATTCAACCTGAGCTTCAAGTAGGTGATATACTTATCTTTTCCACTTTGTTAGTCCATTCCTCAGGTGATATTATAGATAATTCAATAAGGTGGTCTTGTCACTTTAGATATACAAATATGAATGACAATAAATTTTTGAAAATGGGTTTTCCTAACCCATATATATACAAACCAACAATTAAAGAGTGAGAAATATTAAAATAGTTGTACAAATAGATAGAATAAATTATTTTTCTGACATATGGTTGAAATATTATACCACCTTTTTCAAAAGTGAAAATTTTATTTTCTTATTTGAAGAAAGATTCATTGATTGTGAAGTTTTCAAAAAATATTTAAATGATTATAACATAGATTCAGAGTTATGTACCTTATTCCCTCTACAAAATATCCCCTTTGACGCCTCAGAGAGAATGGGCTATATGACTACTTTTATGATAAACTTTGTTTCAGAAATACTTGATGGTAACACAGTAGTAATTTATCCCGATATAGATGAGTTAATTTATCACAAGAACTTGATTGAATTACTCCAAACCTTTGAAACAAATTTTTTAGTTACTAATCCAATTGATATCATTCAAAAAATTGGGGAGGAAGTAGAATACATTTCCGAAAAAAAATTGTTTGAACAAAGAACATTTTGTTTGAATAATGATAATCCGATTAGTAAATGGTACAAAAAAAATATAGTCGTAAAATCTAAACCTGATTGGAAAAATGGTCGACATATGGAGGCCGAAACTACAGAAGGTTTATATTTAATTCACTTGGGAAAGTTCGATTTTGAGTTTTTAAAAAAAATTAACTTACAAAATTTAAGTATGTATGAAAATCAACAAATAAATCAAAATGGAATTATTGATAATGAACTATATAATTGGTATTTAAATCAAGTCAATGAATTAACCAAAATCCCTGAAGAATTGTTGAGAAAATTACAAATGTTAGAAATATAATTTGATTACAATGAAAATACAATACACTTTAAATTTAAATTTTTAACATTATACTATCCTAAAAGATTAATAAAAACTAATTTATGTTTGGAAATACAAATACTTTGGATACCCATACTGAGTATACTATAAATGAATGGACTAATTCAATTTACTATACTAAAGTAATTGATTATTTAAAAAAATGTGAAATCAATTCTTTTTTAGATATTGGTGCATGTACTGGAGTTATTTTTGAAATTCTACAAAATAACTTACCAAATTTAGTAAATGGTGTTTTAATTGAGGCAAACTTAACAAACTATAATTTCATTAAAAATAGATATGTTAATTCAACTAATGTTAAAGTAATTAACAAAGCTTTATTTTATGGTCAAGAGTTTTTGGAATTGGGTGAAGTTAACAATAATGTTGGGGCATGGAGTTATAAATCAAATAAAAACAATTTTAAAATCGAGACCATAACCTTAGAGGATGTTGTGAAAAACTTTTTTGCTGAAAGTTTACCAGATTTGGTTAAAATAGACATTGAAGGATGTGAATATAATTTTTTAGAAAACTCTGAAGTTTTAAAAAAAGTCCCTTATATAGAAATTGAATTTCATCCAAACGAAAAATATGGTTTTTTTGGAAATGAAGGTAGACCTTGGAATGAATTTTGGCGGCCATTTGTTTCCAAATATTTACCTAATCATAAAATAGTTTTAGGTGGTGAAAAAGATTTTTACGATGGGAGTGCTCTTCTAAAACTTGAAAATTAATAATATATGAAACAAAAAATTGTAATTTGGGGTCATAAAAATAATGGTCATACTCATTCATACATTCATAGTTCATATTTTAGGGCTTTTAAGTCATTAGGGTACGATACGTATTGGTTCGATGACAACGAAAATGTATCAAATTTCAACTTTGATAATTCTATTTTTTTTACTGAAGACCAAGTACAAAAGAATATTCCACTAATAAAAAGTTCGAAATACATTTTACATCACACTGATTTGAGAAAATATGTGGAGAATGACTTAACATTTGTTAATTTAGGTAATTACCTTAAATGGTGTGACGAAGGTATTTCAGCATACCACAAAGAAAATATAGTAGAAAAAATCGGTGAATTATGTTTTTGGGATGAAACATCAAAAACAATTTATCAACCATGGGCAACTAATTTACTACCCAATGAAATTAGTTTTTCTAATATAAACACAAATATAACTTCCAATATCATCTATTATATTGGCGTAAAACATGATAATCGTAATGAAATTAATCAATTTGAATCCGCTTGTCGTAAAGAAAATGTTGATTTCCAAATTATAAATAATGTCACCGATGTTCAATCACAAAATTTAATAAATCAATCTAAATATTCAGTTGATTTGAGAGGTTCATGGCATAAAGAATGTGGTTATCTACCTTGTCGTATTTTCAAAAATAATAGTTATGGAAGAATAACAGGTACTAATTCCGAAAATGTAAAAAAAATATTTGGGGATTATGTAATTTTTGACGAAAACCCAAACAATCTTTTTGAAAAACTCAAAGAAAACGAGGAAAAAATTTCTCTTTCTTTAATTAAAGAATCTATGTCATTTATAAAAGAAAATCATACTTTTATAAATAGAGTTCAAAACTTACTAAAAGTTTTATAAAAAAAAATATTCCATTTAATGACACAAAGAAGAAAAACAACTCAACAACAAGAACCAGAACAAAAGAATAAAACTAAAAAGGAAATTATTTCTGAAATAATCAAAAAAAAATCTAAGGAAAAATTTTTAACTGAAAATCAAAAACTATATTATGATTTACTTAAAAAAAATCAGATAACTATTTGTTCAGGTCCTGCAGGTGTTGGTAAATCTTACATTGCTATGAAAGCAGCTATCGACTTGTTAGCTGACCCCCAATCACCATATGAAAAAATTATTATAGTTAGGCCAGCTGTTGAAGCAGAAGAGAAACTAGGTTCATTACCAGGAAATGTTGAAGAAAAATTAGACCCATATATTTTCCCATCATATTATTTGATGAATAAAATCATAGGTAAAGAAGCAAGAGAGAAACTTAAAGAAAATGATATTATTGAGGTTTTTGCTTTAGCATATATGAGAGGTATGAACATTGACAATTCACTTTTAATATTTGAGGAAGCACAAAACTCAACACCAAATCAAATGAAATTACTATTGACAAGAATAGGATTCAATAGTAAATTTTTTATCAGTGGTGACTTAGAACAAACTGATAGGTACAAAGATAAAACACATACAGGACTTTATGATGCCATTAAAAAGTTTAAAGAACTTGATGATGTGGGTATTTTTGAATTTAATAAT
>Ga0315903_10004763_pt1 | contig 17974 bp, 10 predicted proteins | sample LakEriMetagenome_7_FD_203524 | JGI IMG/M metagenome (GOLD analysis project Ga0315903, IMG submission 203524) | Freshwater fungal communities from buoy surface, Lake Erie, Ohio, United States - Buoy 2 MA119 | ecosystem: Environmental > Aquatic > Freshwater > Lake | place: USA: Lake Erie, Ohio...
GATTTTTTTCTAGAAAGGTTCTTAGTTTTTGTATTTTTGCAGAATGTCGTTTTTTTTCTGCAGGAAACATCATTGATTCTAAAACATTGTTAACATCATCTTGCAATGAATTTACCCACCACTCTTTAGTAAACAATGATTCTTGCATACCCTTTAAAGTTTGCCAAGCATTTTTTACTTTTGCATCTGCATATTGCGGATATGATAATCGGAATGTTTCATAATCTCCGGATTGTAATGCTGCCCGGACATCGGTTGCAGAAACAGGTCGGCCATCTGGATATGACAGCGGATCTACATTTATATTGCTTAATTCGTTGTCAGCAATGTCAACTTTTGCTTTTATAGTACGACCAGACTTATCTCCAATAGTTGAATATTTTAAAACATTTGGACCAAAGTCTAATGATCTTGAATAATCATCTCCTTTTTGAGAAGCAGCCATTGCAAATTTACCTTCAGCTTCGTCTGGCAATGCAAACAAATATTCGTATGCAGCCATGATAGGAGAATTAAATTGCGTAGGCTGTATTTCAATATTTGGATTATCATTTAGTATATTGAAAATTTCAATAGTTTTATCTCGGCTAATCCCGTCCCGTTCTTTAGGGCCAATTAACATGATTACTCGATCAACCATTGGGTGTTGTGCATATCTATTAGCTAATTCTAAATGTGCTCCAGTTAATGGTTTAAATCCTCCAGGAAATAATACTGTTATTTTATCCATTATATATTTTCTTTTATATAAATATTAATCTAATTGTGTCCACGCGCCATTCAAATAACAATATATATGTTCTGTACCTGCAGATGCCGAAACTTTTAATATTCCAGTTGATCCGATTGTAGTTGCCGATGATAATGGAATTTGTATTCCAGAATAAAATTGAGGTGTAACTGTGTCATAACTACTAACTGTTTGTATTTTCCAATCTAAAGCACTTTGTGCTAAAAACACACGATTACCAGTATTTACTTTAAATACATTAGTATATGATGACCCACTTACAGTATAAGTAGTAAATGCTGGATATATCCAATCATCGGTGTCTGATGATATGCGCGCATCCGGAGCATTACCAGCTCCCGTTGTGCCTAAATCTGAAGCATTACGTGCTAAATACAGCGGCTGTGTTGTTGTCGATGATTCTATAACAATAAATGTTGCATATTGTTGCCAAAGTGCATATGATACATTATGTAAATTAATTGCACCAATTGGATATTGTAAATTAGTTGCTTCTATACGAATAAACATGGCTGGACCATTTCCTGCTAGAAGTGGATCATATGATCCTGTTAAATTTAATGCATAATATGTGTTTCCACTAAATGTATATGTAGATAAATTATTTCTAGTATTATCAATTTTAACTACACGAAATTGATATAAATCTGCTAAATTAACTCCTCTAAATTCACCATCAGATGCCGTAACATTACCTTGTGCATCTAGATGAAAATTAGATGCTGAAATTTCAACATTACCAGCAGCACCGCTAATAAATGTAGAATTGTTTCCGAAAAAGAATTTATTAGTCCGAACATCAATTTCACTGTCTGTGGTACTATATCTAAAATAACTAGAAGTATTTGCATATAATTCTAATCCAACGCCGCTATATGGCACTCCTCCTTTAGTTCCCAAAGATCCAGATAATGCAGATCCTGACCATATTAAAAATCCAGGAAAGCCGGCAGCAAATCCTTCATATCCTAATGATCTAATAAATCCGGTGTTTTTATACCCGCTAATTGCTACGCCGCTTTCTAAAGAATCAGCAACATATAAAGAACCAGTAAGCATTGAATAATCACCATCGATGTATCTGTTACCACCTTCCCAGTTTTTATTATACACATAACTTATTTGTTTGCTACGTTCACCAGCAACGTTGTAATATTCTGCTTTAAATGTTAGTTGGTTGTCTGATTTATGTGCTGTGGGTACTAAGGTACGTAGTCTGGTGTAATTAGGAGAATATCCAGAATCATTATCAGTAGTAGTTCGTATATCCGATACTTGCCATGTTCCAGATTCTACTACTAATAATAATACTCCATAGCCTTCTTTATCTGTTTCAAAACTAAAAACTTGATCATCAAATCTTTGAGTCGTAGAATCAACACGCAATTCGCCAATTCGTTTTCCTAGTTTAACAGGTAGTTCTTGATTAAAAAAATCGGTAGTATCAAAATCAAAAGCACTTCCGGATAAATACAGAGATAATACCGGTTGTGCTGACCCAGATTGCGTGCCTACCGCATCAATAGTAATTTTATATTCCGAATTTGCTATAAAAAAGCCTTGATATGCAGATTTTATTTTTGCTATGCTTACTGCTCTAGTAGCAGAAATATCTGCATTGTTTTGAATCAACATGGAATTGTTTAATGATGAAGTTGTCCACGTCAATATAGGAGCGGTAATACTTGTCGATCCGTTATATGCAACTCCTTCCCAATATGTGTTGATAACACTTTGTGTAGTAAACAATCCAACACTTTCATCAGGATATAATGATGCCGTATTTGATACAAATATTTCAGTTTCATCTAATTCAACATCATTTAATAGTTCCCACGTACCAACTGTACCATTGTTATTCATAAACAATTTAACTCTAGATACATCGCCTGTTGCTGGTTCTAAATTTTTAATTTGAACTAATGCAAATGATTCTGAATTTTGTGTCGGCGTATATATTGGAGAAGCTTCATATGTTAAACTATATGCAGATGCATCAAAATTTGTATAAGTATGTTGAGATATGCTCTGGCTACTATACGCCGTATATTCTGTATCTAACAATGCTATGGTTGGCGTTAATATCTTTTTTATCGTAGATATATATGCTGTTGTAGCAATAGGATATGACGGTGTAGGAGTAGGATTTGTTGGTGATGAAATAGTAACAGTGCCTGTAGACATATCTGATATGAATACGCCTCCGGTTAATTCTATAGCTGGTTGATTATTATATAAGAAATATTTTATAGTGCCTGTTGTGTATGTAGGAAATTGCGATGATGAGTAAGTTCTATTTAATTGAACTCCTACTTGTTCTGTAATAACAAGATCCGGTAATTGTTCAAATATTATTTCAGATGTGTTTGAAACATTTGGATTAACCGGTACTGTTCTACTCCATTTAACATTAGTGCGTCCTTGCCATTCGGCAGGAACATTGATAGCTTCACCAGTTAATGTAATGGTACAATCGCCAGGCGATGTTTCTTCATACACGTAAATTGCAATTACCCGAGACTTGTCATCATCAATATAATTTACAACTTCATGATAAATAGGATTACCATTATAATCTAAAACTTCAATGTTTAAATAACTACCTGGTTTTAAACTAATGTCATTGCCGCGTATTTTAAATAAATTTTTACCAGCAGTTAGCCTAACAGGAAATTCAGATATTTGAAAATAATCAGGCGACGTTAGTGACGTATCTGTAAACCAAACGGTTGTATATTGTAAACCTTTATAAACAGTTTCTTTGCGTTTCATCCACTGATAATCTTTTTATATAAATATCAGTTATGTTGAATCTGGCTGTATCCGGCAATTTTATTTACTTCAATTAAATTGTCAACCATATCCCGCATCGAATCAACGTGTGATATAATTACTGAAAAATCAAATTTAATTCTAAAATAATCAAACAAATTAACTACTGCCGAAATATGTTCTGCATCTAAACTTCCCCAACCTTCATCGATTGCAATAAAATTAGGACGAGGCAATGCCGACACATTGATAAGTGCTATACGTATTGCTAATGAAGAAATAAATCTTTCCATCCCGCTAGTTAATTCTAATGGCCAAAAATTATCTTCATCATAAATAATATATCCATTGATATTTTTACCATCACTTTGAAGCACCATGTTAAAATCTACAACTTGATTCAAAACATTGTTTATTTCAGTTTCAATCTTTGGCATAGCTTTCGATATCAATTCATACGGAATACCATCACGCTTTACTGTTTGTAGATAATATTCATATGCTTTGTATTCTGTTTCCAATTGTTGATATGATTCTAATTGTGTCAATGCAGCAGCTTTATTTGTTTTTGCTACTTCTATTGCACCAAACAATGATTTAATTGTATCTTGTGTAGATTTTATTTTTTCTGTGTATGTTTCAATATTGCTTTTACACGTTGCAATCTTAGAATCAACTTGTTGATTGTGAATTATTGCAGTTGCATTTTGATGAAATAATTCTTGCCGTTCCAAACATGTTTCTAATTCAGACTCTTTAGTTTGCAATTCATTTTCTATGATTTGAAGTTGTAATTCTAATTTTTCAATTGCACTCTGATTGTTTTGTAAATAAGTTTTCAATGTAGTTAGTTCAGAATACCGGTGTTCATATTGTTGCAATAACGCAATTTCATATGAAATATCTTGTTTAACATTTTGTAAATCTGCTAATACATCTCTATCCTGATCGATTGTATTTTGGGCTTCGATTGCATTTTGAACGAAAACGTTAGATGTGCAGTATTTACAATTTGGATCGTATTCATGAGATTTGAGATGTTTAATTTTTTCTTGTTTTGCATTTACAACTCCTTGTTGTTTTTTAATGTCATTCTCAATTTTTTCAAGATTATCGTTAAATATTTGTAACCGATCTAACTGTTCTAATAATCCAGTTTCATCATACGTACGAATTTCTTTTTTAATTGTAGAATCCTGTGTTTTTAATTCTTCTAATAGTTGTTCTGATTGATCAATATCCGTTTGCAATGAATCAATTTTCTTAATTAATTCAGATTCTTGTTTATATAATTTTGTAACGTCTGGTCCGTTATATGTTGTAGGTAATTTTGTTTCAATCAATGTAACAATTTTGTCTTGTGCAACATTTCTATGATTTTGTAACTCATTTTCTTGTTGCTCTAATTCTATTATATTGTCTTGATTGCTTGATATAACTGCATCATTTTGTAAAATAATATCAGCAAAATCTGTTTTTTTATATTCTTTTAGTTTACCTGCGGTTTCTTTAATTTCATCAGATGCTAATTGATACAATTGTTCAAACACTGTAATATCTAAAAACTGTGAAAGTAAATCTTTTCGTTCTCGTTGAGACTTTTCAATGAAATTATTGTTATCAGCTTGCAACGAAAATGCTGTTAAAATAAAGTCATCATATGTTCCTAAATATCTACGAATTGATTTATTCGTATCACTTCGTTCTTCGCCGTTTAAATTTTCTGTATCAGTGTAAAAATCTACTAATACTTTAACATGTCCATTCTTTTGTTTAATACCAGTTCGTTCTATCGTGTACGTGACTCCATTCATTTCAAAAGTAAACTTACCACGAAATGTAGATTTTTTATTGTTTAAAACTTCATGTGCTTTACCTGTTTTACTACACTTATCAAAAATAGTATATGTTATAGCATCTAACAAAGAAGATTTACCAGATGTATTTGCAGCAAATAACCCACATACATCTTGCATATTTTCAAAGTTAATTATGTTACCTTCTCCATATGAAAACATGTTATCAAATTCAAATTGAATAGGATGCCAGGTCATGTGACGAACAGATTCGACAGCCGGTAGTTTTGAATTAATTGTGCGATTGATATGTCGAATTGCATCTGTTTCTTCCGTAGTAGCCTGTGGAAAGTTTGTTGCAATGTAATCGGTGATTAAGGTGTTTTGATATTCTACATCTCGTACATTGCCTATTGCAAATGATGATGTAGTTTCTGCGGAAACGTTGTTAGTATTTCGTTGAATTGTTATGTCTTGTACATCATATTTTTTACGTATAACTGCAATAAGTTTTTTCATATCCGCAGCAGATGTATCATTGAATTTAATTCGTATACGTGGTTTTTTAGGTATACGATGTGGAGCTTTAACTATGTTAGTTCCTTCACATTCTAAAGTTACATAACCATAATCATTTTCTATTTGCACAAATTCTGCGTGTCTGTCAGGCAAGTCCCATACTAATATTCCATGGTCTAATGCTTCTCCATGATTCTGTTGAATAAGACTTCCTGGATATGCAACCGTTCCTGCATCATTTAAGAATTGTGCAGGTTTATGAATATCTCCTAATAATGTGATATCATGACCATCAAACAATTCAACGCCAACATGCTCATTAGAAATTTGATATCCAATATCTGTTTTTGCAGAATTAACTGCACCATGGTGCAATGCAATCTTATATGCAGCTTTGAATTGATCTGCTTTAATATATTCTGATGGCGGAACATCAACTGCCATATGATTAAACACAACACCGGCGATTTCAAACAATCCATTCTCACGAATAAAAATAACATTAGGATTTTTAATTACATTGAGTATTGGACTTATTGCATCTGTTCGATGCATATTGTTTAGATTCATGTCATGATTGCCTAATATAACAACCGTAGGTATCATGAATCCATCAAAGAAATCAACAAGCATATTGATTAGTTCAGGTGACATATCCAATTTGCTATGCACAATATCACCAGTAACTACTGCAATACTGTTATCAGTGCAATTGCAGGCAATATGATCAAACATGTTTTCAAATACTTGTTTGTATTCTCGATGTCGTTTCAATGTACGAATATGCACATCAGATATATGATATATTCTATCAATCCAGTCTAATCCAACATCTATTTTTTTTATGTCCATATAAGTCCCATTTTAAGTTGCATTAACCGTTCAAATGTTAATACATCAGTATCTTGTATGATTTGGTTGATTTGTTGAAATCCTAAATCTGCAGCATCTTTGTCTTGCAGTTCTATAAAATAAACATTTAATCCTTCTGCCATGAATCGTTCTGCAATTTGTATTGCTTTGCGCAAAGCATCTGCATCTAAACAAATATAAATGTCTCTTACACGTTTTTCTATGATTTTTCTCTGCAAAGCTGGTTGTATGATTTTACCAAACAAGGGTATTGCATTTCGTTTAACCGCAATTGCATCAAATGCACCTTCGCACAGCACAATAGGTTGTGACCAGTTAATAGTTAAGTCAAATCCTATAATGTCTTTGGATATTTTTGGATTCTTATGTTTTTGTGTGTCCGCTCGATAGAATGCTCGGCTTACAAAATAATTCAATTGACCATCTGCATCATAACTAGGAATAATAATCTTACCGGAATATTCTCCTTGTTCACAATACCCTATCCTATACTTAAGAATATCAAATGCAGTTATGCCTCGATTAGTTAAATAATGAATTGCATTTTTATAATCAGGCGTATTCTTTTTTATCCAAAGTGCACGATACTCTTCCGGAAGTTGCAATGTAACTTTAACATCTTCTGTTTTTGTATTACGATATTTAGATGTTTCAATTATTTTAGATAATTGCTCAAACTTCTCTTTAGGTAAATTAAGTTGTCGAAACAACGTGTTAATACTACGACCTTTTTTATCTGAAATCCAACAATGCCAAACGTTTTCGCCGTTATGATTAGTTTGTATGTTAATTTCTAGTTTAGGTTTGTAATGAGAAACAAATGGGGAGAAAAATGCTACGTTATCGCCAGATGTAGGTTTACCTTTACCTAAAACCGATTCTAGCAATTGTAATAACTTTAGATTTTTCATTACTTATAATATAATGAATTTATAGTATTCATCCAATTATATTATATAATATTAATAATATTAGTTAGACACATACATTTCATTTCTGGTCTAACGATCGATTCAATACTGAATCAATCATTAAATTAATATATCATTAATTTACATGAATGTATTAAATATTTTTCACAATTCAAACCTATACAAAAAATTTCTTTACATTTACTACTTCTTCGCCGGTTTTCAAACATTCCGACAACCACTCTTCCGGAATTGTTTTCTTCGCAACGTGTGTAATTCCTAGTTTGTTTGCGTAACCTTCATAAGTAGTTTTACTAGATTTAGATATTTTTTGTGTCGGAGATTGAAATACTATGCGAATATCAACACCAGGATTTGATGCTAGAACATGTTTCATTTTTAAACGATCTGCACTAGTCCATCGTCCTTTAGTTTCTATGAACATTAATTCGCCATTTCTTTTTACAAATACAAAATCTGGAGTATATTTTGCTTTTCGTTCAGGTACTATATAATGTATAGTTTCTGTTTCATAATTCAAAGGATATTCAGTAGTTTTAATTTGGTCTGCTACTGTTAATTCTAACCCAGATTTATAACCGTATTTATATGCAACCGCTCGTTTACTGTTCGCAGCACCGTGCCAATGATTTTTTGCCATAACTTACATGTAATTCCAATTAAATAGTACCTTCTGCAGATTCCATTTTTTATTTTTAAAATAAAAATAATTTGATATTTTTTTATATTCATCCCCTTGTAGTATTTTATAATAAATCGAATTAATTATCATATCTAATACAACAATATTATATTGATCAATTGGATGTGCTTGACTAAATGGTATTTTATTTCGTATAGTTTTTAAATATTCATTTTTTAAATGTTTTGCTGCAGCATCTTCTTGGTCATTATACCAAGAACGTAGTTTCCAAAAATATTTATTAGGATTTCTAGTAGTAACATTTAACATTGTTTCCCAGGCGTTATCTACTTGCGTACGTATTTTTAATTGTTCAGCAGTTGGAGGTTGTTTCATGTACGGACCTGGACCGGTTCCTAAAATCTTTTTAATTTGATCTTTAGTTAATTTTTTATTCGTTTGTTTTTTCTTTGATCTCCCACTACCGCCACCATGTTTAGTTTTATCAGTAACATCTGGGGTTTCTTCGGAATTAGTTGCATAATTTTCAGATGACTTTATGGATACATGTATATGATTATAATGATTTCCGCCAGTCATTGTTTGCCATAAATAAGATTTTGTAATAGGCCCTTCGCCAAATTTATATCCTAGTTTTTGCAATTCAATAACAAATAGCCAACCTAATTTTGTAAATAATGCTTTATTTCCATAACTAACGCCATTAATTAAACTAATATCAACAGCATTTCCACCATAATGTCTACTTACATTTTTACTTCCTTGTACATGTTTACTATGTCCAGATGTTGCATATGTTATTTGTACATCGCCGATATTTGCTTGTTGTGTAGCTAATTCTAAATCTGCTTCTAGTGCTGGATTAATAGTATCATTTAAAGCTGTTGATGATCTAACTAATTTACCTGGTTTGTTTATAGTATTTTTTAAATCTGCCGGTGGTATTGTACCGCCACTAGTTTTTTTGGTTTGGTTTGGTGTAGTAGATTTTGGTTGTTCTTTTGGTTCTTTAACTACTGTTAATTCGTCACGCTGAAACGATCCCCAATTTTGTTCTAAAATTAAATTGTTACGTGTCATAGTATACTTTATTTATTGTGATGGAATTTTTGTTGTTGCATATTTAACTATCTGTTCATGTTCTTCTGCTCGTATTTGAGTATCTGAACCAGCATATGGTTTCCCAGTGTCAGGATCCGGTCCGATGAATATTAAATTCAATGCAGTTACCATTTCTTTAGTAGGAGTGTCCCATATTCCCGTGATACCGTTTTGTATAAACTTATTAATTAAGTATTTATTATTTGGTGCTGTTTTAGATACGAATTCGGTATTATTGCTCCACATTTTTAAAATATTGCTTTGTAATTCTCGAATCTGATACTGACTACTTTCATTTGTAACCGTACTATTTTTTACATAGTCCCAATATTTATTCTTTTCGTATATACGAACTAATTCATCATTTTTATATTCTAACCCGTTATCATATTCTTGTTTTGAATTAAATGTTCCGACATATTTTTTATTGTTAACGGTGTCGACAATAGTTCCTTGAGTTATTTTATCGTTAGTTATGTTTCCGGTAAAAAGTATACCAAGGTCAACTTCTAAATTAGTTGCATTACCTGTTTGTATGTTAGTAGTAGAATCTTGTTCATTGCTAAGTACAGTTGCCCGTAAAACAATATCTCCATTTTCCTCCTTAAAAAATCCTATGTATTTACGAATTTGAGATTGTCCAACACTACGTACATATTTATTTGTTCCAGTAAATTTTAATTCTTGTCCATATAATGTAAATCCAGAATCGAATTCTTCTTGATCTTTTCTTTTCAAATACTCAGGTTCCTCCCGCGGGAATTGTAATTCTCCGGAAAACAAACCTAAATGTCGTTTAATGTGACGTGATATGCGATTTAAATTATATACGGGTAAACTCTTTGTTAATGGATTAGTACTCAGACTATTTATACTAAGAGAACGTTCCAGAGTAGTATTCCAAACGTTAATATCAGTAGTAGCATTATTTTCTAACCATTCACCGTCAGGTAAGGTTTCACCACTAGCCCAATTTTTAAAATGTTGTGATTCAGCTTTTGTTACTGATGTAGTGTCTATATAGTAATCTACTTTAGGTGGGAATTCATTCAAATTGTTAGGAACTATAGGATTCATAACTCCTACTAGTGTAGCTTTAGGATACACAAAAAATACATATTCATGTATTTTATCATTGGTTGATATATTGTTTGATTGAATCCACCAATAGTTTGCCGTTTTATATTGATCAATTTCTGGAAATTTAGTTTTTTCTAAACGCTGTTTAATAGCACGTAAAACCTCATCGGCAGTTGGAGTTAATTTTACCTTAGTACCAGCATCATCTACTTTTTGTTCTTTTGATTTTGCAGTTACACGAAATGCAAATACGCATCCTAATTTTTCATTTGCAATTTGATCACCTATACCAATGGAAAATTTTTTAATTGTTACCGGTATAGTTAATGTTTGTTCTGCTAGTACTCGTTTTATAATTTTATCTAGTATGTTATGTTTCTTTATCATATACAAATAAATATTAACTTGTTACCAATCTACCATTACTAGTTTACCATTCCATTGCATAACATTATCCGATCTAAAATCTAAATCTAATTCAAATTCCGGAATGTTTAATTTTTTAATGTCAGTTTCTAATGCAGTTAAGAAATTATCTAATTGTGAATTAACAGAATCTGTTTGTTGCATAAAATCAAAAATAGAAACTTCGCCGCCTTCTTGACGCGCATATACAGCAAAATCTTTCATAAACGAATCAATTTCTCGTCGAATTGATGATGACAATTGTTCAGCATTTGCCATTATATACATATCAGTTCCGTTAACATAATATACCGGAATAAATGTAGTAAAATCTGAATATCGATTAACTATGCGTTTAGCAACTTGATATTCATCACGTTCCTTTGTAATTTTAAAAACTTTGTCTTCGCCGTTAATTTCATACACCCGACCATTATCACCAGCTCCTAGTAACTGAAAATCATTGTTTTTTATTTTATCCAAACAACGTTTTATTTCAGTATCAGCAAGTTCAAATAATAATGTTTTAAGACGTATCATTGTTATCCTGGTAAAATATTTTTATCTAGATCTAAACGAATAAAAAAGTTTAAATCAACATCATTTCTTTTTTTGATTGGCTGTGCCAGTTTAGCAATTGCTAATAATTGGCCAGCATCGTTATACAATCCAATCGTTGTTATGTACGGCGCAAAACTACTGCCAGACACGAAACTATAATACGTGCTGTTATCATCTTTTAACAAAGTATGATTTTGTGATTGATTGAAATCGCCAGCATCTAATCTAGCAATAACTCCCAATTCATACAATGTCATAGTGCTTCGGTAACTTGCAGTAAATGGAGTAGTTAATACAGTATCATAACGATAATCCGGACTAGATACGACTACCATTCCTTGTTTAGAAAACAAATTTCCTACTACATTAGTTTGTAACATAGTACCACCTTCAGTTGTATCTGATAAGTATGATATTTGTGTCGAATTTAGAGCTTTATTAAAAATTCTAATCTCATCTATCGATCCTTGCAAATTTGATGTAACAGCATCATAACCTCCTATTACCAATGAATCTTCATTATGTATTCTAGCAGTTGGAGTAAACGGATTAGTTTGAGGCTGTAACAGAGTACTACTACCAGAAGCTTCTAGTACACCGTTAATATACAATTGTAAATTGGAACCAGTTTTTTGACAAAGTACATGTGCAAAAGATGATGTAATAATTGTAGTAGATGCAATACTTTTACTAATAGTTTCACCAGTTACAGTAAATATAACTTGGTTACTTCCACTTAATTCTAATTTAAATGGATATGATGGCGACACACTACTAGTAGCTTTTGTCAAAATCAATTGATTAGTAGTTCCAGTATTACTTCCTGAAATAAACAATGAAATTGCATAATCATGATCTCGATCATATAATCCATTTATATTAGTTTTAATATATCCGTTTCCGGCGAAATAAGCGCTATATCCTACGGGTCGCATTGCACCAGTTGTGGTAGTAACACCTGGTATGTATGTTACATTTTGAGATTCATATGGTATTCGTGTAGTATCAAAATACTCATTAAATCCTTCATAATATTGTACGCCTGTTACAATCGATGCAGAATTAAATGACGTATCATAAACATTTCCATATCGGTCCGATGCTAAATAAACAGACCCGGTATATGTAAACGATGCCGGCTTAATACATTCACCTATTCTTTTACTAGGTATTGAAAATACAGATGCTGAAATAAATATATTTTTAGTAGTTTTGTTTAAATCCGTTGGACCAAAACTATTATAAGGTTGCGTTTTATTTTTATAAAATAAATGATTAATAGAATAATATACAACACTTTTTAATGAACCATTAACATTAGATGAACTATTATATGATGCACTTATATTTGGAAGTATGTTTGTATATATTCCAATCATCGGTGTAAAACTAGATGTAGAACTACCCAAATAAAATGTCCACAACTTGTTTGTCTGAAAAGGATTAACACTAACATCAGATGTATCAATCTTTTTGAAAACAGTTGGCATTATTCCTTGATAGGTATCTTCATTAGATATTCTTGTTTCTGCCATGATAGTAAAAACCCTGCTACATTTATAATAAATATAACAGGGCTAAAATCAGTAATGTTTTTAATAATCTAGTTTAACTCGTATAAGAGCTTCTCGCTGAAATGATTTTAGCAACGGTTTGCTAAGTTTAGCTACTGCTAATAGTTCCTGGCGATCATTATACAATCCAACTGTTGTGATATATGTTTTAGGATCTCCTACAAAAGTAGTTTGTGATAATTGACCAACTGACCCTGTTACATATGATGGGTTATTTGAAAAGTTATACTCAGCATTTTTAATTCTAACAAAATAATGCGTGCTTGTAATCTTTTCAGAATTTCTTGCTAAGAATTCATTGGATAATGCACCTGACCCTGATATTGAATGATATAGTACAAAGTGATTATTGGCTTCTGAATTAGAACCACTATTAGTAGCAAATCCTAATTGTTGATCCACCATTTTCCCATCTAATACTAATACACCGTGATCTGGATATGCTAATCCATAATATACCGGAGCTGATGAATTGAAAACACCGTTAGTAATAGATCCAGACACTATGTTATAAATTTTACCAGAATCACCAACTGTTGCAGTAGATATCGATGAATCATCAATTAATCTGATAATAGTAGATCCAACCGAAACAGATCCAGTTGCATTTGTAGCTCTAGATGAAATTGAAACTAATGGTAACTCAAAATTCCCAGCATCTAATCGTTCTTTAAGTCGATTTCTTTTAAAATTTAAAACATAAATAGAATCAGTACTTCCAGAACCGGCTGTTACAAATCTAGAAGAATTTGAACTAAGCAATAATTGTTTATACTGTGAATAAATTGCTTTTGACGGTGAATCATTTAATCCTAACGTAGCTGATCCAGAACCTAAAGCATGACCATATGCTACTGAGAATTGTACAGCTGCACCATCTGCAGATGGAGCATCTTGATAAACATCTAAATAATAGCGTCGTTGTGAAGTTGTTTGAGCTGATGCTGAATAATAAGTAGTTAATCCGGCAACGCCATCAGTCCATAATCCAGCAGTTACAGTTTCTGTTTGATTAGACACAACATCATTTAATGGATCAAATTTAGTATACACTCGACCATTTCTTGCTAACAACTGCGCTTGTTGTTGTTCTGCAATAATTTCATTTGCCAATTGTTGTGCTAATTGACGAACTTGTTCATTAACTGCAGCAGTTTCTTGTACATTTCCAATAATATCCGCGCGACTAGGTCTGTTACCTCCAGTACCTCCAGTGCCACCTGTTGTATTAATACCTCCTGGAAATCCACCTTGTTTTGGTTGTTTTTTTAGATTCTGAATAAAATCTTGCATTTTCATAATTATTTCTTTTATTAGCTACCAGTAGTTACTGCAGTAACTTTTTTAACAGTTAGATTAATTGTTACACTACCTCCGGTTTCATTTCCTATTATTGTAATCGTAGTAGTTTTATCAGATGTATATTGAGCTTTAGCAACAACTCTAAATTCAAATCCAGCAACTGCTACACTTTGAGCATCTTCATTGTCTCCAATGAATCTAGGAGTCGTTGGTAATACTGAATTTTGTAGTGCTCTAGTAACTTGTATATCAGCTACTGTAGAATCAGCTAAAATTGCTGTATATCCTAAATTAGAATTTCCTCCAGCTAAATTGCTAGTATTTGGAGTAATTGCGGAACTATCGCCGGCTGCTAACAATGTTATTGCCGTGTTTCCAACGGTAACAACTGGGATGTTTTGTGTTTGTTTAGGCAATGTTATTAATTTGTATCGAAGAGCCTGTGTCTCATCCGGAATTGCTTCTACAATTGGCATATTTTCAATAATTACGCCGTAATAGTTAGTTCCTAATGGATGATTTGGATTCCATAATGAATAATCAATTTCATCATCTCCTAATGCAAACTGTGTAATACTAAAAGCATTTCCGCCTTTAGCAAGAAGTTCACGTCCTTTTAATGTTAATATAGCATCTACTGTAACTGAACTATTATCTAAATATCCCATATGTATTATTCCTATTTAAAATAAATATCATGTATTAAAAAATTATACTAAAACAAAACTTCCCTGTTCGCCGGTATTCTGATATAGAAGTTGATTCGGATTTGCAGTTCTCCATTCTACAACTGGACCACCGTCAACAGTTTGTGTAGAATTTACATTGAATGCTGGCGATGTCATTTTTGCACCAGAATAACGTTGATTTTCTAAACCTTGAGCTAAATAATCCTGTACTGATGCATAGCTTCCAGAAAATTTATAAGATATTGTTGCATATGATGATGTTCCATATGATCCTGATCCATATACAATTCCGGTAGCTACCAATGTATATGAACTAGAAACTAAACGGTACTCAGATGGTACGCTTGAAATAATTACCGGTAAAACTGCTTCACTACGCCAATATGATGACGTTGTATTTATCCATGTACTTCCAGACAATATAATGTAATCATATGCATACGTTGTTCCGTTATATTTTTTTTCTGCAGATGACGTTAGATATCCTTGCCATTGATCATCATCATTTCCAGAAATTGACATTATTTTTCCATCAACTTCTCCTTGATAATTTAGATATGAACCAGTTGCAGTTAAATAATTTGTGTTGTCAATTACTGAATTATATGTACTATTGAAATTTTGAATTACCGGTAATGCAACATCTTTATTTCTTTCTAATATATTTGGCTGAATTAGAATACCAGTTAATTTATCAGCACGTGCTGGTAACAATTGTTCTAATTGTCGGAAAAATGATAAATCAAATAAAGTAAATATTTTTATATATGAATTGAAATCATTGCGGGTATCATATTTTTTCCAATATTCTCTAGCCCGTTGTTCTAATTTAGGATATGATTTTAATTCTGTTTGCCCCGGATCGCCAATATAGTCATCTAATTCAACAAACCCTAACTGCGAAATAATATCTTCATCGATCATTGTTTGTGGTGAAAAATATACTCCTAATTTTTTGCTGTCTAATGGAGCTTTATCAAATTGACTTCGTTCGGCTCTTGTTTGAACATCCAATGTACCAACTAACGAATTAGATTCAATTCGAACTTTATTATCATCATATGTACCAGCTGCCAATGAAATACCATCAAAATAATATGTTTCTTCTATAGAATCATATGGTGTATTTGTAGACCATGATGTGAATGAAGCTGATATTATATTTGATACTGGCTGTACTCCGGCCAATGAACTAGTTAATGTATGATTAATTTTTTGTGTTAACGGAAGTCTAAAAATTAATTCATTAAATGCATCTATATTTCCGTTATATGCCGCGGGTGCTTTAACATGATTATTAAATGCAGAATCAGATAAACTGCTTGACCACAATCTTAATTCTTGAAGTTGACCTTCTAAACGAGATGCACCAGTACTGGTACTACCTAAAACTACAGATCCGGAATAATCAAATGATGCAGTAGCAGATGCTGATACAGCTGCTACTATTTTTCCATATTTTGAACGTTTGGCTACTACTTCTAGTTTAGAACCAGTAGTACGTAGCATAGTAGTTAGCCATCCTCCATCAAACATTTCAATATTAGCAGATCCAGTGCCATTAATCAATATAGTTCCATATGTACCACTAGTATAATCTAATGTTACAGCGTTTGAGCCTATATTAAATAGATTCATGGTACCAGACATCGTTGGATTTGTTATAACGTTATCTGTGCGGAAACGTAACTCTACAGTATTAATTGATTGTGAATAATTTACAGTAACAGTACCAGCTGGATTTTGTAATAGATCTAATGCATAATCAAAATTTAATTTTTCATATACTGGAGCTCTATTAGATCTAGGGCCTCCATATTCTTTAATAGTTATTAATGATTGAGGAATACCATAACAAGATAATAGAGCTTGTACACTTCGTTTAGTACCCTTTGACTTTAATAGTAATGGTAAATTATTTACAATTCTACGCCAAACGTTATATGTCATTTCTCGGCCAGGGACAGATGGATAGCCAACCGTATTAGATCCAGTTAATGGAATTCCAGATTCATTGGTACCTAAAACATATTCCCACAACTCCTGATATTGATTTCCATCAGTTAAATTCCACCCAAATTGTTTAGCTACAGAATATAATATTTCATTAGGCATTCCTAATTTAGGATTTTCTTCGCGCTTATGTATACGGGTCATATGATTAATATACGTGTAAAGTATATCATAATGATGCCCTAACATGTTAACAAATGTTATTAAGGATTCATTACCTTGATTTAAACGAATACCTTCTGGAATAGCATATGCTAATGCATTAAAATTATTTTGATCATATAAACTAGCAGTAGCATATAATGAATCATACCACGTTTTAAACTGACTACTATTAATCGAAGTTAATGTGTATGGTCTTGTTGTTGTAGTTTTTGGTACTGGTTGTATGTAACTTCCCGTAATCGATTGTACGTTTGGAGTTTCTACTGGAATGTTATATGTAGTTATAACAGATGATGATTCATAATATAAATATTTTTCAAATAAATCAAATCCACTAATTAATGAAGTTTTTTTGTTTAAATAATCTTGTGCATTTGTTGTAGCAACACTTCCGGATAACTGAGAAACTAATAAACTTTGTGAATTGTAATATTCTAATAATTCTAATTTATACTTAAAATTATCTAATCGATTAGTAGCTGAACTATAAAAAACAAAATTATTAAAATCAGAAAAATCTATATTTAAACTAACACCAGTTAAACTACCAGAAAAATATGCATCTACAATTTGTTGAGATGTTTGTACACTCGATCCTAATAAATCATTCCAATTACGTAATCCAGTATCTGAAGAAACATTGTATGAAGCATTTGCATACCAATTTGGATTTGCTAATTGATTATATTGTTTTTTTAATATAAATGGAGTTATATGTATTTGATCAATATAAGGAGGTTTTTGTTCTTCAACAACCCAACATTTAAAATCTACCTGTATGTTTTCGGCTAATGGTTC
>Ga0315903_10004765_pt1 | contig 17971 bp, 14 predicted proteins | sample LakEriMetagenome_7_FD_203524 | JGI IMG/M metagenome (GOLD analysis project Ga0315903, IMG submission 203524) | Freshwater fungal communities from buoy surface, Lake Erie, Ohio, United States - Buoy 2 MA119 | ecosystem: Environmental > Aquatic > Freshwater > Lake | place: USA: Lake Erie, Ohio...
GCAGCAGGGTCAAGGGCAGCAGGGGCAAGGGCAGCAGGGGCAAGGGCAGCAGGGTCAAGGGCAGCAGGGGCAAGGGCAGCAGGGGCAAGGGCAGCAGGGGCAAGGGCAGCAGGGGCAAGGGCAGCAAGGTCAAGGGCAGCAAGGTCAAGGGCAGCAGGGGCAAGGTCAGCAAGGTCAAGGTCAGCAAGGTCAAGGTCAGCAAGGTCAAGGGCAGCAGGGACAAGGTCAGCAGGGACAAGGTCAGCAGGGGCAAGGGCAGCAGGGGCAACCAAACCGAGCGGAATCCCCATCGAGTCCACCGTCCAGTTCAGGATCAAACTGGCGGATGCCGGAACTACCCAATGTCTTGTCTTGGATGCGTCCCCTGCTGATCGCAGTGCTTTCGATCTTCCTACTGATCTTTGCTGCGATGAATATGAGACGCTTTTTCGCTTGGTGGGGATCCTTAAGCCAAGTCGAGGCGGGGGACGTGGGCCAGCAAGACAAAGAGACTCCACCGATCCGGTCGTTTGCATCGTACGTCGATCCCTTTGCAAAAAATCTTCAGGGATGGACCGAGAAGAAGGTGGTCACGCATTCGTTTGAAGCGCTGGAGGCGTGGGGGCGCGAGCATGATGCAGCGCGTCAGGTAGATGAAACAGCGGAGTCGTATGCCGAGCGACTAGCTAGGCGATTTCAGATGCCAGGTGGAACTGCCGAGTTACTAGCAACCCAGTACAATCGGGTGCTGTTCGGCAAAGGTCGGCCGGCGCGATCGGAACTGGCACCCTTGGCCAATCTGTGGCGTTGGATGCAGGGAAACAGAACTGCGGAAGCTGTTCCTGCTACGGCTTCAAGGAATGCTCCCTGAGCGCATCCAGAAACAGCTTCGACCAGATCGCGTAGCCCTCTTCGTTGAGGTGAAGGCGGTCCTCCACAAACAGCTCTTCGCGAGGCTGGCCTTGCCCGTTCAGAAAGAGAGACTCTGTGGCGAGATAACGTGCAGTGGGATACTTTTCTGCTAGTTGCTGAAACTGCTGATTGACCTGCTGAATTCGGGGCCAAAACTCGAAGCGCGAGGGTGTCGGCGTCACGGCCACGAGGAAGATGGTGGCATGAGGCTGGGCGTATCGAACGGAACGCACCACGACCTCTGCCAAGCGTCCCGCAGTCTCCGGCGTGACGTCTAGCTCCTTGCCCGTGATGTCGTTGGCGATGAAGAGGAACACCGCCTGGAACTCCAGGTTCTTTAGCAAGGCAGGAGCGTGGATGGCCAGATCGCGATACCTAGCACTCCCATAACCTCGCCTCACGATCTTGTAGGGAGCGAGATTCTGGGCAGCATCTTCCCAAAGACGAAAACTGGAACTTCCCAAAAGAACGACTGCCTTGGACCCACCTTCCGACAGATTGCCGCTTGCTAGGCGAGCGACATCTTCATCCCATTTCTTTGCATCCTCCCGAAAAAGAAGCAACAACTCCTGCACCTGGGGATCGTCGTGTGGATTGGTATCCTGTGCGACGGCACCCAGAGGAAAGAGCAGCCACATCAAAAGAAACAGTCGATTCAGGACGCCAAGCAGTGGAGGGTGACTCATGGCCAATCTTATTCAAGGAGGGGAAGGAAGCGAGCAGCCCATGGACCAACCGGTTGCGTGGCTGAATGGAAGGGTTAGCCATCGGAACGAAAATCAGGTCTCGGATTCGGATGCCGTTGTGAATTCCCGCCAGCGCAAGATCACCACGGCGATGACCAAAAATGCCACCGTCATCGCCAGCAAGATGGCGGTATGCCATAGCAAACCACCTTGCCCGAAGTAGGCCTGAAAAACCACATTGTCCTGCGCGATCGATTCATCGAACCCCAGCCCCCGCACCAGAAGGCAGCGAAGCCGATGCTGGATCGTGATCAAATTGATCGCGGCAGGGATGGTGGATGCTGCGGCTTCGAAGAGGATGCCATAGATGATCCCCACCACCATCGCACGCTTGGGAACGATCACACCGATGAGCAGAAAGACGGCAGCGTACGCGATGCACGAGAGAACCGAGAGGCTGTTTTGCACCACCAGCATTCTCAGTACTTCCTCCTTCACCAGCACCAAGGTACTAAGCGTCGACGCGATCAATCCAACGGGGAGCGCCCAAGTCACGGCCGCCAGGTACTTTCCAAGCAGCACGGCGACAGGGCCGTCTGGGCGCACCGCAAGATAGACCCAGCTTCGCCCCTCCAGTTCCGAAGCGATGGAGGGAGTTGCCCAAAGGAAGACCGCCATGATGCAGGCGATCGAGGGTGCAAGAGCAAAAATGGCGATGGCGGCTCCCTGCCAGGGGATCTCAAAACTTCCAGCAGTCCATCGCATCAGCAGCAGGAGAGCCGGCGGGAACAGCGCCAGAGTCGCCATCCACGTCATCCTTGGCCACGTCAACGCGCGGCGCCACTCAAACTGAAATACGGCGACAATGCGTTCGATCAGGGTAGCGTTCATGCGATGCCTCGATGCAGTTTCATCAAGGAGTGAAAGACATCCTGCAACGAATCGTCGGAGGAACGGACTTCGGAAATCTCCAAGGCGCCGCTGATCGACTGTTCCGCCAAGAATTGAGCCAATTCACGCCCGGACCCAGTCGTGGCGTGCAGACGATCGGCTTCGACGCGAACCGAATCGACCAGCCCACTAGCAACCAGCTGCGCGGCCAGCTTCCGGGGTTCGTTGAGCGCCAGCTCCACAGTGGCAGGGACGCTGGTAAGCAGCCGACTGATTTCTTCCGTGGAACCACTGGCCAGCAGACGCCCACCCGAAATCAGCAGAAACGACCTGGTCAACGACTCGATCTCATGCAGCACGTGGCTTGCAATCAGAAGGCTTCTACCTTCTGCAATCCATTGCTGTAGCAGGGTGGTCATGGCGTGGCGCGCGATCGGGTCGAGCCCGGAAAAGGCTTCATCGAGAATCAGCAACTCGGGTTCGTGAGCGATCGCCTGAGCCAACCGGGTGCGCTGTCGCATGCCTCGAGAAAAAGTCGAAATCTTTCGGTCCTGAACCTCAGCAAGTTGCACTCGCGCCATGGCGCGAGTGGCCATCTGACGTGCGTCGGCGGCGCGAAAGCCCTGCAACTGGGTCAGATAAGTGACCCACTCGATCGCCGATACATCCGCGTACATTCCTTCACTGCCAGGGAGATAACCGAGTCGCCTGAGCAGCGCGGGGTCGCGCGGCGAATGCCCCAGCACCGTCAACTTTCCTTTCGAAGGACGCAATTGACCCGTGATCAAATTCAGCAGCGTCGACTTTCCGGCGCCGTTGGGACCAAGGATCCCATGAGCCCCCTCGGGCAAGGCCAGCGTCACGTCGTTGACCCCGATGACGATGCCGTAAAGTCGCGTGACCTGTTCCAATGAAAGCAGCATGATTGGACTCCTCGCCTCAAGCTCGCATCGGCGCAGCGACGCGCCGAAACAACAGAATCAAGGAACCCACGGTGATCGTCAGCAGCAGGAAGATCGCGGGCCAAACCCACTGGTTCGACTGCTGGAATCCGAAGACGTAGGACTGAACCGCGCCCAGAATCTGATACGGACTGGTCAGCAACTCCCAGCCGGGCTGGTAGACCTCCCTCCTCGACTGCGCCTGAAAGGTTGGGATAGCTGTCAAGGACGAGTAGGCGACATGCCCCATCAGCCAGATGGCGAACCAAGAGAACGCAGCATAGCGGGATTCCAGCGTCATCGAGGAGATGGCCAGTGCGCCCAGCGTCGTCGGAATGATCAAGCAAGCCGATGCCAGTAGGATGCGCAATGGCAGATCCCAGGTCATCCAAAAGACCGAAAGAGAAGGGGACAGCAGCAACCCCACCAGATACAGCAGCAGGGCAGGGCCGGTGGAGATGAGGAGCAGAAAAAAAGCGACGACTCCGAATTTCCCGAGAATGTACTCCCATCGGTCGATCGGTCGCGAAAAGTAGATCAAGTAGGCTCGCGTCCGCAAGTCCTGAGAGATCAGAGGCGGAGCCACGATGCCAACGAGAATCACCATCAGAAATGCCTGCGTGTTTCGGAGCATGGTCAGCAGCAGGAACGACCAGACGCTATGCCGTACCGTCTGAAACTGCTCGGGAGTCGGATCGGACGGAACCCCGTCCAAAATCGATGCCATTGGCGTTCCTCGCGTCATCCCCCGCATGGCTCGTTCAAACATCGTCCAGCTCTGCGGATCCCTCCCCGATTGCTCAAAAAAGAAAATCGGGATGGAAAAGAATACCAGAGGAAAGAGAGCGGCCAGCAGCAAACGTTTCAGCCACAGCGATTTCCATGCCCGTTGCACACCGGTGGTGGTGATCGCCAGCCATCGTCGCCAAGGAGCCACACCGGTTTCATTCCAGGGTCGATAGCCGGTACTATGAATCGGCATGCTGTGTCCCTCCGGTGGCCGCCTGCACCGCTTCCAGAAAAATCATTTCCATCGAGTTCCTGGCCGGCGTCATCGATCGAATCACGCATTGCGACTGGTGTGCCGCCGTCCAGATCCGCCGCTGCATTTCATGCGTGTCCCCGGCGATTTCCCATCCTTCCGGCTGCAACGGACGAAAGTTCAGCCCCTGCCTCTCCAGCGCTTCGGTCCACGCGGCAACAGGCCCCGTGATCCGCACCGTCATCGCAGGGGAAACTGGCCTAGACAACTCCTCCAGCGACTGCGACAGGACCACGCGTCCGGCCGCCAAAATCACCACATGACTGCTGACGCTTTGGACATCAGGCAAAATGTGCGTGCACAAGAGAACGCTCTTGCCATGGTCGCGAGCTAGAATTCGGATTCGACTGAGCATCGCGTCCCGTTCGTCGGGATCCAGCCCCGCCGTCGGCTCATCAAGGATCAGTAGCGGTGGGTCATGCACCAAAGCCTGCGCGAACTTCAGCTTCTGACGCATTCCAGTCGAGTAGGTTTCCACGGTGCGATACCGTTCCTGGCCCGCGCCGCAGAAATCGAGAATCTCGTGAGCTCGCCGCAGCCCTTCCAAGCGAGGCAGCGAATTGAGCCGAGCGGCAAACTGAACCGACTCGACTCCCGTCAGGCTGGGAATGTAGCAGTCGTCTTCCGGCATGAAACCGACCTGCTGGCGCACCAGCTTTCCACGGACCGATGCATCGACCCCTAGGACATTCACCTGTCCACTGCTGGCGCGAAGCAAACCAAGCACGATCTTGATCAACGTGCTCTTCCCCGCTCCATTGGGTCCCAGCAGGCCGGTGATACCCGCGGGGATGGTGGTGGTAATGTCCTGTAGAGCTCGCACCTTCCCAAAGGTCTTGGTGACCCTTTGGAACTCCATCACCTGGTCCGTTCGCGACAACGCTACCTCCCCATCCACTCAGCCCATCCACTCAGCCCATCCACTCAGCCCATCCACTCAGCCCATCCACTCAGCCCATCCACTCAGCCCATCCACTCAGCCCATCCACTCAGCCCATCCACTCAGCCCATCCACTCAGCCCATCCACTCAGCCTAGCTTCCCGACCAGACGGTCGGCCGAATCGCCAGCCTCCCGTCGCTCTGCCTCCGCATTCTAACCCGCCGATTGGCACGATGGCGAACGGCCCGAGTGTTCCTAGGCTTTGTGCTTCGGATCGCCGAATTCTTTCTTGGTGGCTTTCCGTTCTAGGGGACCCAAAACATTCCTTTTTTGAGCGGTCCTGTAGGCTTTGCAATGGACGGCGATCGATTGGAGCTATTAGACTGAATCGCTGCAGATTGCATCTGCCCCGCCTGATTCTCCGACAGCGACCCCAGGGCGACCTGGCCCTCCGAAGTCCCTGCAAGGATCGCCTTCATGCCTCACCCACCATCGCTCCTTGCCGTTTGGCCCCGGAACCTCTGGAGGCTCCCCTGCCTAGCTGCTGCGCTGCTGGTCAGCCAATGCCAAGCTGCCGATCCATCCGTTCCCGCCGCATCCGTCAGTTTCATTCACGACGTTGTCCCGGTGCTGACCAAGGCAGGGTGCAATGCAGGGATCTGCCACGCGAAGGCCGGCAACGGTCAGAATGGGTTCCAGCTGTCGCTGCTGGGCTTTGAGCCGCAGGAGGATTACGACCACTTAGTTAAGGAGAGCCGTGGTAGGAGGCTGTCTCTGGCTGCGCCCGAACAAAGCCTGCTGCTGCAAAAAGCATCTGGCATGGTTCCGCACCGAGGTGGGGTGCGCCTACCTGTCGACTCCGATGGATACAACCAACTGCTCCACTGGATTCGCCAGGGAGCCCCTTACGATGGCGCGACAGCCCCCAAACTTCAGTCGTTGGAGGTGCTACCCGATCGAGGCGTCGCGGCACGAGGCAGTTCCGTGCCGCTGCAGGTGTGGGGACGATTCTCCGATGGATCCCGGCGCGACGTCACCCGTCTGGCGCTCTTTGAATCGAACGATCCAGCGATGGCCGAAGCGGCTCCTGACGGATCGGTCACGATCGGACAGATCCCCGGCAAGGTAGCGATCATGGTTCGCTTTGAGGGTCAGGTTGCGGTACACCACGCCGCCGTGCCGTTGGGTGAGCCGGTGGTGACTGTTCCTTCGGTCCGCAACTTCGTCGATCAGCACTTGTTCCGCAACCTGCAGGAACTTGGGATTCCCCCTTCCCCTGTCTGTGACGACGCAACCTACGTGCGACGCGTGGCGCTCGACGTGGCCGGCCGATTGCCTCGCCCCGAAGAATTGGATGCCTACTGGGCGACCCCAGAGGACCAGCGCCGGGACTGGTGGGTCGAACGACTGCTGGCCAGTGGCGAGTACGCCGATTTCTTTGCCAATAAGTGGACGGCAATGCTCAAAAATCGCCGTGACGATGCCAGCGATATCACCTCGAACTTCGCCTTCTACAGTTGGGTGCGCGATAGCCTGCTAGCCAACAAACCCTACGACACGATGGTGCGAGAACTCCTTGCGGCAACTGGCACCGTGCTCACCAATCCACCCGTCGCCTGGTATAAGCGGGTCAAGGATCCCAAGCAGCAGGTGGAGGATGTGGCGCAGCTGTTCCTGGGTGTCCGCATGCAGTGCGCCCAGTGCCACCACCATCCTTTTGAACGATGGAGCCAGGAAGACTATTACCGCATGTCGGCATTCTTCACCCAGGTAGGCCGCAAGCCCACCTCGACGCGTGGCGAGGACAGCATCTTCCACAAGCGAGGGATCGCCACGGCGGTCCACGTCAAAACGGGAGCCAAATTGACCCCGGCCCCGCTGGGAAGTTCCCCGCTACAACTGCCACCCGATGAGGACCCACGATTGAAATTGGCCGACTGGATGCGGGATCCCGCCAATCCGTTCTTCGCCAAGTCCCTGGTCAATCGCTACTGGAAACACTTCTTCCGCCGAGGCCTGATCGAACCTGAGGATGATATTCGCGACAGCAATCCTCCCAGCAACCCAGAACTCCTGCTTGCCCTGGAATCCCATTTCCGCGACTCGGGATTCGACCTGAAAGATCTGGTGCGAACGATCGTTCGGTCCCACGCCTACCAGTTGACATCGCAGCCTACCGGCGGCAACTTGGTCGACCAGCAAAATTATTCGAGGTACTATCCCAGACGCCTGCAAGCAGAAGTCCTCCTTGATTCCGTCGATGACCTCACCGGCTCACGGACCGATTTCGCCAATGTGCCCCCGGGGACCCGCGCAATCGCACTTCCGGACAACAGCTACAACAACGCTTCGCCATTCTTGCGCGTCTTCGGACGACCGGAAAATGAAAGTGTCTGCGAATGCGAACGGATCCAGACTTCCAGCCTCGCTCAAAGCCTCCATCTGATCAATGCCGGCGACGTCAAGGCGAAACTTCAAAATCCCCAGGGGCGGATCGAGCAGCTTTTGAAGGATGAGATCCCCGACGATCAGGCGGTCCGCCTGCTCTACCGCTCGGCCTTCGCTCGCGATCCCAATGAGGGGGAACTGCGGACAGCGATGGAGTATCTGCAGACCATTCCGAACGATGCTGCCGGCAATCCGATCGATCCTGCACGCGCCCGACGCGAAAACTACCAGGATCTGGTCTGGTCGCTCATCAATACCAAGGAATTCCTGTTCAACCACTAAGGATCCAGCCCGATGGCAGAGCGGCATTTTCTACCGATAAGCAACCTGTTCTCAAGGCTCCTTCGATGGACAGCCTCGGCAACCCTACTCCCCAGCCTGCTGCTGTCCCACGCAGCCGCTCAATCGGTCTGCCTACCTTTGCCCCGCTTGCTTTCGATCACTCCGATGGGAGGCAAGGCAGGAAGCGAGTTCGAGGTGGCAATTCAAAGCGAACATGCAGAGCAGATTGAACAACTGCGATTCCATCATCCAAGAATTGTCGCGAGCCCGATCCAAGACCCGGCGACCGGGGAACAGCTGGAGGATCGATTCCGCGTCACCATCGCACCAGATGTCCCGCCAGGGCTTTACGAAGCCCGCGTTCTTTGTCGCTTGGGGATCTCGGCAGCACGGATCTTTTCGGTAGGAACGCTTCCTGAAACCATCGCTCCCGGTGCCAACCACGGCGTCGCTTCGGCTTGCCAGATTGAACTCAACTCGATCGTGAACGCCACATGCACCGCGCGAGCCGTCGATCATTTTCGCTGGGAAGCGGTCGCGGGAACTCGCTACTGGATTCAGTGTGACGCCCGTGCGATCGATTCCAAGCTGGATCCCGTTTTGATCGTGGCCGATGCCGAAGGCCGCGACTTGGTCGCCAGTCGTTCGGGCGATCGCATCGATCTGACCGCGACCACCGATGGCCCCATGGTGATCAAGGTCCATGACCTGACATTCAAAGGGGGACCAGGTTACTTCTATCGCCTATCGGTCCAGCCCTTGGATCCTCAAGCCACCATGGCTCGAACCCCATCGGTCCAATCGGTCACCAGCTACAGCTGGCCCCCCGAAGGACTTCCCCTGGAAGCTTCGCTTCAGGAGCAATCTCAGGAAGAGGCGACAGGCCCCTCGCAGACAATTGCACTACCCTGCGACCTAGCAGGTTCGTTCTACCCCGCCGCCGATGTCGATTTTTACGAGTTCGACGGCAAGAAGGGAGAGTCTTGGTGGATCGAACTGGCTTCCGAACGGCTGGGGAGACCCACCGACGCTGCCGTTCTTGTGCAGCGATGGGTAGCCACCGCGGATGGACAAGGGGAATGGACCGATCTGGCGGAATTGGCCGATATCCCCAGCCCGATCAAACCATCCTCCAATGGCTACGCCTACGATGGCCCTCCCTATGAGACCGGATCATCAGATGTCCTTGGGAAAGTGGAACTTTCGGAGGATGGGAGGTATCGGCTACAGGTTCAGGACCTCTTCGGAGGCACCCGCAACGATCGAAGGAACCGATATCGCCTAGTCATCCGCAAGGCGCAGCCCGATTTCGCTCTGGTTGGCTGGGGGATGCACATGGAGCTTAGGAATGGGGATCGCGCGGCCTTTTCGAAACCGCTTGCGCTGCGTCCTGGCGTCACCCAGCCAGTGGAAGTTGCCGTCTTTCGCCGGGATGGATTTGCGGGAGATATCGAACTGGTGATGGAGGGATTGCCCCCGGGAGTCACTGCACAAGGACTGAAAATCGCCGCTGGCAAAAGTCGTGGCGTCCTTCTGGTCACCGCGTCGGGCGATGCCCCGCGAGGCATCGCCGATGCCCAGTGTTACGGGAAGGCGATCATCGATGGGGTCGAAGTCCGTCGGCCCCTCCGTATGGCTCAAATGATCTGGCCCGTGGCGGATGCGTGGAGCGAGATTCCGGTGCCGCGCTTGGTGGCTGACCTGCCGGTTTCAGTTTCCCCCTCCGAACCCTTCCCGCTGACGCTGGAACCACAGGAAGCCAAAGTCTACGAGGTCGTTGCCGGTCAGAAAGTCGCGATTCCCATCAAGGTGACTCGAAGAACCGAATTCTCTGGATCGACGCTGCAACTGCGGACGATGGGAGAAGGGTTTGAACAGATGCCGCGGTGGGACCTACCGATCCAGAGCGACCAAGCGGAAGCGGTCATCGACACGGCGGCCCTGAAGATCCCACCCGGCGAACATGCGCTCGCCTTTTATGGCACAGCAGTGGCCAAGTACCGCTACAATCCAACCGATGTGGAGGGAAGCGAACGGGTGCTGAAGGAGGCACAGGAAGCGGCCAACGCCGTCGGGCAGGAAGTGGAAAAGCTCAACGCAGAGGCAAACCAGGGCACGGCGGAGGCGAAGGAAGCTGCGATGAAACAACTTCAAGAGTCGCAGAAAAAAAGAGAAGTCGCGCAGCAGCGGGTCCAGAAAATGACCGCTAGACATCAGGCTGCCAAAGAAAAAGCCAACCCCAGAGACACAGCCGAGATCGTTGTTTCCCAACCGATACGAATTCGAGTCAAGCCGGCGGAGCAGCCATGAACAAGTCATATTCCATGCCGCAATGTCACTGCCCTGGTCCCGCTGGAGTGGGACCTGACGCCAACTCCCAGCGTCGCCACTCGCAACCAAGCCGACGAGGCTTCCTCCAAATGGGCCTGGCGGGCTTTGGCAGCCTCAGCCTCCCTGGACTGCTTCGTCTCCGATCCGCCCAAGCTGCTAGCCCCAGCCAAGCACCGACGGCTGTCATCATGGTCTGGCTTCCCGGTGGCTGTTCCCATCTGGATACCTACGATCCCAAGCCAGACATCTCCAGCGATTACCGAGGCCCCTTCTCGACGATTGCGACCAAAATCCCCGGAGTCCGTTTCACCGACCTGCTCCCCAGGCAAGCTGCGATCGCCGACAAGATCGCGGTGCTTCGATCGATGCGCCAAACCGCGGCCGGACACCCCGCAGGCTCAATGCAAATGCTTTCTGGCGATCCAGACACACGGGACAAGCCAAAACCGAAGTATCCGGACTGGATGACCGTCACCAATTACCTGCGTTCGAAAGAGGGCCCGCGTCAGCATCCCCTGCCTAGGTATGTGGGTGTCAATCCACCACTGGAGTACAACGGTCCAGCGTACGTCGGTGACGCCTACTCCCCCTTCACCGTCTCCGGCGATCCCAACGCTCCCAATTTTTCGGTGCCCAATATCGGTCTGAACGATGCGGGGGAAGTCCAACGGCTCGATCGACGTGCCCAACTGCGCCGCAATCTCGATACCCTTCAGCGGTCCTTCGACAGGTACGGAGAACTCGATGCACTCGATCAATTCGAACTCCAGGCGATGTCGCTGCTGACCAGCCCCCAGACTCGAGAAGCCTTCGACCTTTCCAAAGAAGACGACGCCACACGCGATCGCTACGGTCGAAATGCCTGGGGCCAGCAACTTCTAATGGCTCGACGCCTTGTGGAAGCAGGTGTCGAGGTAATGACCACCCAACTCAGTGGCCCCCTGTGCGGGCGGGTCGGCAACTGGGATGACCATGCGGTCAACCATCATGTGTTCGACGCGCTCCGTTTCCGCGCTGCCGCCTACGACCAAGCAGTCACCGCACTCATCGAGGATATCTACCAACGTGGACTAGACCAGCGCGTCCTGGTCGTCGTCACTGGCGAGTTTGGAAGGACGCCCAAAATCGAGTACTCTCCCAGCACCGGGGAAGGCAATGCCAGCGCCCCGGCAGGGACGATTCAGCCAGGGCGTGATCATTGGCCTCGCGGCTTCTCCAACATCTGGGCAGGTGGAGGCATCCGAACCGGACAGGTGATCGGAGCCACCGACAAACTGGGAGAGGATGCAATCGAGCGGGTTTGTTCGGCAGGAGACTTCCTGGCGACGATCTACCATCACCTAGGGATCGATGCGGCCAACACCCTGATCACCGATTTCAATGGTCGTCCCACCCCCGTCGTCGACCACGGACGCCCGATCCCCGAACTCGTCCGCACCTAGGCCGCCAATCGATATTCGGACGATGGTACGCGTCGACGAATACTCTCACCGCTTGCACTAGCCAACATCGCCAGATGGTGGATCGGCTCGGTGGAACGATATACGAAGACCTCCACCGCGTGGCCGCGGTGGCTACGAAGAGCTGGGGGATACCAAGAGGCTGGGGCTACGAAATCCGTGCAAGCCGTCGCCGATCCGGCGATTCGACGCTTGCCACGAACGCCCTCTATTCACTGAAGGTGATCGGCGCGAAGCTGGTAATAGACCCCTTGGAGTCCGCTGATTGGCTTGAGATCCTGAGCCACCTGCAGGGTACCTGCCAGCTTGATCTGCCGCGTCGACGCTCGTACCGCAAGATCGCCAACCAGGGTAACTTCCACCATGTGAGTCAATGGTGGCTGGCCACCAAAACAGCAGGTAGCCCAGTCAGGCACCAGCACGAAGTTTTTCGCAGTCGCCGTCGAAACAGAGGTGGGGTGAACGTAACCCTTCAGGAAGATCTTCTGACCATCCAGCTTAAAGGCATCTTGTGGCGGCACGTCGGCAGCACCCAAGGGACTCTTCAACGAAGAGAACAAAACACGCTGATAACCTTCGGGAACTTCGGTCGCATACACGTAGGCATGGCGAGCCGGGGCTGCGACCAGGAGCAAAGCGTTTAGCAACACCCCCGCCCAGGCAATGGGACGCCCAGTCAATTCCAACGGGAATTTCTTCAAGAAGCGAAAGGCTAGGAACCCCAAAAGGAGTCCGACCAAGGGCAACAGCAGCAACAACGGCCACACCAACGCCAACAGCCCCAGCAGTCCCAAAAGGAGACTAAAAATGGCCGCTTTGGAGATCGATCGGTACTCGCTATAGGCCAGATCATCAGCCGGGGGAGTGCTGAACACTTCCGAACTTGCCTGCAGTCCGCTCATCGAAGCCATCCTTCCTTTCGAAAGAAGCTCCGACCCCGTCGGAGCGAATTATCGGTCCCGCATGGGCACCACCGACGGCTTGGAAATCCCGGTACCGGAAATCACCAACCACATCGTCATCGCAAGAATCGCCACGCTAAGGGCTCCTACGCTCCCAAGAAACAATCGGTTCACTCCAGCGTTGCGAGGGTCGTTGGAGCCGGGGACTTCACTCGCGGCCGAGCTGGAAATTCCGGTCGGCAGCGGAAGATTGGCCGCCAGCCGATTTTCCACAGGCACCAAGCTGGCCACGGAAGTTTCGGCCGAATCGTCGGTTTGTTTAGGCTGCGAAAAAGAGGCAGCTACGACATCTGGAGCCGCGGGGGGCGCGACTTGAGATGAATCGTTGGTGGCAGAGGCTGGCTGGGGGATCGGGAAAAACGTCTTGGCCCGCTGCACTGCCTTGGGATCGATCTTCTCCAACTCTTCCAGTTTCTTGGCCGCTTCCGGTAAGGGGCAGGCACGAAGGTAATTGATCACCGGCACCCGCACCCAACTGCTCTCCTCATTCGCTTCTTTGAACAACTGGACCAATCGATCCATCGGGGTCCAGTCTTCCCACCTGGCCAGATCGGGAATCACCAAGTCCGCCAGCTCCGGCCGCTCCAGAATATGGTGCATCGACTTCACGATCTTCTTGCGATCCAGAACGCCACCTTCGGTCCCGTGGAAGCGGAGCGCCATGATGGCGGAGTAAGTGTCGGCGTAGGGAGAGTTCTTATTCTTCAAAAACAGCTCTTCGACCAGCGCTAGCCCAGCATCTCCTTTCAAAGTCAGGTAGCAGGCGATCATCGCGTCCAGCCCAGCTTTTTTCTCACCATCTTCGCTGCGCATCCTGGCTTCCAGAATCTCGGTGTCTTCCACCTTGCCGCAAACCCCCAGCAACGTCAGGTAAAGCCGTTTTCGATCGGGAGAAAGCGAATCGTCCTGAATCCATCCCAGCAATTGGTCGCGGTCCATCAGCGCCTTCAGTTGCTTGACTTCTTCGTAGGGAGTGATGGCGAACTCGTCGTAGGCATCACGCGCCAACAGAGAGTCGGGGTGTTCCAAATGCTTCAGATAGAATTTCAGGCGTTCGATTGAATCGGCAGGCAACCCCGGAATCGCCTCCACATACGCCTGAGCTTCAGGCGAGAGCGGCAAGGGGCTGGACCACAGCAGTTGAGCCGGATCAACACCCAGCAACAGGAATTTTTTGTCGCTGCTGGCAGCACCAAAATAGGTCGCCTGGATCACTTGACCGGTGGCGATCAGCTTGTCCCCTTTGAGCACCTTGAGAATCGTGAATTTCGCTTCGCCATCGATCTCATTCGACTTGGCCGTCGGGTCGATCACCAACTGACCGATCGCAACGGCATCCATCGTCTCCATTTCCTGACGGAGCGTCTGCTTGACGGCCGAACAGAAAGGGCAAGCGACTAGGTAGGATCCCCAAGCCATCGCTACGAGCGCTAGGGCTGGCCGCAACCAACGAAATCCTGAGAACTTCCCAACGATGCCGCTTCTCCTAGAAGTCATGGCAAGAACCTCACGATGATCAAGATCCGAATGGGCAGCAATGGTAGAACGATCCGACGGACCGATGGGACCATTACAATACATTTAAACGTAACCGAATTGCTTCCGCCACACCAATCGGAGTCCGATCCTGGCGGAATGGCCGCCACTTGTAGGAAAATCCCTACAACCGACAGGATCACTCCATTGGACAGCCGGCCCCGGACTCCGAACGTGATGGAGAAATACCGGCCATGCGTGATCGCGACGGCCGGTTGCGGCGGAATGTCTGGCGTGTCGAACGAGTTGTCCGGATCGTTAGAATTCTGGAGCTGCAGACGGGCCAGAGACCGACAAGCGATGAGTTTTTCAGAAATGGGGTGAGTCGTGCGGGTGGTCGTCGTGGGTGGGGGGGTGATTGGCCTGAGCGTCGGGGCGGAGGTTGCCGAGCGGGGGCATCAGGTGCTGGTGCTAGAACAGGACGCTAAGCAACTGGGATCGTCTCTAGGGAACGCTGGGATGATCGTTCCTAGCCATTTCATCCCGCTGGCGGCTCCCGGAATGATCGGTCTGGGACTGAAGTGGATGTGGAACCCCGAGTCGCCGTTTGCACTCAGGCCACGTGCCGATTGGAAGCTTTGGGATTGGGCATGGAAGTTCTACCGCGCCGCCACCGCCGAGCACGTCCGGCGCAGTGGACCACTGTTGCGCGATCTGAATATGGCCAGCCGCGAACTCTACTGCCAACTGTCGCAGCGAGAGGATTTCGGCTTGGTGCGCCGAGGCCTCCTGATGCTCTGCAAAACCGAACACGCGTTGGAAGAGGAATCGCGGGTCGCAAGGCAAGCCGAGGCGATGGGGATCCCCGCACAAGTACTCTCTCTGGAATCCCTGCGGAAGCTCGATCCCGCCGTGACGATGGACGTCGCGGGAGGAGTCTACTTTCCAAACGACTGCCACCTGTCACCCGATCGCTTCGTCGCCTTCCAGCGGAAGCGTTTGGAAAAAGCCGGCGGCAAGCTGATCGAATCGGTATGCGTCGATCGATGGGATGTCGATGGCAAGCGAGTCCGAGGCTGCCATGGCCAGGGGCAAGGTTTTGAGGCCGATGCTTTTGTTCTTAGCGGCGGTGCTTGGTCACCTAAAACCGCCGAAACGCTGCCGGTGAAACTTCCGATGCAGGCTGGCAAAGGTTACAGCCTGACGCTGGACCACCCCGTCGAACTGCCCCAGATCTGCTCGATCTTCACCGAAGCACGGGTGGCGGTGACCCCCATGGGAGGCCGACTACGCTTTGGCGGGACGATGGAGATTTCAGGACTCGACACCACGATCCGCCCTAGAAGAATTGATGGGATCCTTAAATCGATCCCCAAATACTATCCGAACTTCCAGCCAAGCCATTTCAACGGCATCGTGCCCTGGTACGGACTCCGCCCCTGCTCACCCGATGGTCTTCCCTACATTGGACCTGTGAGCCGACTGGAGAACTTTTGGGTAGCCACTGGCCATGCGATGATGGGGCTGAGCCTAGCACCCATCACCGGCCACCTCATCGCTCAATCGATCGACCGCCAACCCACATCGATCGACTTAACCCGCCTGTCCCCCGATCGGTACCAATAACGATGGATGGAATGCGGAGTTGCATGGCGATGGTGGCTTGCAGCAGCGTGATGGCAACGAAACCATCCACCATCTGGCGATGGTGGCTACCAGGAGCTCGCGTCTACCAAAACGGTCCACCATCTGGCGATGGTGGCTACCAAGAGTTGCTTGTAGGGTGTGTGAGCCGGGCGCATGCCCTTCGACGCGGTGACGGCGAAAATGGTCCATCGTCGGATATCGCCGGTTGGTAAAATAGTCGCGACCGCGAACACACCAGAACCAAGCGTTGGTACAAGACCATCCACCATCTGGCGATGGTGGCTACCAGGAGCTTGGTTCGAACCTTACCTTCCACCATCTGGCGATGGTGGCTACCAGGAGCTTGGTTCAAACCTTACCATCCACCATCTGGCGATGGTGGCTACCAGGAGTTTCTTGTCGGGTGTGTGAGCCGGGCGCGACTCTTTGGACTGCCCCGGAAGAAGAGAGTCGAGCTGTAGAAAGTAGACCGCGTCGACAAGAGAAGGTGGATTGGCACTCCAACTCAAACGCCCCAGAAAAACTCTCGGACGCACAAGCTCTACTACTCTATTCTCTCTTTTCTACTCTCTATTTTCGGCGGAGCCGAAAATCGGGGCGACTGGATTCGAACCAGCGACCTCTACGTCCCGAACGTAGCGAAACATCGAATTTCATTGGGTTTTTATTTCCAAAGGAACATTTTATGGCACCAATTTGCTCCGGCAAAATGTTCCTGATATACTCCCTGCCAGCAGACCGAACAATCGGACAACAGCGAGGAGTGAGAACCCATGGCGAGGGAGTACAAACTCACCTGGATTGAGAGCGAGCAGCGATGGCGAAAAATGTATCGCGGGCATCGTCTGTCGTTCTCTGGAGAGGGCGGCAAGAAGGCATCCTACCTTGCTGCGAAACGGGAGTTTGAACGTCGCAAAGCCGAGATCGACGCTCAGCGTCAACCCGAGCAGCAACGCGAAAAGGTAATCGCAACGCTCCAGGATCTCATGGTCCAGATTCCTGCCGTTTATCACGACGGCCATGCTGCTCGATCCCTGTACCAAGCCATAGAGCGACTGGAACTAGAGATCACCGAACAGATCGACGGTGGGAAGCTGAGTAAGGAACAGATCGCCGGACTCGCTGATCGTCGCATCGCCGGATTGACTCGCACCTACGCTCCGATCGCCAAGGGAGCGACGGCGAGATTCCGCGACCTACCGAGCCAGGAGGAGATCGATCGTCAGGAGCGAGAGCGGCTGGCATCCAGGATCGACTCTCCCGAGAACCAGGAGCGAGTCAGAGCCGGACTCGACACAATATCGCCTCCTCCATTGAGTGACGCTCGCATCGTCGAGATCTTCCCTCATCCTTCCGATGCTGCATCTGGGCCTGCTCCATGGGAGGCATCGGTGACGGCGAGGATCGACACGCTCCAGGATCTCCTCGACGCCTTCATCGTCGACAAGACCGGAAGCGCAAAGGCTGGACAGATCAGTCTGGGAAGAGTCGGCACTGTCAAAATTCATGCCGAATCGTTTATTGAGTGGGCTGGCCGACGCAAGAAGGTTTCCAGTTTGACCAGTAGCCTGTTCATGGAGTATCGCGGCTACGTCATGCAATGCATCGCCGATGGGAAACTGTCGACGTACACCGCCAGAGACCGGCTGACGGAGGCAAAGTCACTCGCCAGGTTCGCACTATCCCGCGATGCGATCGACAAGCTGCCTCAATGCATCGATCCCGCGATGCGACAGAAATACTCGATCTCGCTGGAAACCAAGGATCCCGAGCCGATCACCCGCGATGAGATCAAAACGCTCCTGCATCATGCGACCGATCGTCAGCGACTCTACCTCCTCATCGGGCTGAACTGCGGTTTCCAAGGAGCTGACATATCCGACCTGAGACGCGATGAGATCGACCTGCCCAGAGGGACGATCACCCGCAAGAGATCCAAGACGAAGCAGCACAAGAACGCTCCCGTCGTCACCTACAAACTCTGGCCGGAAACGATCGCCGTCTGCAAGCGGTTTCTGGAGTCATCCGGCGAC
>Ga0315903_10004768_pt1 | contig 17962 bp, 9 predicted proteins | sample LakEriMetagenome_7_FD_203524 | JGI IMG/M metagenome (GOLD analysis project Ga0315903, IMG submission 203524) | Freshwater fungal communities from buoy surface, Lake Erie, Ohio, United States - Buoy 2 MA119 | ecosystem: Environmental > Aquatic > Freshwater > Lake | place: USA: Lake Erie, Ohio...
TCGCCCGCTTTGCGCTGCCTGGATATCGGCTTGGATGTCGAGCGACTCGGGTTTGTTGCTTCTTGAAAATTGATCCGACGACGAAAGTCACGGTGATCGACTGATTTGTGTATAAGGATCAGGGCTGATGACCTGGGTGATGAAATACGTGGGATAGCGGGCGATGACGAGGAAGTTGCTGGTGGCCGCGGTGGTCGGCACGCCCGAGATCAATCCGGTGCTGGAACTGATCGACAGCCCCGCGGGCAGCATCGACGCGCTGAACACGGGAGATCCCCCGCTGGTGGCGCATTGATGCAGGAACGTTTGCCCCGCCCGACCCTCGAGCACGCGCGGCGACACGAATCTCTCGCGGGCGACCGGATCCTTGATCGCGAGCACGTAGCCATCCACGGCCGCGACGTCGGCGATTTTCACCAGGCTCTCCGCAGTGGATTGGGGCGGCGCGGGCGGGATGCTGGAAATGGGATCCTCGGGATCGTTTGAGGCCCCGAGCATGAGGGCGTTCGCATCCGAATTGAGCACACAGGCAAAACCGTTGCCCGCGGTCACCTTCATCGCGTTGGAAGTTTCCGTGCGGGCGAGTTCGAACAAACCAATGCTGTACCGGGAGTCGACCATTTCGACAATCCTTCCGTCGCCGGTGAGTCCCCACAGGTTGCTTTCCGATGAATAGTAACTGTCGGCACCTCCCACCGCGAATTGGTCGAATGGAATGGAATTGGCGGAGGATGACCCCGTATTGGTCAGGAAGCCGTTGCGATTGAGGGACACGCTGCCGCCAAAGGAGCTGAAACCGCCTGTGAACGTTGCGCGCGTGGCGATCAGCTCCGAGCCGGAGGTCTGACCCTGGCCATATGAGCTGATGAGTGTGAGAGACGTGCCGCTTCTTGTTAGAGCGCTGGCATTGGATCCGACCGCGTCGATGGCCACGACGTTGGAGGCGATCGGGTTGCTCCAGCCGGCGGGGCCGTAGGGATTGGTTCCCCATGCGTGGACGGTGCCATCGGACTTGAGGGCGAGGCTGAAGGTTTCCCCGGCGGCGATGGCGACCACGTCGGTGAGTCCGGCCGGGACGTTGAGCTTGCCCATGCTGTTAGACCCCCATGCGGCGACGGTGCCGTTGTTGAGCAGGGCGAGGCCGTGGCTGTAGCCCGCGGCGACTTGCACCACGTTGTCGAGAGCGCCGGGTATGGTGCCTGTTCCGGGGCTGCCCCAGCGGAAAACGAAGGGTCCGATGAGCAGGCGGACACTGCGGCGTGAAAGCCCGTGGGCATGGCGCGCCACCACCGTGATCAGGCGGTCGGTGCCTTGTGTCGGCGTGCCGGTGACCGCTCCGGTGCCGGATGATGCCGAGAGACCGGAAGGAAGTCCTTCGATGCTGAAATGCGTCGGGCTGTTACTGACGGTCGGTGTGAGGGAGAACGCGGTTCCGGGTTTCCCGGTGACGTGCAAGGGTGTGGCATCCGCAGGTGCCGGGAATGCGGCGCGAAGGACGAGCGAATGATCGCCACCGGCCGCGACGGCGATGGCATCGGTGATGCCGGCGGGTGGGGTGCGTTGCCCGCTCCAATTCGCGCCCCATCCGGTCACGGTGCCGTCGGCGCGCAAGGCGAGGGTGTGATGGGTGCCGGCGGAAAGCGCGGTCACATTGACAAGCCCTCCGGGCACTTGGGACTGACCGCTCCAGTTCGCTCCCCATGCGACCACCGTGCCGTCGGATTTCAACGCGGCGACATGGGCCAGGCCCGCGGTGACCGACACGATGCTTGTGGCGGATGCGGGCACCTGGGTTTGGCCGTGGCTGTTAGATCCCCAGACGGTGAGCGTGCCGTCGGATTTCAAGGCCACGCTGAAATCACCGCCTGCCGCGATGGCGACTACTCCGCCGAGCGAGGCTGGCACATTCGTCTGGCCGCTGCTGTTCGATCCCCATGCCCTGACCGTGCCGTTCCGCAGGAGGGCGAGGCTGTGATAGGAACCCGCGGCGATGGCGGTGACCTCCGTCAATCCCGAAGCACCTACGCACTGGCCCTCATCGTTGCGGCCCCAGGCGGCGATGGTGCCATCCGCCTGAAGTGCGAGGCTGTGGTGCCCGCCAGCGGCGATGGCCACCGCAGGCGCGACACTCGCCGGCGTTGTGGTCTGGCCCGCCCAATCCGCGCCCCAGCCGGTGATGCGGCCGTCCGCGCGCAGCGCGAGACAGTGAAACTGCCCGGCGGCGATCGCGATCCCATCATCAAGGCCGGTGGGCGGCGTGCGCTGCCCGCTGGTGTCGTCACCAAAGCCGGTGACGGTCTGGGAACCCGCTTGGAAATCCCACACGCCGACCTCCACGGTGCCGGTCACCTGCCCCTTGGGCGTGGTGATCGAAACAAGCCCTCCGGAAATCCCGGGCGGCATCACCACCGCGATGCGGTCATCGCTGAGCACCTCGAACGATGCGTTTACGCCACCCACCGTGACGGCGGTCGTTTGCAGCAGATAGTCGCCGCTCACCAGGATCCGTCCGCCGATGGGGACCAGCGCCGGTTGGGTGGAACCAATCACCGGTGCCGGTTGCGGCGCGATGGTGATGGTCAACACGCCGTTCGCCGTGCCTCCACCATTCGTGGCTGTTAGAGCGCAGGCTGTGACACCCTCGGCCGTGGGTATGCCGCTGATCACTCGGGTGGAAGGATCAAAAACCAATCCTGCGGGAAGCGGACTGGCGGTGACCGTGGTCTGAGATTGGGTCGCGGTGATGGTGAAACTGAATGCCTGTCCGACCATCCCGCTGGAAACCGAAGCGCTGGTGATCACAGGCGGGGCGTCGATCACGTTGAGATCGCCGGCACTCTGCACGGTTCCTGAGGGACCGGTGAGAATCACGCGGGCGGTCGCCGCGTTCGGTGGAACCGTGACTGTCATTTCCGTGGCGGAGATCACGGTGAAGGCCGCGTTGAGAACCCCGATTCTCACCGAGGTCACTTCATGCAAGTGGGTGCCGGTGAGGGTAAAGGTTCCCCCGACGGCCACCGGGGCGGATGGGATACTGGTGATGGTGTGAGGGGATCCCGGCGCGACACGGAACACCGTCGTGGACGAAGCATCGCCATGCGCGTTCTGCACGGTGATGCGCCCGCTCATCGCACCGGTTGGGACCACAAGCTTCACCTCCGTTTCCGAAACCGGCGTGATGGCAGCGGCCACGCCCCCGCCGAAGGTGGCGGAGGTCAGCCCGGCGAGCCGTGAGCCGCTCACGACCACTTCGCTGCCCACGGTTCCGGATTCCGGGGTGATCCGCGAAATGGCAGGACGGGTCTTGCCGCCATCGCCGGCGAGTCTTGCGATCCGTGCCGGAGGAAGGCCCGCCACCGAAGTGAAGCTGCCGCCGATCATGAGGCTGCCGTCAGCGCCCGGAAGCACCGCTTCCACATCGCCCGCCGGACCACCCGCCGTGTTGAAACCGGTATCGAGATTTCCGTCCGCATGGAGGACAGCGCAGTAGTTACGTGCCGATCCCCTGATGGATGTGAATTCACCGCCGATGGCGACGCGCCCGTCCGGAAATGGCTCCAGCGCGAGGACCGTGTCATTCACTTGAGGCACGAAGCCCTCGTCGAGCGCGCCGTTCGCGCGGAGCCTCGCGAGTTTGCCGTAGGCGCTCTTGCCGTTGATGGAAGAGAAACCTCCACCGATGAGTAGGTCGCCGCCGGGCATGACGGAAAGCGTTTCGATGGAGCCCGAAACACCGGTGCCGGTCACTTGGAACGTCGGATCGATCGCGCCGTTCGGCAGCAGTCGCGCGATATACTTGGCGCTGCTGCCATTGTAGGTGGAGAAACCGCCCGCGATGACGATCCTCCCGTCTGTTAGAAGCCGCAGCGCATTGACGTCGCTGGAAGCTCCGCTGCCGACATTGAAGGTGGTATCCTGGGTGCCGTCCGAGTTGAGCCTCGCCAGCCTCCGCGTGAAACTGCCGCCGATGACGATCCTGCCATCGGGTTGCACGGCGATGGCATACACGTAACCCGAGGTCACCACCGACGAAGCGTTGAAGGCGGTATCGAGCGATCCGTCCGCGTTGAGCCGGGCGATGCCGGGTCTTCCGCCGATGTTGAATCCACCCGCAAGGATTTTGCCGTCGGTCTGCACTGCGAGCGACCGCGCCGAGGAACTGCCTGATGGTGGAATGAATGTCGCGTCCAGCGTGCCGTCTGTTAGAAACCGCGCCAGATCATCCCGGCTGGTGCCATTGACCGTGGAGAAGTCGCCTGCGGCAAGAATGCGTCCCGCAGCGTCCCGCGCGAGGGCCTGCACCGTCGAGCTGGCTCCGCTGCCGGGGTCGAACAGGGGATCGATCGTTCCCGGCGCGGCTGGCAGCAGGTAAATGGGAAACGGCGAACCGCCGTCGGCAAACGCGCTTTTCAGCGTGATTGCGCCACCACCCGCGCCCGCAGGAACGGTGACCGACATCGCGGTCTCGGAACTGACAGTGAATGCGGCGGGTATCCCACCTGCGAAGAGAACGCCAGTGACATTCAATAGGTTCGATCCCCGAATGGCGACAACCTCGCCCACGGCCGCGGTCCTGACCGAGGCCGAGCCCGCCGCCGGCCGGGTGGCGGAGACCGGTGCTGTCACCCGGGCGACATATCTCGAGGATGAGCCCGCCACAGTGGTGAACGAGCCCCCGATCAACACTTTTCCATCCGGGGCGAGAGCGACCCGTTGGACGGTCGATGAGGCTCCCGATGCCGAATCGAAGCTTGCATCCGGTTTGCCATCGGCATGAAGCAAGGCGACGCGCTGGCGGGTGGTGGACGACACCGACGTGAAGTCACCGCCGATGAGGATGCGTCCATCCGCGAGCGGATGAATGCTGTAAACCGAGGAGGAGATGCCTGGGGAGAAGTAACGGTCCGCCACGCCGGCATCGGAAAACCGGGCGAGGTATTGCAGTGAAGTGCTGCCGGAGTTCGAAAACGTACCGGCGGCAAGGATGCTGCCATCCGCGGCGGTTTTGATATCACGAACCGTGCTGCCCGGGCCGCCACCGTCGGAACCGAATGTCGTGTCCACCGTTCCATTCGCATTCAGCCGACACAAACCGGAACGCGGCACACCATCGAAAGAGGAGAAATTTCCACCCACCATGATCTTTCCGTCCGGGCGAACGTGGATGGCGAAAACCGAGCCGCTCACTCCGGTGGCGATCGTGAAATTCGGATCGGCCGCGCCGTCGGCCGTCAGCATGGCAAGCCCCTTGGTGAATGATCCGCCAACGAGAATCCGGCCGTCGGACAGGACCTCGATTGCATTCACGGTCGAACTGACATTGGTGCCCGCATTGAACGCGGTGTCCACCGTGCCGTCCGCATTCAGCCTGGCGATGCCTTGGCGGTAAGTCGCGCCGGATCCCACCGAAGACATGCCCACCAGCACCTTGCTGCCGGGCAGCGGCACCACGCGGGTGGCGGAACTCAGGTTGGTCGGAGGGACAAAGCCGGCATCCACCGTGCCATTGGCCGCGAGCTTTGCCACGCCGTTGCGGGTCACGCCGTTCACCGAGCTGAAACTTCCGGCGATCCAAACCGATCCGTCGGTCTGGGGCACCACGTCGTTGACCGTGCCGCTCGGCCCGGTTCCGATGGCAAAGCCCGTGTCCACCTGGATCGGAGCGGCGGACGACGGTTGCACCAGCCCCGGTGCCATGATGATCACAAAAGCGACATGAAAAATCCGGACGGCATAACTCAATCGACCCCACATGCTTCGATCCTCACAGGTCAACCCAACTAGGCAAGGTCAATCCTGACGATCCGCATCCATGGGTTAGGTCATTCCGTTTCCATCACGGTTGGGCCTTAACTGGCGAAGGCGGGGCTTCCGCCATCCTAACGGGACCGCCGGACTTGCGGAGAAGGGCAGGATATGCCTTTGCAACGATGGCCGATTCAGGAATCATTCGCCGCAACACGATGCGAGCCGCCGAGGAATTTCGCCGCGAACTGGAACGTCGGGTTCGGGAGGAGGCCAGCCATGGCTGGAAGGCCATCCGCGAGCGTTGGGCGAAGCCGCTGCACGAGCGCGTGGAGTCGGGCCGGGCGATCGGGCCTTTGCGGATTGACGGGATCGAGCGGACCAGGAGCGGGCGATTGGTTCACTTCGAGCCGTCCATGGCGGATGTGGCGTTGTTTCAGGACGGTCAATCGGTCCGCATGAGCCGGAACGAGCCTGATCAGGATGGCGCGGTGCGTGTGACATTCCACGGACTCACGCCAAAGGGTCTCACGGTGGCCTTGGCGGGCGAGGCGGATCTAACCGAAGCCGCCGGTTGGACGCTGGACGAGGAGATGGTCGATCTGACGGAGGTCTATCTGCGCGCGCTGGATGAACTTGCGGCCAGCGCGCATGGCAGGGACGTGGTGCTGCCCGTTCTGTTAGGAGAAACCGGTGATGAGATCGATCTGGAAGCGCAGGCGGAACATGGCGAGGCGCTGGGTGAGTCCGGTCTTGATGAATCGCAGACGGACGCGGTGGCGAATTGTCTCGCGGCCTCGCGTTTCCATCTGGTGCAAGGGCCGCCGGGCACCGGGAAAACGTTCGCCTTGGCGCGGCTGGTTCAAAAACTCGTGGAGCGGGGAAACCGGGTGCTGGTGACGGCCTTCACGCATCGCGCGATCCACCACGCGCTGCGGAAGATCCGGCCGATGGTGGATTGTCCGGTGTTCAAGGTGTCCGATCCGTTTCCCCACGATGGCGAGGGGATCGAGTTCAGGGAGAGGTTTTCGGAAACCGGACTGCATCATCATCCCGGGCCCTATGTGATCGGTTGCACGCCCTTCGCGTTGTTCACCGGCCGCGCGCGGGAGGCGCGGTTCGATGCGGCGGTGATCGATGAGACAAGCCAGATGCGGGTGGAGGCGGCGGTGATGCCGATGCTGCGGGCGGACCGCTGGTTTTTCTTCGGCGACCGCCAGCAACTCCCGCCGGTGTCACTGCGGCCGGAGGGGGATCCGGCGGAGGATTCGGTGTTCGCGCGGCTCGCGACGCATGGCGATCACACCATGCTGGAAACGACATACCGCATGAACCAGCCGCTCGTCCGCTGGCCTTCGGAGATGTTCTATCAGGGACGGCTGCTGGCGCACCGCTCGGTCGCGGGGCAAAGGTTTCATCTGGAATCGACACCGGCACGTGCCGATCTGTTAGGCCCGGAGCCGTCGCTGGTCTGCTTGTGCGTGGATCACGAGGGGAACCGCGCGTCATCGGACGAGGAGGCGGATGAAATCGCGGCGCTCATCGGCGAGATGCTGGATGGCGGACTCGGCCCGGAGCAGATCGGCGTGGTGGTGCCCTTCCGCGCGCAGGCGGCGAAGGTGAGGGCCTTGCTGCGCTTCAAGCGCTTCGCGGACCTGCCGGAGATATCAAAACTCACCGTGGATACGGTCGAACGTTTCCAAGGACAGGAACGCGAGGTGATGATCGTCTCCTTCGTGGTGTCGGACGAGGATTTCATGAACCGGATCGGCGGATTCCTCGTGTATCCGCAACGCCTGAATGTGGCCGTCACCCGCGCGCGGACGAAGGTGCTGCTGGTCCACTCGCCGCGTTTCCGGAAATGGCTGGAGGCCAACGCGCGTTTCGACGAGCGCGCGGCGCTGGCGCTGGGACTGTTAGAAAGCGCGGGTTGACATGGCGAAAATCATTCCAGCAAAACCCCGCGGCCGGCCGGACAAGGCGTTCACCGCGTTTTACAAGGTGCTCAAGGCGCTGCCGGATGATTTCACCGCATGGCTTTCGCTCGACGGAAAAACCGGCGGGAAGCCGCATGTGTTCCTCGTCTGGCGTGACCGTCACGCGTTTCTCATCCAGGTGGCCGGCACCTCGCAGCAACTTGCGGAAAGCGCCTTGCAGGCGGACTTTTTCCAGCGTGAGGAAACGCTCGCCCCGGAGGATCTCGGCAAGGAGGAAACCGGCGTGCTGGAGGACTTCGTGCGCCGCTCGGAAGAACTGTTAGGGCCGCTGGCGGGCGGGCTTTCATTGCGGCGGCTGGTGGTTTTCCCGAATGTCGCGGAAGGCACCGTGGATGAGGTGGTGCTGTTGCGCGGGGATGATGAGGTTTCCTATCTCGGCATGAACCAGATGCGGCCGGGGCATTTTGCGAGGCGCTTGGAGGCGATGGCGGTTTCGGCGCTGCCGGAAACGGGGCTGCTGCACCTGCGCCGGGTGTTTTCACCGGAGACGGAAGTGCCCGAGAGCTTCGTGCCGCGCCTCGCGGATCGCGGCAGCGCGGCGGGATTGCCGCCACGGTTCCTGGATTTTGACCAGGAATGGTGCGTGAAGAATGACCTCGACCTGCTCGATCCACCGGATGAGGACGGCGCGCTTGATGGATCCGTGCGCCTTGTCACCGGTGTGGCCGGCAGCGGCAAATCGCTGGTGCTGCTCTACCGCGCGCTGCTCGCCGCGCGCTTGCATCCGTCCGCGCGGGTGCTGGTACTCACCCACAACAAGCCGCTCCGGCACGAACTGGAACGACGGTGCGGACGACTCTCGGGACTGCCGCGCAATGTGGACTGTTTGACGTTCTTCCAGTGGGCGGCGCGTTGCCTCAGAAACGACTTCGGGACCGAAAGGAATCCTCTCGGAGCCGAGCGCGTCGTGGAAACGGTCCGCCGCCTGCGCGATGAGACACCCGCCTTGGAAAGGTATTCCGCCGCGTGGCTGGCGGACGAGATCGGATGGATCAAGGACCAGCGCATCCTCCGAAAGGACGACTATCTTGAAGCGGACCGCTCCGGACGCGGCATCGCGCTCGGCGAGAATCCACGGCGCGAAGTCTGGCGGCTGTTCTCCATCTATCAGAAACATCTGGAGGAAAACCATCTGACCGATTGGCATAACATCGCGCTGCGGTTCCACGACGCGGCGGTGGTTTCCGAATCACTGCGATTTCCGGTGTATGACGCGGTGTTTGTGGACGAGGCGCAGTTCTTCGCGAAGTCGTGGTTTGAAATCGTCAACGCGTCGTTGAAACCGGGTGGTCACCTGTTTCTCGCCGCCGATCCCACGCAGGGATTCCTTCGCCGCCGCCAATCATGGCTCGCGGCGGGAATCGAGGTCCGCGGCCGCACCACGCGGCTCACGCATGCCTATCGGAACACGCGGGCCATCCTGAGATTCGCGCGCGAGTTTTATCAATCCCGCCGCCAACCGGAAGACAACGAGGGTGATCTCAACGTGCCGGACGAAGCGCAGGTCGCCGCGATTCCGGATGAAGGGGAAACGCCGGTCTTTCTCCACGTTTCCAGCGTTCAGGACGAGATCGCCCGCGCGATCAACGAGACCAAATCGCTGCGCGATGCCGGCCTGAAGGCGGGCCAACTTCTCCTGCTGCATGCGAACAGCGCTCTCGAAAGCGCCCTTCGCGCCGCGCTTGAACGCGCGCTCGGAAAGGGAACGGTCCACGACGCGAAGTCCGGCCCGATGCCTGATCACGCGTATTGTTCCGTCACGACCTTGCAGGCGGCAACAGGACTTGAGGCTCCTGTCGTCATGATCCTTGGCATGGACCATCTTCTCGAAGCGGAAGGCGATCTCCGGCTCAGCGACGACGAACGGCGCGACCTTCATCGTGATCACACCCGCATGCTCTACATGGGCTTCACCCGGGCGGGACAGCGTCTGATCATCCTACGTCGCCGCGGTTGAAACCGGGCGCCGGAACCGGCGAAACACCGATGGTTTTCACTTTCGCGGCTTTTCGCCGATTTCGTGTTTCACAATCCCATCTTCCGGATTAACCCTCCTCGCCGATGATGGACGGCTCACTGCTCCTGCTGGGGATTTCCGGTCCCGAGCTCACGCCCGGGGAGGCGGACCTGTTCCGCAAGCTCCAACCGGCGGGCTATATCCTGTTTTCCCGCAACATCGTCTCCGCCGTCCAGACGAGAAAACTCACCGACGATCTGCGCGACCTGTCCTACGACACCCCGATCATCGCCATCGACCAGGAGGGCGGCCGGGTCACGCGGACCAAGGAGATCGCCCCCGCCGCGCCATCCGCCCCGGCGCTCGCGGCGAGGGCGGACTATGGACTGATCGCCGATGCGGCCGTGCTCACCGCCGATCTGCTCCGGTTGTTAGGTGTGAACCTGAACTTCGCCCCGGTGCTCGATCTCGATCATTTTCCGGAAAATCAGAACGCCCTGCGCGGCCGCTGCTGGGGCCGTGATCCGCAGCGCGTGATCGACTTCGCGGGCCATTGGAACCGCTGGCAGCGCAAACGCCACATGGCGGGCTGCGGCAAGCATTTCCCCGCCTGCGGACGCGCGCTCAGCGATCCGCATCACGATCTGCCATCCTCGCCAGCCACCATCGAGGAGTTGTTGCGCGAGGATGTGTTGCCCTACACCGCGCTGATGCCGGAACTCGATGCCGTGATGCTCGCCCATGTCGAGTTTCCGAACATCGACCCCGAGTTTCCCGCGTCGCTCTCGCCGCGGATGATCCGGCGCTTCCTGCGCGACCAGCTGGGCTTCGACCGCCACCTCGTGCTCACCGACGATCTCGACATGGGAGCCATCGCCAGCCGCTACGGCCGCGGCGAGGATGTGAAACTCGCCATCACCGCCGGCAACGACCTCGCCCTGATCTGCCACCGCACGGACACCGCCGAAGCCGCCGCCAGGGCCATCGCCGAACTGCCGCATTGGATGACCGAGGAGGCGCGTGACCGCATCGAGGGCTTCCGCCGGAAGAAGCTCCACGAACCGCTCGTTTGGTCCGACCGCAAGTGGCAGGAAACCACTGCCGCCCTCGCCAAGCTGGCCGCCGGGTTTCCCGAAGATCCCGGCCTTGCCGCCGGCAGTCCCGTGGCCACATACTGATCTCCCCGAGAAATTCCTGAATATTCCCGTGCCGACTTCGTCCGAGGACTTAGACTGGAGACAAACGAAAATCACTCCGTTCGATCATGAAAACCATCACACGCCCGCTCGTTGCCGCCATCGCGGCGCTCGTCAGCCTTACCGGCATCACCACCTCCGCCCAAGCCGCCAAGGTGACCCTTGATGGCGATGGCTACTACCAGGTCTTCAACCCCATCGTCTATCGTGGCGGCGCGAGACAATCCGGCCGCTATGCCAACTTCGGCGCGGACTACTACCGCGAGACCACTTACAGCATGCGTTGGATCAACAACCGCTCCGGATACCGCAGCGGTTCGCTCAGCTTTGAGTTCTGGGCCATGCCATTCTACGGCGCCTCCAAAGGCATCGTCCTGATGACGCGAGGGCTCGATCCGATGGCTCCCGGAGAAACCCGCACCAACAGGCAACGCAACGGTTACGCCGTCTATCTGGACGAGTTCCGCTTCCCGGAAATCAACATCTGGGAATACACCCGCTATGGCTGGAAGTTCCGCGACGCGCTCTCCTTCAAGCGCGACAACCTTCTCTGAGGCTTTCCAGCACCTTACCGTGCCGGGACCGCTCGCATGCCGTCCCGGCACCTTCGTTTCCGGCCATGAATGCACGCCCATCCTGGATCGCCGCCGCCCTCATCGCCGCCGCAAGCGGCACCGGCGGCTGGTTTCTCGGGCGCGCCTCCGCCCCGGTGGAAACCACGACCGCCGCGACACCCGCGCAGGTCAAGACATCACGCGGCGGCACGACTCCGGCGGACGAAGGCAAACCCCGGCTTTCCACGGATGAATTGGCCGGATTGAAAACCCAACTCGCGGCGGAAACCAACCCGCTCGAACGCTTCCGGCTTGCCACCGCCCGCATGGAGGCGTGGATGAACGCCGATCCCGTCGGCGCGATCGAATGGATCCGCTCCCAGGAACCCAGTGCCCGCCGCAACGAACTGCTGCGCATGGCCTTGGGCCAGTTCGCCGAAGACGATCCCAAGGGCGCGGCCGAGTGGTCGCTCGCCAACCTCTCCGGCATCGAACTGAACAACCTGCTCATCCGCATTGCCGAACAATGGGCGCGCCAGGACGCACCCGGAGCCGCCGCTTGGTTTTCCGCCCTGCCCGCCACCAGCGAACGCGACGCCGCGCTCGAAACCCTCCTGTTCCGCTGGTCTTCGGAAAACCCGCAGGCCGCCGTGGATTGGCTGGGCAAGAACTCCTCGACCGATTCGCTCGACGCCATTCTCCGCTACGCCGCCTACGCCGGATGGGCCAAGACCGACCCGCGCGGCGCGGTGGCCGCCAGCCTGGAATCCAGCCGCCGTTTCAACGATCCCGGCCAATTCGCCAGCACCATCGCCAACTGGGCCACCGTCGATCTCGCCGCCAGCTCGACCTGGCTGTTAGAGAACGTGAAGGACACCGACGAACGCGCTCACGCCGTTTCCGAACTGAGCGCCATCTTCGCCCACCAGTCGCCCCAAGCCGGGCTCGATTGGATCCAACGCCTCACACCGGCGGAACAACCCGCAGCCCTCAACCGCCTTGCCAGCGCATGGGCGCAGTCCGATCCGCCATCCGCGGCCAAGTGGCTCGGTGATCACCAGCCTCAGGGCCTCGATCAGGAAACCGTCACCACCTTGATTCTCGGCTACCTCGCGGCGGACGCAAAGGGCTTCCAACAATGGCAGTCCACTCTTCCCCCGGGGCCGCTGAAGAACAAGACGACCGAACTGGCGGCACCAGCGCCAGAGCGGTAGCGCTCCCTCGCCGGTCATTTTCCGTTCACTTGACGTGCATGACGCCGGGGCACTCGTTCGCCTAAACCGGCCGACAACCCGCGCGCTCGGCACGCGAATGCCATCACGGTTTCCAGAAGGCGTTGTTCTTGCCGCCGCTCGTGTCGATTTTCTCGAAGTCGGCCTTGCCCATCTCGCCGCAGTGGCCGTCGAAATACACCACCAGGACCTTGTCACTGTGGCGGTAGGCGATCTCGCCACCAGCGGTTTTGGAATCATTCGGATTGTCGAAGTTCCACTTGAAGCGGTTGTTATAAGTGACGCGGAAATCGGTGGCCGTGGCGAATGCCATGGTGCGTGCCGGGTCGGCGAGCTTGTTCAGGTTGTGGCCGGAGTCCAGGTTGGGCTCGCCGCCGAGTGCCAGGCCGGTGTCGTTCATGCCGTAGGAGCAGAAAATCCGGTCGTATTGCGTCTTGCGGGCCCGAACCACCTTGGGATCCAGCATTTGAAGCGGGATCGGCGCGATCTTCTTGGGGTCAAGATCGTCCACCGGCATGCCGAGCAGGTTGGCGAGGAACTTCACATCCTGAAACCAACGCGTGGGATTGCCCTTGTCATCATTCACCCGGATCGGAGTGAACCTGCCATTGTGCTCGGTCGCATAGGTCATGTTGGCTACCTGGATCTGCGCGAGATTGCGCGCGGAGACCGACTTGTCCGCACCGTCACGGATTCGCCTGACTCCATACAGGGCGACGAGGGCCAACACCACGATGATCAGAACGACCACCATCAGCTCGGTGAGAGTGAAACCCGGACGAACTCGCTTGGACAAAGCTTTACTAAAATGCGTTTTCATAAAATCGGGAATGATGTTGGCTAAGGTTGATAGGATGCCAGGCGGAAACCCTGGCCCGAAACCGAGTGATACCGGAAATGATCAGGGCCCGGTGACCACGAGGCGGGCGAAGTTCTTCGTGCCCGTGGGAAAGGTGTAGGTGACATTGTTGCCGATGACATGGACGGTGCCGGGGATATTGGGGGCAAGGCTGGTGGCTGCCACGGACCATGAATCGGGCGCAAGCGACTGAGAGACCTGGACCCCGTATCCGCCGGTGTAATCGCCAGCCTTGACGAAAGTGACACTGGGATTTCCGCCGGACGGGACCACTCCGGGCAGTGAGGTGAAACCAGAGGTGTTGCCGGTGGGGCCGCCGATGAAGTATTCGACGCCGTTGGTCACACCGTCGCCATCATGGTCATCGTCAAGGCCCTGGCCGGTGGCGTTGTTAGTGGTCTTCCATGTGGCGAATCCCGAACCCGCAACCGTGTCGGCGGTGAGGAAACCGGAACCATCGATGCCGAAGTTGGCAAATCCGGACGCGGTGATCTGGGTGAGTTGAGCGGCGCTCAGGCCGTCACCGCTTCCGTCGCCAAAGCGGATTGACGTCCCTGAAACGAAGTTTCCGGTGATCTGGAGCGAGCCGGTCCATGTCAATGTGCTGCTGTCACCGAACACAATGGCGGAAGCGTTGTCAGCCAGACTGATGGTGGCGGCTCCGGTGCAGTCCAAGGTGCCTGTGGTGGCGGAGGATACACCCGCCCCGACATTGAGGGTTCCGGCTCCGATGGAAACCGTGCTGGCGGCGGGAAGGGCGGCGGATGATGCCAGCGCCAACGTGCCGCCCGTGATGATGGTGGTGCCGGTGTAAGTATGGGATTCGACGAGGGTGAATCTGCCGACGCCCGCCTTGACCAGGGAAATGGCACCTTGGATCCTCGCTCTTGTGGTGTAATTGGTGCTGTTGAACACGTGAATTGACGATCTGCCGAAGGTATAATCATCGCTGTTGTTCACCGTGAGTGTGGCGGGATTGCCTTTATTGGTCACCGTCTGATTCCGTGCCGTAACGCTCATGGTATTGGTAAGGCCGGCGAGAGTTTGATTGTTTCCGTTCAGATCCAGTTCGCAGAACCTCCCGCTGCCGCCGCCGTTGCCTCCGTCCAGGGTCAGCACTGTGGTCGTCGGCAGCGCATCAGCCGTATCAAGTCTTACAAGGATGTTGGCATTCTCGGGAGGACTCCCGTTGTAGGCACTCAAGGTGGTGATCAATGTCGAGCCGGTGTAGGTGTTCTGCGCCTCAAGGTCGATGGCTCCATATTGATTGTACCCGTTGACACCGGCGAGAACCAGATCCCCGTCTCCCAAGATCGTCCCCCCGGAGATTGAGCTCCTTCGGAGTCGTGGCATCGGTGTTGTTGGCAGGCAAGAGCGGCGCGGCGATCGTGGTGGTGGTGCTCTCACCTCCTAGGGTGATCGGCGGGACGATCGTCGTGCCTGTTAGTTGTGCCCGCAGCATGGTTCCTCCGGCCATTGTGATTCCGGTGACGTTGTCCATGGCATTCGCACCATTGAGCCCAAGCGTGCCATCCGTGATGGAGACGGTTCCGCTCATGGTATTCTGACCATTCAGCACGAGCGTTCCGACTCCGGTTTTGACGAGGTTGAGTGTGGAGGAGCTGCCGGTGTTTTGAAGAATGCCATCGAAGGTGCTGCTTTGGTTGTTTCCGCCAGCGGTGAGGGTGACCGCGGCGCTCGCGGCGGTGGTGTCCACGATGCCGCCGCCACTCAGGCCGTTGATGATCTCGGAATGGCCGTTGAGATCGAGTGTGCCATTCAGCGTGAGATTGTTGTTGCCGGCGCCGTTCGGCAGGAGGTCACCCGCACCAAGTCGCACCCTGCCGCTTCCCTGCAGGGTGATTGGAAAGTCGCCGGACACCGCTCCGCCGATGGTCAAGGTCCTCAGCGCCGCGATGTCCCAGACATTGGCATTTCCCAAAGCAATAGGACAATTCACGGTCAGGTCATTGGTGGCCGTTGACATGTCTATATCGGTGACCGCGCCGCCAACGGTGAGTGTGTTGGCTCCACCGACGGTTACCGGACCGGCGGGATCCTCGATGAGAACGCCACCCCAAGTCAGATCGGCTCCGAGCACCGTGGTGTTGGCTGAAGTGACGGTATTGTCCCACTTCGCCAACTCTAGCGATGAGGGTGCCACGCCTCCGATCCAACTGCTGCCTTGATCGAGGTTGGTCGTGTTGTTGGCTTTGGTTTTCGTGTCAGGAAGGGGAATGGTATAGGTCAGGATTATCCGGCCAAGACCGCCGGTGCCGCCCCGCCTTGATGTGGTGCTGGTAGTTGTGGACTTGGCCCCGCCACCGCCGCCGCCGGGACTGGCTGCGTCATTCCCGATGCCCGCGCCGTTTCTCGCCGCGCCACCGCTTCCACCGGTGTGCTCCGCATCACTGCCCGCGCCTCCCGCACCGGCGCTGCCGTTTGAAGCCGCCGCCGCGCCGCCATTTCCGAGGTCGCCCGCGCCTCCGCCGCCGCCGTTGCCGTTGCCTCCACTCCATTGGGCGGAGGTCGCTCCGGAAAAAGAGGCATCGAAACCTGTGCCAGCCGTGCCACCGGGACCATTGCTGCCGCTGCTGGCTGTGGTAGTGGTGACAATTCTGCACTGGCCGCCCTGACCGCCATTCGCGGTGACCGTTTGACTGTCTCCGTTGAATGATACGGCGGAGCCGTTGTATCTTTGGTTGTTGGCAAAGCCGCTGGCGGGACAAGTGGCGGCCGCGGGGATCGTGATGACATAACTGCTTCCCGGCGTCACGGCCACACTCTCCAGCTTCGCATAAGCCCCGCCACCACCACTGCCGCCGCCCGCGTTTCCCGCACCTCCATTAGCAGCATCAACAAAGGCGCCGCCACCCGCGCCGCCGCCGCCCCAGCACTCGACAGTGATCGAAGTCACCCCAGGCGGACAGACCCAATTCGTCGTTCCAGCGGTGTTGAAGATATCCGTTGCGGCGTTGGACATCGTCGCGCAAGACAGCCCGAGCATCAGAGTGACGGACGCGCGCCGCGCCATCAGAAAGCCGACTGTAAATTGGGTCTTTCTCATCTGTCGTGAATGGGTTTGGTGAGTTTTGGAATTCGGGTTTTACGAGACGTGAAAAAAGCGGAACAGGGTTTGGACCGCCCCAGTTCAAGGATTTGCAATGTGCGACAGCGTAGAGATGCCGCGATCTCCCTGTCCATCCCATGACCGGGTGAAACCACTCACCCATGTGGGTGAGAAAGGACCTAGGGCAGAAACAATCGGCCACGCGGATGCGCGAGCGATCAATCCGGGTTTCCGGATTCCACTTTCCGCTCACCCACGAGGATCGAGGTGACGATGCCGGTGGCGAGCACCGCGAGCACGACGGCCAGCACGGTGAGGTTGAACGATTCGCCCAGCCACAGCTTGAGCCATTTGGCGGCAAGCATCTTCACTCCCACAAGAATCAGGATCAGCGACAGGGCGGGTTTCAGATAACGGAATTTCGAAATGAGCCCGGCCAAGGCGAAATAGAGTGAGCGCAAGCCGAGAATCGCAAAGACATTGCTGGTGAACACGAGGAACGGATCCGCGGTGATGGCGAACACCGCCGGGATCGAATCCACGGCGAAGATCAGGTCGGTCACCTCCACCAGCACCAGTGCCACGGCCAGCGGGGTGAGCAGCCATTTGCCGGACGGCGCGGCTGTTAGAACCGGGTCCGGTTTCGCATCGGTGCTGACCCGCGCGCTTCCGGCGCGGACCATGAAATGTTGTCCGTGGTAATCCCGCGTGATCGGAAAACGACGGCCGAGCCAGCGGACGACAAAGCTGTTTTCCGGATGCTCCTCTTTCTCGGCCACGACGAGCATTTTCACTCCGGTGAGCATCAGGAACGCGCCGAAGACATACAGGATCCAATGGAAATTCGCGATCAGCATGGAGCCCGCGCCGATCATCGCGCCCCGCATCACCAGCGCGCCGAGAATGCCCCAGAACAACACGCGGTGCTGATAGCGCGCGGGCACCGCGAGCGATGCGAAGATCATCGAGATGACAAAGATATTATCAACGCTCAGCGACTTCTCGACGACGTAGGCGGTGAGGTATTTGGTGGCCGCGAGCTTGCCGTTGTTCACCGCGTTGTCCACCGCGTCCACCGCATGCCCGAGATCGAACCAGTGCCGGTCATAGGCAAAGTAAACCAGAACCGAGAACGCGAGCCCCAGCGTGATCCAGACGGCCGACCAGCCGATCGCCTCCTTGAACCCGACCTCGTGCGACTTCCGGTGAAAAACACCGAGGTCCAGTGCCAGCATGACGAGAACGAAGCCGATGAAAATGATCCACGCCCAAAGCATCCGGCTTTCTTGCCGCAAAGCTCCGTGCAGGCCATTGGAAAATCCGCGTGGAATTCCGATTGTCCGGTTTCCGAG
>Ga0315903_10004769_pt1 | contig 17961 bp, 17 predicted proteins | sample LakEriMetagenome_7_FD_203524 | JGI IMG/M metagenome (GOLD analysis project Ga0315903, IMG submission 203524) | Freshwater fungal communities from buoy surface, Lake Erie, Ohio, United States - Buoy 2 MA119 | ecosystem: Environmental > Aquatic > Freshwater > Lake | place: USA: Lake Erie, Ohio...
GAATAGCGGCCTTGGGATTAGGAAGAATTTTTGTGGGTTTTGAAATTCGACCAGACTATTGCGAGATAGCTGCAGAGAGATTTAAAAGATTTAAAAAAGAAAGAAGCAATACTTATATTCAAGGCTCGTTATTCTAGATTTTTCGATACAATTGGAGCAATTTATAATTTTCTACGTCAGAGGAAAGACGCGATTGTTGACCTGTAGCTGCCTTTTGCCCAATCCAATCCCCAGAATCAATCCAACCGAAACGAATTAGTTTAATCTGAGGATTAGTAGTATTAGAAAACTTCTCAAAGTTAACTGCTAAATAGTATCCAGACTTACCTTTTTTGCTGTTATTAGAATTTTGAGCATAGCTTCTATTGCCATATATATGTCTAGGATCAGAGGAGGTTTTGACTTCAATTGAAAAAAAGTCATCAGGTATATAGACAATATCTTTATCAGATATACTGATATCTCCTCTCCAGAAATTGGGATATTTTGCTTTTAGTTCTAAAGGAATTAATTCATGAAGTAGAAAACCCATAATTTGAGGTTTAGGGAAGATATCCCTACCAATTCTAAAACCTTTTGTACCTAACTGAGAATTAAAAATTGATTGCCAAGATGTTAAAACAACATCAACAATTGCATCGGTAGATAGGGGATGTCTTTCCACAAGTCGTTGGGTGATAGATAACCAATTACTAGGAGAGACATCTGCATAGGGAGAATTCATCTATAGTTTTTTTCCGGCGTTATTAGATACAGTAACTAATATTAACGCAACCACCTCCCCCTATCCCAACACCTAATACTAAATTCTGTTTAAAAGGTATAGGAGAGTGGGGAACGCTGGATCAGGGAGCAGGGAAAAACAATCCATAACTTGGGAGTTAATCATAGTATTAAAAACGGATTTAGTATGATTAGCCTTTTTTAACTTGTTTTCGTAGTTTCAATCATTGGAAATGCGATCGCCAATAAAAGTAGCAGAGTCCGGCAGTTACCCCAAGACTAAGAATTGTTATCCCCGTGGGAATTTCCCACATCCCCGACTAGGTTACTAATATGTTGTACTATTGTAATAAGAGGATTTTTTTCCTGAAAAATTGTCATATTTGAGGTTTTGATTATGCCTTATACAAATGAAGAAGGTGGACGCTTAAATAATTTCGCCGCCGAACCGAAAGTTTATCAAGCGGATCCCCCCACTAAATCGCAACAACGTAATTATCTTGTCTGGGGCGTTGCTGCGATCACACTTGTGGGTGGACTGTTAGCCGTCGCTTTTTACGCATCTCAAGCTGGCTAAAATTTAGTCCCTCGTAGTTGCGATTTAGCCCCTTTCACTCCTCTTTACCGCTAATATCACAACTACTCCCTATTTTAAGGCTTTTGACCCTGAATTAATGCCACTGCTGACTGAGACTTAGCCGCAGTCCCCTGTTTACCCTGAGATAACGCCAGACGAGCCGCTTCCTCTAAATCAGCGATCGCTTTTTCCCTGTTTCCCAATTTATAATAGGTTAAACCCCGATTGTGGTACGCTTCGGCAAAATTAGCATTAATTTTCAGACTCTCGTTATAGTCCCTTAAAGCCATTTCCTGCTGTCCGGCTCGGTTATAGGCCAGGGCGCGATTATATAAAATGCGATCCTGTCCTCTGGTTCCCTGTAAACTCAAAGCTTTTGTGTAATCCTCGATCGCTTCTGCGTGTCTTCCCAAGTCATCCTTAGCATTACCGCGATAAATAAAGAAATCAGCAAAATTTCCATTTAAAGCAATCGCTTTTGTGCAATCTTCCACCGCTGCCTCGTATTTTTTCGTCAGATAATGCACATAACAACGATTACCGAGAGCGTTAACATAATTGGGGTTGATTGTCAAGGCCTGGGTATAATCTGCGATCGCTCGCTCGTACTGGCCGAGAACTAACTCCGCATAGCCGCGATTATAGTAAGCATCGGCATCCTTCGGTTCTAATTGTAGAGCTTGAGTAAAATCTGCGATCGCCCCTGAGTAATCCCCTGCGGTTAAACGATCCACCCCCCGATTATAAAATTCTACAGCCTTCACGGGGTTAGGGGTAGTTTGAGCGCTTAGGGGAGAGATAGTCAGTAAAAAAGTCGCTATAGCCATAATAATTGTCAATTTTTTCTTAATTTTCATAATCCGTTCACCTAAACAATTCAAGGTAAAATTAAACAGCCCTACTTACAGGTCAAAATATCATGATTAAATCTCTTTTGGCGACTTTCCTCCTAATTACCACCCTTCTCTTTACCGCTTGTGCAACTCCCATCGCTGGACTGCAAGGATACACCAGTGGCAGCCAAGGCTATCAATTTTTATATCCTAAGGGTTGGACGCAGGTGGATGTGAAAAAAGTTGCGGGAGTAGATGTGGTTTTTCATGACTTGATCGAAACGAGCGAAAATTTAAGCGTTATTATTAACCCCGTCCCCGACAATAAAACTTTAACAGATTTAGGGACACCCTCGGAAGTTGGCTATCGTCTCCTGAAAAATAACAGTCTTAACCCCAATCTCGATAAGGAAGTAGAATTAATTCGCTCAGAATCTCATCAAATCGATGGACAAGATTATTATATCCTCGAATATCAAGTTAAATTAGCCAACGGTCAAGAACGTCATAATCTGGCCAGCGTCACGGTTAATAATCATAAACTCTATTCTTTTAATCTTTCCACTTCCCAAAAACGTTGGACTCAAATTCAAGAACTCTTTGAAACTATCGTTGATTCTTTCTCGGTTAGTTAGGGAAATAGGCAACAGGCAACAGGCAATAGGGGAAATATAATAAATAAAAGTAATCTCCTGACGACCGAATCCTAAAAAAGTGAACAGTAATCAGTGATCAGTAATCGGTGGGGAAGTGGAGTGTGGTAACTGATAACTGGTAACTGATTACTGATAACTGATAACTGATAACTGATAACTGAATATGAGTAACTCGGAAGAAAATAGACTAGATAGACTCGAATCTCTTGCTGAAAATACCCTAACAGAACTACGGGAGATTAAATCAGGACTACAGGAGATTAGATTAGGATTAGAGGAGATTAAATTAGGATTACAGGAAACCAATCAGGGATTAAAAGAAACTAGAGCGATCACTAATTCTAACGCCAAATCGATCGAAGCGTTAACTAATAGTCTTGCTGAGTCTAAAAAAGAATGGGAAAAAGACAGACGGGGACTTTATCAACTGCTAGGACAATTAACTTGATCGATGTGGGATTTTTATGAGGTTCAGTCAGATTTTTACAATCGATTTGACAAAATTGAAGAAAGAGAATCACGCATGGTTGAGATTTTAGATCGTTATTTTTCCCCCGAAAATCCTGCTAATTCTTAGCAGAAATAGCTAAAAACCTGATAACTGATGGTGGGTTAAGGCAAATAGATAAATTAATAATTAAGTCTAATAATTTGTCATTACCTAACCCACCCTACCTAACTTTTATCCTTTTGACTTTTTACTTTAAAACTTATGTCTATTCCCTTGATTCTTGCTTCCGCTTCTCCTGCGCGTAAAAAACTTTTACAAATGGTGGGAATCGATCCAATTGTGCGAGTGAGTAACTTTGATGAATCGACAATTAATGCTGATGATACTCTCCATCTTGTCCAAACTTTAGCCCAATGTAAAGCACAAACGATCGCCCCCCAATTTGATACAGGATTAATTCTTGGTTGTGATTCCGTCTTAGAAGTAGCGGGGGAAGTCTATGGCAAACCCAAGGATAAATCAGAAGCGATCGAGCGTTGGCAAAAAATGCGCGGTCAGGTGGGTACACTCTATACAGGTCATGCTTTAATTGATCGAGTTAATAATCAAACTTTGACTCGTTGTGGGATCACTAAAGTTCACTTTGCCAATATCAGCGATGAAACAATTATTGCCTACGTTAACACCGAAGAACCCCTCAAATGTGCCGGCTGTTTTGCCCTAGAAGGAAAGGGGGGTTTATTCGTGGAAAGATTAGAAGGATGCCACAGTAATGTTATCGGTTTAAGTTTACCCCTATTTAGGCAGATGTTAACGGATTTTGGCTACCAAATCACTGACTTTTGGTGATCTTTTTGCCGATAATTTCCCCAAATTTATTGGCAAAAGGGCTTGACAAATTATCAGACTTGTGTTAACCTTTTATTATAATGGGAATCCGTGTCGCCCTGCGAACCCCTCTTTTTTCTATCCGATAGCCCCAAAATTTTTAACCCTTTCCTTTTTACTTTTTCCCGAAAAAACTATGTCTTGCTTGCGCGTGGGAATTGCCGGTCCGGTGGGTTCAGGAAAAACAGCCCTGCTCGATGCCCTGTGTAAAAATTTGCGGGATCAATATCCGATCGCCGTAGTCACCAATGACATTTATACTCAAGAAGATGCCCAATTTTTAGTGCGATCGCAAGCTTTAGCCCCGGAAAGAATTTTAGGAGTAGAAACGGGAGGATGTCCCCATACAGCTATTCGCGAAGATGCCTCAATTAACTTAGTTGCCATTGAACAGTTAGAGAGAAAATTTGCTAACTTAAAGCTAATTTTTCTGGAAAGTGGCGGCGACAATTTAGCGGCAACCTTTAGCCCGGAATTAGTGGATTTAACCATCTATGTGATTGACGTGGCAGCCGGAGATAAAATCCCTCGCAAAGGTGGACCTGGTATCACCAAATCGGATTTATTGGTAATTAATAAAATAGATTTAGCCCCGATGGTGGGGGCAGATTTAGGAGTGATGGATAGAGATGCCAAAAAGATGCGCGGAGATAAACCCTTTATCTTCACCAACTTAAAAACACGGGAAGGATTAGATCGAGTGATTGCCTTTATCGAAAAGAATTTAATCTAGAGACAACAAATCCATAATTTAATCCTGGGGGCGACTGGGTATTTAAACCACTACAAAAATGTCTGCCTTAGTTAGTGTTAGTTCGGGGTTTAGGGTAGCTAATTGAACTTGTGTCGCGCCGCCTAAACCATCTGCATCGAAGAATAAAGCCCCGGTGGTTTTATTGTAAATAAAACGTTGACTGGCGGTAGTGGAGCTAGTTCCGATCAAAAATTGACTGGATTGAATTGCCGCATTAGCGACTAAACCAGCACGGAATCCCGAGGCAGAAACGTTAATCGTATCGTCAATCACGTTAAAATCAGTGATTAAATCGATACCTTGGCTGGGAGAAGAGAAGACAAAGCGATCACCTCCCGCACCACCTGTTAAAGTATCATTACCTAGATTACCAACTAATCGATCATTACCGCCCTGGCCATCAATGAAATCATTGGCATTAGTTCCTTCTAGATCATTATTATTTTGATTGCCGATAATGCGACGATTTACCTGTAAACTAAAAACATCACTGGTAGATAGTCCCCCTCGATCCCTGGCGGTAACTCGGATGTCAAGAATGCCCACATTAGCACCGGTAGGTGTACCAGCGAGAGTTCTAGTGGTTGGGTTAAAAGTTAACCAAGAGGGAAGAGGGTTATTATTACTGGGAGTAACACTATAGGTGAGAACATCTCCTGCATCTACATCAGTAAAAGTGTTAGCTGGAATCTGAAAAGTGAAGGGTTGATCTTGTAAGATTTGACGATCAGTAATCGGATTAACAAGAGTGGGAGTTTCGTTAACGTTGGTAACGTTGATAGTTAAGGATTTTTCAAAAAATAATCCATTCCCGTCGGTTGTCCTGACTCGAATGCTGTAATTATTAATATTTTCATGATTAAAGCCGCTCTTAGTTTTTAGTTGATTATTTTCAATGGTAAACAAAGAATTATTCGTAGAACCAGCCCCTGATACTAAACTGTAGGTAAAAGTATTTCCTCGATCGGGATCTGTGGTGCTAAAGGTACCTACCACTGTTCCTTGAGGTTGATTTTCGGCGATGCTACTGTTAGAAATATTTATATCTGTGGGAGATTCATTAACATCAATTACATTAATCGTTAAAGATTTTTCCAAAGACAAACCCGCAGGATCCGTAGTTCTAACGCGAATGCTGTAACTACTCCGTCCCTCATGATCAAAGACCACATTGGTTTGCAGTTTATTGCCATTGATAGTAAAGAGATTATTGTCAGTGGCACCGATTCCAGTGACTAAATTATAGGTAAAAGTATTAGTAGGGTTAAGGGGGATATCTGTGGTGGTAAAAGTGCCGATAATTGTACCTATAGCTAGATTTTCGCCAATCCTGTTGTTGCTAAGGGTGAGGTCGCTGGGAGGTTGATCGATAATAAAATTAGCGGCGGTTAGGGGAGTTACCGAGGGATTAGATTGATTGGCGTGAACCACATCGATAGTGTTGCCTGTACTCAAAGTCAAACGGGTGACATTGAGAAAAGGACGGCTAAAAGTGGACAAAATACTACTAACATTAGTAAATCCTAAACTGGGGGAGATAATAATTTTCTCCGTCGCCACATCAAAATCGAGAATTTGATCTTGACCGTTATTCACCCCGAAGAAAAAATTGTCTTGTCCCGCTTCGCCAAAGATAATGTCATTGCCAGTACCGCCTTCAATCAGGTCATTGCCGACACCTCCCTGTAGTTGATCGTTGCCTTCCCCGCCGATTAACCAGTCATTGCCGCCACTGGCACTGTTATCATCAAATAATAAATCGTTGCCAGAACTTCCCTCTAAAACATCGTTCCCCGTACCACCAGAGAGAGTATCATTACCCTCATTACCGCGGAGAAGATCGTCGTTTTCTTGACCGAATAATCGATCATTACCGCTACCCCCTTCTAGAGTATCGTTTCCAGCACCCCCTTGTAGTTCATCAGTACCATCGCCGCCCCAAAGTCGATCATTGCCTGTCTGTCCGAAGAGAAGATCGTCCCCTAGGTTGCCTTGTAGGGTATCATTTCCCGCATCCCCAGAGATAGTATCATTGCCGTCGTTACCGAGGAGAAGATCGTCGTTTTCTTGACCGAATAATCGATCGTTACCGCTACCCCCTTCCAGAGTATCGTTTCCAGCACCCCCTTGTAGTTCATCAGTACCATCACCGCCCAAAAGTTGATCATTGCCTGTCTCTCCGAAGAGAAGATCGTCCCCTAGGTTGCCTTGTAGAGTATCATTTCCTGCATCCCCAGAGAGAGTATCATTACCCTCATTACCGAGGAGAAGATCGTCGTTTTCTTGGCCAAATAATCGATCGTTACCGCTACCCCCTTCTAGAGTATCGTTTCCAGCACCCCCTTGTAGTTCATCAGTACCATCACCGCCCAAAAGTTGATCATTGCCTGTCTCTCCGAAGAGAAGATCGTCCCCTAGGTTGCCTTGTAGGGTATCATTTCCCGCATCTCCAGAGAGAGTATCATTGCCGTCATTACCGAGGAGAAGATCGTCGTTTTCTTGGCCAAATAATCGATCGTTACCGCTACCCCCTTCCAGAGTATCGTTTCCAGCACCCCCTTGTAGTTCATCAGTACCATCACCGCCTAAAAGTCGATCGTTGCCTAGGTTGCCTTGTAGGGTATCATTTCCCGCATCTCCAGAGAGAGTATCATTGCCGTCATTACCGAGGAGAAGATCGTCGTTTTCTTGGCCAAATAATCGATCGTTACCGCTACCCCCTTCCAGAGTATCGTTTCCAGCACCCCCTTGTAGTTCATCAGTACCATCACCGCCCAAAAGTCGATCGTTGCCTAGGTTGCCTTGTAGGGTATCATTTCCCGCATCTCCAAAGAGAGTATCATTGCCGTCATTACCGAGGAGAAGATCGTCGTTTTCTTGGCCAAATAATCGATCGTTACCGCTACCCCCTTCCAGAGTATCGTTTCCAGCACCCCCTTGTAGTTCATCAGTGCCATCGCCGCCTAAAAGTCGATCGTTGCCTAGGTTGCCCTGTAGGGTGTCATTCCCTTGCCCACCCTGAATTGTATCGTTGCCTGCTAAACCATTGATCGAGTCATTTCCATCTGTACCAAAGATTAAATCGTTGCCATTCGTCGCTGGTGGGATAGTTTGTACTTGCGTTGTTAGGCTTTCTGGCAAAAAACCCTGGACTTCAAAGGGATAGGAAAATGGGGTATTTGCTAAACTCATGGCGGGTTAATTATGACTAGCAGATTTAACTTTCATTCCAGAGTAGCACAAGCCAAGACACATTTAACCGGCTAGATCATACGCTTTATCCTGTCAATAAAAAAGAGATCGCCAGAAAAATTTAGGTAAAGCTAACATTCGTTTCCAGCGCCAAGGTTCCTGATAGAGTCGATACAACCACTCTAAATTATTGTCACAGAAAAAGCGAGGGGCGCGGATTTTTGTCCCAGACCAGATATCAAAACTGCCCCCCACACCTACCCAGATAGCTTGGGGACAAAGATTGCGATGTTCCCTAATCCAATATTCCTGTCGGGGTACTCCCAAACCAACTAAAATTAACCGCGGCTGTTGATCTTTTAATACCTCAATCCAATCGGACATTTCCTGGGAGGATAGATAACCGTGGTTAGCCAGAATACGGATATTAGGTATCTTTTTTTGCCAATTACTTGCCGCTTTTTCTGTAATCCCCGGTTTACCCCCAAAAAAAGCAATAGGAGAACTCTCTCCCTGCATTCCTAACTCAGTAATTAAGGATTCTGATAATTCAATACCGGGGCAGCGGGTTTGTTTTTTTCCCCTTAATTTTAAGTAAATAACAATCCCAGCACCGTCGGGAATAACTAAATCTGCTTCCCGAATAACTTGGGCTACTTTAGCATCATTCTCCCCTAACATTGCCATTTCTGCATTAAGAGTGACAACGTGGGAACCAAAACCTTGATAGAGGCGATCAATTAACCAACGACTGTAGTTATCGAGAAGATGAACTGGTAAACCGAGAACAGAATATTTAGGGGGAGTTTCTAACATAAGTAGGTAGGTGCTAATAGTTGTCAGACACCCCCTTATTAAGGGGGGATCAGAGGCAAAATCTATCTTCAATTTAATTATAAATACTTACTTATAATTCATCTTGATCTAATTGTCATTTTATCGAGAAATTGGCACAAAATCCACCCCAAAACTAGAACGAGAACCGGGTTTAACTACCACTAATTGCACGGATTGATTGCGATCGCCAGATGGTAAAAATCGCACTGGATTAGTCGCCCCGGGGACAGAAAAATCACTGCTTCTTAACGCCTGTTGAACTCCCTCTCGGCTAGATTCTGCCTTAATTGCGGCGATTAAAGCCTGGGTAGCGTCATAGGCGGTAGCAGTGCGCCAATTTACGTCTCCTTGCCACAATTGGCGGGAATTTTTGACAAAAGGACTGTTCGGATTAGCCCCCAAATGCCAAGCGACAGCTACAATCATGCCCAGGGCATTTTTTCCGCCTACATCCAGAGTTTTGGGGCTATAAACGTCATCACCCGCCACAATCGGTAATTTTTGACCATTGATTTGAACCACCTGCAAAGCCTTATCTAGGGTACCACTATCCCCAAGAAGGGCGATGAGATTTGCTCCCTCCTGTTGAGCTTGTTGGAGGCTTTTAGAAGGGGTAAAAGTGAGGGAAGATAGATCAAATTCACTCACCACTTGACCTCCTCCTAATCCTAAAGCGGTGGTAAATTCAGATTTTAGGGATTGACTATAATTACTTTGGGAGTTAAAAAATACCACTGCCTTGACGTTAGAAATTTTTTGCAAGCTAGATTCAGCTAATGCTCGTGCTGCCACAAAATCACTGGGAACAGAACGAAAGATATAGTCACCAAAATTGGAGAGTTTAACTGAGGTACTGATGGGGGAAATCATTACTAATCCCGCTTTTTGATAGATAGCAGCCGCCGCTAAAGAGGTATCACTGCTAGTGTGTCCTACTACTCCTAAAATGCTGTTATCAGCCGCTAATTTTTGGGCAATTTGAGCAGCAATTGCGGGATTATCAGCATCATCAGCAATGAGAACTTTGAAAGGAATGCCATTAATTCCTCCGGTTTGATTGATTTGATTTTGAGATTGGGCAACTCCTCGTAAAACTTCTAGGGCGGTGTTGACATTGCTCCCAATCGGCACGGAAACGGCGATGGTATAGGACTTAGCTTCACCAATACGGGCGTTATTTAAATAGATGAGAGCTTCGGGATCATTTTGATTAGCTCGCAGGGATTTTTCTAGGAGGTAAACTGCTTGCTGAAAGTCTCCTTTTCCGAGTGCCTGTATAGCAGCTTGTTTGTCAGAAGAAGCCCCTTCAACTATTAATAAGTTTTCTCCTTGACTAAATTTTGCTTGTGCCGATACCGATTTTTGCTCTGGTGATATTTTCTCGATTTCAGAAAGATTGGTTGGGTTATTTTTTCCTTGAAAACGATTGTATAACCACCAACTACCAGCCCCAAAAAATATTAGGGTAATCAGCAGGGATAAAAGCAGGGTAACTGTATCATTTTTCTGGCTCATGGGCTGATCAACTAAGATTAAATTAATGGTTTAATCGAGATTGATAGTTAATAAAAGCACCAATTCAAGTCTGAATTGCACCAATATCCGATCTACCTTGATAGAATACCTCATTTGGGGTCTGATAGTCAAGACATTGTTTAAATGCGTCTTAGCTTATTAGCCATATTTTACCTTTTTGTTTGGGATTGTTCTAAATGTTTTATTAAAATATTTGAGGATAAAGGACCGTGTAAATGACTCCAGGGTAAAACCTGTTCTAAACGCCATTGTTGATGAACGTAATAATCTAGAGGGGGAATTTGTCCTTTTAGTTCCTTAAAAGCGCGTTTATAACTGCCTAAAGAATCACCGTAGCCACGGGTTAATTCTAACAGGGAGGTTAAGCGGCGATCACCTCTAGATAATAGGGTTTGAATCACTGACCAATTATAACTCTCTGGTCGAAATTCTATGCCCTGTTTACCTAATTGTTTCTCTAGATATTTTAATCTTTTTTCGGCCATTTTATTAACTCCAAGCCATTGAAAAGGAGTATGGGATTTAGGCACAAAGGTGCTGCAACCGAAAGAAATTCGCAGTCCAGAGGCGGCTTTTTTTAATGCTATTAACATTTCCACAGTCGCCGCTATATCTTCGGTTTCTTCTCCCGGTATTCCCACCATACCATAGAGTTTTATCCCCTTTAAACCGCCCGCTTTGGCATTAATGGCAGCTTGGATAATTTCATCATTGGCTAACTTTTTGTTGATAATTTCTCGTAGGCGATCGGAACCACTTTCTACAGCAATAGTAATTGATTTGCTGTCTCTTAGGGATAAAATTCTGGCTAATTTTTCCGTGACAGTATTAGTTCTAACTGAAGCGATCGAGAGTCTAACTCCCTCAAATTTTGGTTGAAAAAGATAATCAAGTAAGGTTTCAAATTCGGGATGTTGGCTGACGGAAGCACCTAATAAACCCAAGCGATCGGTCACTTTTAAACCTTTTTCAATGGCGGGAATTAAAGATTCTAAACTAGCGGTACGAAAGGGTAAAGTTAGATAACTAGCTAAACAAAAACGGCACATTTCTGGACAACTTCGCACCACCTCTACCATATAAATATTCTCCCATGCCGCTTGTTTTGTTACTACCGTAGAAGCTGAAAGGGTATTACTGCGATAGGTTTGTTTACTAACAAAGGTAGGAACATTATTATCTATGGGTAGAATTGCCGTAATTTCACCTTCGGGACTATCATAATTAACGGTGTATAAACTAGGAACATACACCCCCGGAACCTTGGCCAAATGACGGAGTTTTGTCGGGCGATCAGCGTTTCTCACCTCTTGATAGGCATTAATAAAATCAGCAATTAAATTTTCACCATCTCCCAATAAAATTACATCAAAAAAAGCGGCAAAAGGTTCGGGATTAGCGGTTAAAACTGGTCCCCCTCCAAAAATTATCGCCTGCCGATCTTGCCGTTGATGACTGTGACAGGGAATTTCTAAAGATTCTAACAGCGAGAGGATATTAACATAGTCTAATTCCCAAGAAAAGGAAAAGCCAACTAATTCGGGATAACGGGGTAAAGATTCTTGAAAATCCGTAAATAAACGACTAACTTGTATATCTGATCGCAGGGCTAAAGTTGCCCAAACAATTTGATAACCTAAACTGGTTATACCGACGGAATACTGATTAGGAAAAGCAAAAATAGTTCTAAGGGCATCACTGTGGGGTATTGCGGGAGTGAAGAGGAGTTTTTCGTCTTGTAAGATGGTCATTTCAGTTATCAGTTATCAGTTATCAGTTATCAGTGACTACCAGCAGTCTTCAGTAGTTTTTAATTTTCATTCTCTTGAAAGGGGAGACTTGTTACCTCTTGTTTTTGGTCATATATAAGTTTAATTTAATCTGGAGGTGAAGGAGGGGAAAATATCTCAATATACAGTTATATGATCATATCTCAGGTTATGCTACTAGGGAGTCGGGGGTCAAGAACAAATTTAAGTTATACTTACTCCCTAGGGATAGCTATTGTATTTACAGGAGATTTTCTCTTATATCCTAGCAATTTTCACGGCTTAACTAGGTGTCGATTTTATTCCTGAGCGCTGCTTTTAAGCAAATCTTGATCTCCTTCACCCCAACCAGAACGAAATCTATGAAGGCTGCATCTCAATTTGGTCGAAATGTCTAGATGACATTTTGGGCGCACGCAGTTCGATGAACTCACTGACCACGGTGCGCCCCTACTATTGGCGCAATAATATTATTTATTGTAGGGGCGAATTGCATTCGCCCTCTTTGAATCACAAATATGAGATGCAACCTCCATGAATAATCCCGAAGAATACGTTATAATCATGGCGAAAATCCTAGATTTAGCCATTCCCGATCGCTATTTAAATTCTGTGGTTGAAAACTGGCAACGCTTGCAAGAAATCGCCAGTTTAGTGACAGAATTTCCCTTAGAGGATGACGGGGAAAGCGCCCTCAGCTTTGAACCATGACTATTTCTGTGAGCGATTTAGCTCGATCGATCCAAAATCGTCAAACTAGCGCCTTAGAAGTTATTAGCCAGACTTTGGCAGTGATAGAGGCGAAAAATCGCCATTTAAATTGCTTTACCGACATTTTACAGCCTAGGGCGCTCGCTCAAGCCCAAAAAATCGATCAAGCGATCGCCAATGGGGAATCCGTCGGCCCCTTGGCAGGAGTCCCCTTCGCCGTCAAAAATCTCTTTGATATCGAGGGTATTGTCACCCTTGCTGGTTCCAAAATCAATCGAGATCACCCTGCCGCCGGACAAGATGCGATCGCTATTCAAACCCTAGAAGCGGCCGGGGCAGTTTTGGTGGGGGCGACCAATATGGATGAGTACGCCTACGGTTTTGTCACCGAAAATGCCCATTATGGAGCCACTGCCAACCCCCTCGATCCTAGTCGCGTCTCGGGAGGATCCTCCGGCGGTTCCGCCGCTGCCGTTGCCGCTAATTTAGTGCCTCTCGCCCTCGGTTCCGATACTAATGGTTCGGTGAGGGTTCCCGCCGCTTGCTGTGGCGTAGTGGGGCTAAAACCCACCTTTGGGCGCGTATCCCGTCAGGGCCTATTTTTGTTCGTTAGTAGTTTGGATCATCTGGGATTTTTTAGCGGCAATGTGGCGGATATGGCGGCTATTTGGCGTGTTTTTGCCAAAAATAACCTTAAAGCTCCTTTAAATGGCTTAGAGGGGGTAAAAATAGCCCTTGCCGACGATTATTTTCAGCAGGGAGCCAAACCGGAAGTAATCGAGGCGGTGACAGCGATCGCCGAACGTTTGGGAGTGAGCCAAAAAATCACCATTCCCGAAACCGCCCGCGCCAGAGCAGCCGCCTATATAATTACCGCTTCTGAGGGGGCAAATTGGCATTTACCGCGTTTACAGACCAGATTAGAGGATTTTGACCCCGCAACCCGGGATCGCTTCTTGGCAGGGGCATTAATTCCCTCTAGCTGGTATTTACAGGCTCAACGTTTTCGCCGTTGGTATCGCGATCGTTTGCGAGAGATCTTCACCGAAGTCGATATTATCCTCACCCCGACAATTCCCTGTACTGCGCCGCCGTTAGGAGTAGAAAAAATGATTATTGACGGGCAAGAGCTATTAATTAGACCTAATTTAGGCATATTCACCCAACCATTTTCTTTTATCGGTTTACCTGCCCTTTCGTTGCCGATTAAACGCCCATCCCAGCTACCTTTAGGTTTGCAAATCATCGGCGCTCCCGATCACGAAGACTTAATCCTAAGCGTAGCCAGGGTTTTAGAAGAAATGCTTGCCTAAGAATCCGCTTCAATCACATCTAACCAAGCGGCAGCCGAGCGCTCCCAGGTGTCATTTAGGGCAATTTGACGACATCTTTCGCGCTCTTGGGTTAAAAGCTGGGGATTTTTCATTAATTCGACAATTTTCCAGGCTATAGCTTCCTGAGTAGCTGGATCGGTTACTTCCCCCGGTACTTTCACACAGTAGTCTTTTTCTCGAAAAACAGCAAAATCCGTCACCACTGGCAGACAGCCTACCACTGCCGACTCGCGCACAGAAATACAATCGATCTCACGATAGGTGCAACCGTAGTAATGAATAGCAGAGCGAGCTTTTTCCTCGATTAGTTGACGATAACCCATCATTCCGCGATCAACTACCCCCGCACTAGCTTTAATCAAAGCCATTAAATTATCGCGCCATTCCTTGCGATCGCCAATTTCATCCCGTTTAGTAAAACCATAGTAGAGATGTAACTCGGCTGCGGGAATTGCCGCCTTGATAATCGGCCAGCCATGCTTTAACATCGACTCTAGGCCTCGATAATAACGAGAGGCATAGACTAGACGATAGGGAAGATGCTCGCTTTCTGGCACCGTCTCACTTACAGCCAAAAGGGAAGTATCGATACCATTAGGAACAATCGGACATTGATGATCGGGACAGAAATCCAGTAAATCCCGTTGATATTGGCTTTTACAGAAAATTTTGTCGTATCTAGCCAAAATTTCGGGGGTATAGGAGGCTGCCGGAACTTTAATATCTTGCCAATCAAAAAAAATTCGTTCTGCCTTGGTACCCGGACGGCAATAGGTGGGATGACGAGAGATCACCAGTGTCTCAAAGTGATCCTGCCAATTCATGCGGTAATAATTAACATAGCGAATACCGTCCTGTTCCCCCTCCATACCCTCACAATTGCCAAAAATCGTCACTTTATAGCCGCGTTTCGTCCATTCCTGCGCTAAAAAAGCCACCGATGCCTGGGTACCACTAGCCCCCCGTTGCCAAATTTCCGCCGGAAGCATGGGACGATATTTTTCTGTGTAAATAATGATCGATTTTTTCGGCCAACGACGGGCGCTCAAACGCTGTTTAATTTGAAATAGGGAAGGTGCGCTGGACCGTAGCCATTGTTTGAGATTAGATTGTAGGGATGGAGTAGCTTGTGACACTCTTTTTCTCCAAGATCGAGGGAAAATAGGGGCGATAGGTGATAGAGTCTTAGTTTCTCGAATTTAACTCGATTTCTCGACTCAGTAGAACAATTCGAGCCTATCATATAATGGGTTCAAGTCAAAAATCAATCTTTTTATTGCCATCTATCTGCCAGAAAATCTATGAAAATTGTCATCCCGATCGTGTTTTATCGCAAAGGAGGAGTAGAAAGAGTCATTATCTCTTTAATACCTAGCTTATTAGAATACGTCGAAGAAATTATTATCGTCCTCCCTCGTAATGACATTGAATATTTTAAGTCTTTAATGCCCGATTCTGATCAACTTATCTACGAAGATTTTAATTTTTACCCCAAGAGTTTTGAGACAAAATTAATCTATTTTTATGGTCTTCTAGCGAATTTTTACAAAACCCTAAGACTGAATTATATTCATCGTCTTTTCTCTCGTAGAATTGAACTTTTACGCATCGAAGCAAGAATTAATCAGATTATCAAGCGTTACCAAGCTGATCACTGTTTGTATGGGATGACTAATCGGATTTCTCCCCCTAATGTCAAGGTTACTTTAAGTGGCATTATTTATGATGTCTTTTGGCAATTTGCTCCCTTAACTTACTCAGAATCCTATCAAGAACCCTACAATGAAGTCTTAAAAGAATGGTTAGATAAGGCCGATCTACTCTTCACAATTTCCCAAAAAACTAAAGACGATGTTTTAAAAGTTTTTCCCAATGCTACCTATGCCAGTAAATTAAAAGCTGTACCCTTAGCGGGACTTATCGAGCAGTCTCATACCAAGAGTAATCTAGTCAAAAGTGAGCTAGTTACTTTTTATTTTCCCTCCTCTTTTGGCATCTACAAAGATCATCTGACTTTACTTAAAGCAGCCATTAAACTAGCGAAACAAGGTTTAAAATTTCAAATAGTTTTGATCGGTAAAGAAACCGATAATCTAGTTAGTGGAAATCTGCAATTGTCTCAACAGTCCAAAACCCAAGAATACCAAGAATATCTCAAAGAATGTACCCGACTTTATCGGGAAAATAAAGAAATTTTCGAGAGTCATATCAAAGGATTAGGTTATCAAGACTATAAAACCTTGCAATTTTATTATCAAACCTGTTCCTGTGTGGTATTTCCCTCAAAATACGAAGGTTTTGGATTAGCAATAGCGGAAGCCATTTTACAAGGTATTCCCGTTATCGCCTCGGATTTAGAAGTGTTTCAAGAACAGGTAGAATTATATAATTGTCCCGAAAGAGTGCAATTCTATCCTAGGGGAGATGCGGACAGTTTAGCCAACTGTTTAGAACAATTTATCCTCAATCCAATTCTTCGCTTGTTACCCGAAGATATTCCCAATAAAATTAATCTCTGGACTTGGGAAGATGTGGCGAAAAAATATGTAGAACTACTGAAAGAAAATGCAGGTTACTGATCTCTATATCTACCCGATTAAATCCTGTCGAGGTATTCAATTATCCCAAGCTGAAGTGACTCCCAAAGGTTTACTCTGGGATCGAGAAATGATGTTAGTGGATGGCAAGGGTAAATTTATCACCCAAAGAGAATATCCGCAATTAGCCACCGTTTCTATCAGGATGACAGGAGATAATTTTTCTCTGAAAACATCTCAAGATTCCCTGACTTTTCAGCCTAATTTCACAGGAGAAAAAAGAGCGGTTCAAATCTGGGAATCTCACACCATAGCCATAGATCAAGGAGATGAAATCGCCGAATGGTTTGAGAAAATTCTCGACATTCCTTGTCGTTTAGTGCGACAATCTCCTGATTATCCACGTCCTGCGAATCCTCGCTATGCGGGGAACGATCATACTCCCGTCAGCTTTGCCGATGGTTATCCAATTTTATTAACTAATACTGCTTCTTTAGAGGACTTAAATCGGCGTTTAGTGGCACCAGTGCCGATGAATCGTTTTCGTCCTAATATTGTTATTAGTAGCGATCGAGCTTTTGGCGAAAGTAGTTGGCAAAAGATCAAAATTGGTGAGATAAATTATGCTCTGGTTAAACCCTGTAGTCGCTGTATTATCACCACCACGGATCAAGAAACAGGTAGGAGAAATCCCCAGCAAGAACCTTTAAAAACCTTAAGCACTTTTCGCAGTTTCCCCGGGGGCATCATGTTCGGAGAAAATGTCATCCCCGAAAAGACGGGTACAATTAAAGTCGGCGATCCTATTACCGTAATCTAGAGATATAGAGATATGGGAGAATGGGGGAATTTCAACTAAAACCCTAAAACCCTAACACCCTAAAACCCTAACACCCTAACACCCTAACACCCCAACACCCAACCCCCACAAGGTTAAGATAAATAACTATAAGAACAATACTTGATTAGAGACACTGAAACCATGCCCCTTGATACCGCATCGATTTTAGAAGTATTACGTCCCGTTCAAGATCCAGAACTGCAAAAAAGCCTAGTGGAATTGAACATGATCCGCAATGTGGCGATCGATGGCGGAAAAGTTAGCTTTACCCTAGTTTTGACCACTCCTGCCTGTCCTTTGCGCGAATTTATCGTGGAAGACT
>Ga0315903_10004771_pt1 | contig 17957 bp, 14 predicted proteins | sample LakEriMetagenome_7_FD_203524 | JGI IMG/M metagenome (GOLD analysis project Ga0315903, IMG submission 203524) | Freshwater fungal communities from buoy surface, Lake Erie, Ohio, United States - Buoy 2 MA119 | ecosystem: Environmental > Aquatic > Freshwater > Lake | place: USA: Lake Erie, Ohio...
CAATTAAAGTTATTTGATTTGGAAATTTACCAGTTGTCTCATCAGCTAGGGGAGGAAATATGGGAGTTAGCAGTAGTTTGGGATTATTTTTCAAAATCTGCGCTGGGAAAACAAATTGTAAGATCAGCCGATTCCGTATCGCTTAATATTTGCGAAGGTTATGGAAGATTTTTCTATAAGGAAAAGAAGCTATTCTTTTATTATGCAAGAGGATCGCTATATGAAACGATTGAAGCCGTAAGAAAGGCGTATGTGCGTAAACTTATCAGTCAGGAAAAATTCGAGTTCCTGAGCGGTCTGATGGTAGAGCTTGGCAGAAAATTAAATAATTATATCAAAACCATCGGCGAGTAATCCGGATACACATAAAGTAATCTCAGCCATTACTTCACAAACCCACTCCCCACTCTCCACTCAACCACTCCCCACCCTTCATTTTCCGAATACCAGTATATTCCTCGCCACACTCTCACTAATGAAAAACTCGGCTCCTTTGTTGACGCTCACCTGATGCATTTGATCGTATGGCTCAATGCTGATAATGGAAATCTTATCTCCTAACCCGATCCCTACCTTGTCAAGATATTTGAGAAAGTTCGGATGGTCGTCGGTGACGCCGGCAATGGTATAAGCTACTTTGGTTTTTTTTCCTGCCAGTACGGTGGCGCTACGCTCGCTGAAATCACCATGCTCATCAGGGATCGGATCACCGTGAGGGTCCGCTTTGGGATGCCCCAGCAATTCATCGAGGCGGTTGATCAGCTCATCAGACTGGATATGTTCGAGTTGTTCGGCAATGTCATGAACCTCATCCCACCCGAATTTCAGCTTCTCCACTAAAAATAATTCCCACAAACGGTGCTTGCGGATCACTCTGACAGCCACTTGCCTGCCTTTCTCGGTCAGCCTCAGCCCTTTGTACCGCTCATATTTGATCAGCTTCCGCGCAGACAGTTTCTTCAGCATATCGGTGACAGTGGCTGACTTGATTTTCAATGCGTTAGCCAGTTCCGTGGTACTGACTTCCCCTGTGCCATCCGACAACTTATAGATGGCTTTCAGGTAATTTTCTTCCGTAAAGGAGTGTTCCATACCCCACAAATTTAGTTTATCCTGCCAAATAAAAAAGTTAGGCTAATCTAAATTATTATATTTGTACTACTAACAATATAGGCATGACCTTGTTAGGCTATCATGAAAAAGAGCTGTTATACCCTTATTGTTGTATTGATGCTGATGTCGGGTTTCCCGATTCCTGCTGCCATGGCAGAGCCTCCGGGGCGCATTCTTGGAAAGGTAATTTCTGAAGGTAAGCCGGTTCCATTCGCCAATATTGGCATCCGGAACTCATCGCGCGGAGCCACCAGTGATGTTAACGGTAATTTTGTGATAGAAAATCTCCCGTCAGGTGTTTACGATATCCGTGTTTCTTACATCGGATTCAAGCCGTGGGAAGGGCGGGCTGAAATCACGCGCGAGAAAAAGTCTGTAACAGTTGAAATTGAACTCACTTCCCAGCCCAGTGTTCTGGATGAGGTGGTGGTTACAGGTACCCGAACCGAAAAACGGCGCATCGACAGTGCTGTTCCTGTCAACGTACTCGATGCGCGTGTGCTTGAAGCGACAGGATCGCAGAATCTTTCGGAGGGACTTTCTTTTCAGCCGGGTATCCGTGTCGAGAAAGACTGCCAGACCTGCAATTACACCCAGGTGAGGATGAACGGTTTGCCCGGACCTTATTCTCAGATACTGATCAACAACCGACCGCTGCTTTCTTCCTTGGCAGGATTGTACGGACTCGAGCAGATACCGGCATCCATGATTGAGCGCGTTGAAGTCATGAAGGGCGGCGGTTCGGTCCTGTACGGATCGAACGCTGTGGCGGGAACGATCAATATCATTACGAAACGTCCTTCCGGAACCACTGCTGAAGCAGGAACTAACGTATCGTGGATAAACGCAGAATCATCCGATTACCAGACCGGAGCCATCGGATCGATGTCGAATGCTTCAGGAAAGGCAGGGGGAACCATTCTGCTTTCTCACCGCGACCGCAATGCATGGGATGCAAACGGTGATGGCTTTTCGGAGCTGGCTGCAATGGAAAACATTTCTGTTTCAGGATCTGGATTTGTCAGAACGGGAAAAAGTTCGGAGCTGGGTTTCGGTTTGCACAGCATCAATGAAATCCGCAACGGTGGTGACAGGCTCGACCGTGTTCCGCACGAGCGTTTACAAAGCGAGTATCGCGATTCAAAGATCATCGCGGCCAACGCTGATTACCGTCACGAATTTTATGGTAAGAGAACCGTGCTGGATATTTATGGAGGGGCACAGCAAACCCGTCGCGATCATTATACCGGTGCCTATGGTGCCGACGGATATGGCAAAACCGACAGCAAAACCATCTCCACCGGATTGCAGATCAATCATACCGTGATCAATTTCTTCAATACAAAAAACATCTTTACTCTCGGAGCAGATTATTTATACGATGATGTGTTCGATGAAATAAAGGCATACAATTATCTGATTGATCAGGCTACATATCAGTCGGGTGTTTTTTTGCAGAGCGACTGGGACATCAGCGCCAGGTTCAATCTGCTCACGGGAATCAGACTGACTACTCATAACAAGGTGGATGATCCTGTGGTCAACCCTTCAGTCAGTATATTATTTAAGCCAGTCGACGGTTTGCAGCTGCGTGCAGGCCGTGCCACCGGATTCCGTGCCCCTCAGGCTTTCGATACCGATATGCATATCGCCTTTTCCGGCGGAGGCATTTCGCTGACGCAGATTGATCCCGGTCTGTTGTCGGAAAAGTCGGAGAGCTATACTCTTTCAGCCGATTACAATAAGATGAGCAGGAAATACATCTACGGATTCACCGTCGGCGGTTTCAGTACCAGAATCAACAACACGTTCGTGCTCGTTGAATCCACGGATCCGGTTGTTAACGACCAGACCATTTTAATCAGAACCAACGGCAGTACCTCACGTGTGGAAGGGGTCACCGTTGAAGCCAGGGCCAACTGGAATTATCTCATCGAAGGCGATCTCGGCTTTACTTACCAGCGCAGTTACTATGACGAACCGGTTTCATGGAGCAGTGAAATTGCCGGCACCAGAGAAATGCTCCGGACACCTCAGTCTTATGGCTATTTCAACCTCACCTGGTCGGGAATCCGGAAAACCCGTTTGTCTGTTTCCGGAGTATACACCGGCCCCATGAAAGTGCCTCACTTCGGCGGCGCTCCAGGTGTGCCCAGTGACAGGGTCATTACTTCAAAAGCCTTTTATGAAATGAACCTGAAGGCTGAATACAGCCTGACCTGGAGCAAGGCCGCTTCAGTGATTCTGATATCAGCCGGCGTACAAAATATATTCAATGAGTTCCAGAAAGATTTCGATCGTGGGCCTGATCGCGACTCCAACTACATGTATGGTCCCGGCCGACCTCGTACCCTTTTTGCCGGAATCACCTGGAAGTGGAACGCAAGCAAGTGATGAGTTTTGACAGAATATGTCAAAGCACTGATAACCAATTTTATGCATTGGTTTTTGAGGAAACGATTACAGTTTCAAAAGTCTCAAAAAACCATTGGCAGTATTAAAACAGCCGTTTACCAAGTAATCGTGCTGTTTGGTCAAAATTCCCCGATCAGGGCAAGTTGGCCGATTACATTTGTATCATTAACACTGCCAAATATGTTATTAATTATACTGCCAGTTGCTTTAATATTGATTTCAGCCCTGCTTTATCAAAGGAGGGTTACTGAAACAACACCTGTTCAAAAGTAATTTGACAGCCATCACAATCTCCCCATTCCCGGGCGATCGTTTAAAGTTGGTTTTTGGACCCCGATGCAAATCGGGGTTTTTTTTTGGGTACGTGTGTGGTTCGGCTTGCGCTCACCATGACGTCGGCTGCGTCTCGGCTTCGCTCGACGCTGGTACTGTGGAGCAATACTGCGTATTGCTCGAGTATGGCTCGCACATGGTGGTTGGTTTTTAAAGACTGTATTAAAACAGGAACTGGCACTGGCACGATTTTTTGTCAGGAAGGAAAATGTGACAATACACATTTAGCCCCTGACCCCTGACCCTTTCCCTGACTAATTGTAAATGTCAACGATTTTCTGACTCCAGACCAAGTGCGAATGCCTCCGACCCCTTGACCATAATTCTCTACTTCACTTAAATAACAGATATTTGCACTCCAATCCGAAAAATACCCTTATCAAATAATATGAAATTTATGAAAGCTAAAATCACTTTGATCCTTTTAATGCTCTTGCTTTCTTTGCAGCAGTTCGCCCTGGCTCAGCGTTGCCAGAATCCCATGCCGGCCAATGTATTTCGTCAAAACCTGAATCAACTTGCGCTGAAGCCCAATGATCAGGCGAAGTTGCAGTTCAGCAAAACGATGCTGCAGGGGTCCTGTTTGCTGAGTTCTCAGGTAAAAGATCTGGCCATGGTATTCAGCGGAGATTATTATCGCTTCGAGTTTGCCAAGCGCGCCTACAAACACACGTTCGATCCCGGAAACTTTTTTGATGTGTACGATGCATTTGGAAGTCTTTCGGCAGCCATGCGTCTGTATGATCATGTTAGTAAAAGAGAATCTGATCCTACTCCGGGTCCGGGTCCCGGCCCAGGTCCCGGACCGGCTCCAGTAGTGAATCCGCCCCGTCCCTGGTATCCTGACCTTGCTTATCCTGTTGCAGCCGGATACCGAGGTGTAGTGGGATGTCAGCTTCCTTTGGCCGACAACGATTTTGAATTGCTGGCCCTGCCGGTAGTGGCGCAGAAAACCGATATGAACCGCCGTACGGAAGCCTTGAAACTGATGGGAGGATATTGTCTTTCGCTCGGACAGGTGATGAAACTCTCCACACTCATGGAACTTGAATCGAACCGACTTGCTTTCATGAAAGAAGTATACACAAAATTGTACGACATGGAAAACTATTCATACGCCACCGAAGTGTTTTCGCACATGCCGTATAAAAACGACTGGCTGGCTTATTGTAATTCCATGCTGGCACCGCCTGCTCCCGAGCCTGTTCAGCCTCCTGTTGTGGTATGCGAAGTTACTGTTGAAGATTACAACGATATCAAAAGAAGCATTGGCAGTGTAGCAGTAAACAGCACGCGTCTTACACTTGCCAAGCAGATCATCAGCACCAAGAAATGTTTTACGGTGAGACAGATTGGTGGCATTATGGACATTTTCTCGGTTGAAAGTTCGCGCCTGGATTTAGCACTTTACAGCTATGACTTCTGCATCGACAAAAGTAATTACTACAAGCTCACTGAAAACCTTTCCACCACCAGCAGCAAGAATGCGTTGCTCGATTTCCTGAAGAACAAATAACGGACATGTACACCAAATCATACACGGTCCGCTGGGCCGACATGGATGCCAATATCCATATGCGGCATTCGGCATACAACGATTACGCAGCCCAAACGCGACTGATGTTCATGGCCGATAACGGTTTTGGCATGGAGTGGTTCAAAGAACACAATGTGTATCCGATCCTATTCCGTGAAGAGACTGTATTCCTCCGGGAAATAAAAGGCAACGAACATTTCACCATTGATGTTTCTCTTTTAAAGATGACGAGAGACTGTTCCAGATGGTCGCTGGTGAACCGGTTCATTAAAGATGACGGAACCGTTGCTGCAAAACTCACCGTCGACGGCGCCTGGATGGATCTAAGCATTAGAAAACTCGCCGTCCCGCCAAATGAAATTTTTGAACTGTTCAACAAAGTCGACCGAACGGAAGATTTTGAATGGGTGGAGAAAAAGGGAGGATAGTTGAAAGTCGTTAGTCATTAGTTATTATTCGACGTCCATTGACTTTCCTTCAAAACCTCCTCTATAAAAACTTCATTAAAAATTTCCACGCCCTCCTGATTCAGGTGCCGGCTGTCGAAGAAGTGAAGTGAATCATTGAGGAAATCATTCGGATTGAAGTTAACATAGTTTCCGAGCGAAACAAAAAAACTATCCGCCTCAAAAGCTTTTTGATGTTCCTTTAAGAGAAAGCCGGTAACCGGAGGCTGGACCAGCATATAGGGGATTTTTTTGCTTTTCAGCAGGTCGACAATATCCCTTAGTGCTTCCTGCTGATAGTCTACCGGACCGAGTATGTAGCGGTCTTCACCCGAAAAATTTTCTTTATTAAATCGCTCCAGGGTTTTTTCAACGTAACCTCCATCCACGTAAGTGTCATCCTGCTTCACCCGGGATTCCCGGAAGTTTCGGTTGAGGCCGAAAGTCTGACGCATCATCGAATAAATGAAGGTGTTGAACATTTTGATGTTTTCTGTTTGCCATACCATCCCGAAAAGGGAAAGATCGAAATCATGATTGGAGATGAGGTCAAGACCGGGCTCTACACCATCCCGCGAAAGCACATACGGATTCACTTCCACCACTACGAGTCCGGGCTGAAGTTTATCAAGATGTTTTTCGAGCAGCCACCTGGTTTGTATGGGCGACTGACCACCGCTTCCCAGATTGAAAACTTCATATCCATGCTTCCGGAATATTCTAGGGTCAAAACCCCGCATGCACAATGAAGATCCGGCAAACAGAATATCAACCTTACCTGCTGTCTTTACCTCCTGATATCTCGACCAGGAGTGACCTTTGTGTCCCAGTTTGTAAACGAGATTTTTCTGCATCCATCCTGGTGTGAATAATCCCCACGACAAAACCAGCAAACTGTATCCGGCCACCAGCACCAGAAGAAACCATACCGATCTTACAATAAATCTCTTCATGGGTCAGAAGTTGAAATAAATGAACGGATTCTCATAAGTCTGCATGAACATCCCGGTAAGGAAAACAATGACAACATATAACGCCCATCGCATATAGGCAGGCTGGTCAGAAAGTGTTTTTTCAATGGCGTATTCGTTATTTCTGCCCAGCCATTCTACAACAAAGAACAATGCATACATTAACAGGAATGTCTGAGGAACATGCTGTGGAATGAGCTCGCCGCTGAACGATAGCATATGACCGATAAACAACTCAGCGCCTTGCATCCCATCAGCTCTGAACAGTATGGCTGGGAAGGCGATGAGCCAGTAAACCACATTCATCCGGATGAACTGTATCGGGGTTGGCAGGAACTGATTGGTTCCGACAAATTCTGCTTTCCGTTTTTTGCTGTTCATTAAGATGGGAATGGAGAGATACACCCCATTGGCAAGTCCCCAGATGATGAAGGTCCAGTCGGCTCCATGCCAGAAACCGATCAGAGCCGAAATCAGGAAGGTGGCTTTGATGAGGCGCCATATGTCGCGTTTTGCTGACCGGAAGAAATAAGGGAAGTATACATAATCCCTGAACCAGGAGTAGAGAGATATGTGCCATCTTCTCCAAAATTCTGAAACAGTAAGAGAGAACATCGGAAACGCAAAGTTCTTATTCAGCCTGATGCCGAATAATCTTGCTGTTCCGATCGCGATATCGCTGTACCCGGAGAAATCGCAATAGACCTGTGCAGGGAATAGCAATGCGGCAAAGAGAAGAGTCGATGAATAATACGATTCCGGTGATGCGAATACCATGTCAATATAATCGGCGCAACTGTCGGCAATCACTACCTTTTTGAAAAGGCCCCACAGTATTTGCCTCATTCCATCGACTGCATGTGAGTAACTGAATGACCTCGGTGTGGTAAACTGTGGCAGCAGTGAGGAGGCCCGTTCAATCGGACCGGCTACCAGTTGAGGGAAAAAGCTGACGTAAGAAGCGAAAACGATGAAGTCATTTGTCGGCTCAATTTTTTTCTTGTACACATCGAGCGAATAGCTCATGGTCTGGAATGTATAAAAACTGATGCCAACCGGAAGGATAAGCTGCAGGGGACCGATTGGTATTTCTGCTCCAAAGAAGGAGAAAGCCGCGACAAAATTTTCGATGAAAAAGTTGAGGTACTTGAAAGTTCCCAGCAATGCAAGATTGAGTACCACACTCGTTGCCACCCACCACTTTCTGTACAGGGGATGATCGGTTTTGGATAATGCAACACCAACAATGAAATCAATCAAGGTGCTGATCAGGATCAAGGTCAGGAATTTCCAGTCCCACCACCCGTAAAAAATATAGCTTGCTGCCAGGATAATATAATTCTGGAGGCGAAGGTTTTTGCTTCCCGCGATCCAGTAAAGCAGAAACACCACCGGAAGAAAGATGGCAAAGTCGATGGAGTTAAAAAGCATAGGGACGGCTTGCGGTTGGCAAACTTAACTATTTTAGAGGGCAACTTTTCATGCTGAAGGAACCACCGCAACCGGAGGGCCGGCGTTTCCTGCACAAGGCTGAATGTTAAACGATTAACTGTTAATTATGACTGTACTGAGCACCTGGCTGATCAGGATCTTCAGCATCCTCTGGGCATTGTTTCTGCTACTGGATTATGCTTCGGCATCAGAATACCTGACATCCGCCTTTTCCTTTTTCGAGTACAACGGCATGCTTGCCACCATTTCAATAATGGCTGCAATTGTTGTCTGGCTGTTCACCAAGCGACCCCGGAAAGGCTTAACACTTACCATTCATCATTACAGAAACATTTATGCTTATCCGGCAGTGCTGCTGCTGATGATGATCATTATGGGTTTTTATCTTTCCGTATCGGGACTGAAAACAGGAGAGGGTGGATCTGTACTAATCTTTCTGTTTAAAACCATTGGATTTCATCTGGCAGTACTTCCGGTGCTGGCAGCCGCGTTCGGAGCCGGACATTTCGTTTTCAGATTCATCCCACTGCAAATGTCAGAGTCCGTTTCATGGCTGATCAGACTGGTGCTTGGATTCGCTGTGCTGACATTTTTTTTGTTTTTGCTTGGCGCGATGAAGTTGCTGCATGCCTGGATCGTTTTTCCGCTGTTGGCCGTCATGATCTGGCCGGGAGCCAAAGAATTGATGCGACTGGTGAAAGAACATTTGATCAGTGTTTCCAAATCATTTGAAATTCACGCCGCAGCATTGTTACCATGGTTGTTTACACTGTTGATGATTGCCGTGAATTTCTGTTTCATTACACGACCTTTCCCGGTCGGATTCGATGAGCTGAATCTTTATATGAATACGCCAAAGCTCATGGCCGGGTATCACGGACTCACGCAGGGAGGAGACGCCTACAACTGGTCGGTCGTCATGAGTCTCGGCTTTATTCTTTATGACAAACTTGTTGTCGCCACTTTGCTTTCGGTGCTTCCGGGCATTCTGACGCTTTTGGTTATTTACCGGATGGCCAGAATGATCCATGTATCCAGAGAGTGGTCGATTACAGCCTGCGCGCTTTACTACACGTTGCCCAATATCATCTGGCAATCACGCAACGATGCCAAGGTGGATCTGGCACTCATGTTCGTGACTCTTTGTGCGGTACTGTTGCTGATGGAATTTTATTTCGGGAACAGGAAAAATCAAGAGAAGATCAGTCTTTTTGGAAAGCAGTTGCCGTCATTGTATTTGGTCTGGTCGCTGGCAGGATTCATGCTTGGTTTTGCTTTCGGTATCAAGTACACTTCCGTGATGTGTGTTTTCGGTTTCCTGGTTTATCTGTTTTACATGACGGGTGGCAAATGGGCTGCAGCCGGAATGTTCTTCCTGAATTTCGCCATTATCTTCGGATTGCGTCTGACACGGTTCGGTGCTTTTGAAGCGGAGTCGCCGTTACTCGGAATTTTTCCGATGGTTCTGGCTGCAGGTTGTTTTGCGATGTCGGCGCGTAGCCATTTCAGGCAACTGACACAAAGTGTTGTTCTTGCCGCGATATTTGGTGTGAGCATGGCCCTCACCTTTATTCCGTGGGCAGCCAAGAATGTAACCGAGAACGGATCGGTCTCGTTTTCACATATACTCACCGGTAAGTCGCCTGCGCCGGTGTTGTATCCTGAAATGTCGAAGGGTGTTTCGGAAAGCACGAAACTTCAGAACAATCAGCCTGCACCTGTGATGGCAGGAGTGGATCTTTTACCCGGAGCCGGACGGCTGCTTGCTGAAGCGACAACGGCATCACCTGACTCGGTGAAGGCCGGCGGAACGGATAAGTACGAAGAGATCAGAAGATATCTCGGCTATGAATCAGGGGTGATCCGTTTCATCTCACTGCCCTACGATCTCGCCATGAAAACCAATGTGAAGTTGTGGTCGGCCGATACCGGAATCCTGTTTTTGATTCTGTTGCCGGTGTTGATGATAGGCGCCGGTGGCGGGCTTTTGCCGAATGTGCTCAGGATGATTGCCGCAGTATTGTTCCTGATCGTTTCGGTGGTATCAGTGAACAGCTTCAAAGCGCCATTCAGTCTCCAGCAGGCTATCGACAGTCTTCAAGCAACAGCTTTTACCGGCGCTCCCGCGTTTGAATTTTTAGCCCCGCTGCTCATTTCCATGAAGAAAATTGTACTGAATGCCGGAGAACTGCTGCTGCCGATTTATCATTACCTAACGGTGCAGACACTCGGGTTTAGTTTTATGCTTGTGATGCTTTCTTCGGTTTTGTTTTTTTTACTTTTCAGAAATTTCTGGAGTTCGTCCGATACAAATGTCAGGTCGCTGATGGCACTCACGTTTACCATTCTCATCACCTGGATGATACTGGCCAGCGGCATTTTCTGGTATGGCATGGCCGGATTTGCTTTGCTTGCCCTGCTGACCGGACTGTTTGCCAATAAAGCAGCAGTCGCTGATTACAAATTCAACACGATCTTCATCGGAAGTGTAATCGCCTGCTGGTTCATTCTGATACTTCCTTTTCAGTTTATGCCGATGCGGTTCACCATGGCGGCGAAGGATCCTCAGGGCAATTATCGTGGCTTCATTGACGCACCGTTTGGCCGTTATGCTTTGGGTGCAGCATCGGAGAAGGAAGTGTTTCGCCAGTTTTTTCAGCCCGCAGAGCAGAGCATTATCAATACCATTAATAACAACAGGAACGCAAGAGTGCTGAATGTGGCCACGTTCCTGACATATCACATCAACGACAACGACAAGCGTGTGATCACCGACAATCAGCTGGGTGTATTTGAAAAGATGTATGCCGGTGTAAACGGCGACAAGAATGCACTCATTGATGAAATGAAAAGAAAAGAGATCAGGTATGTACTGGTGAGTCTGTATACGCCTACACTCGACATGACTCCGGAGCAATCGTTGCGAAAAAAATACTCCAACCTTATGAACGCGTTGGTCAATAATCCCCGCGCCACCCTGCTGTTCACCAATCGTGTGGTGGAACGTCCGGATGGCCAGATGCCTTACATGGTGGAAGGACGTCAGGTTCGTTCCATGTATCACCTTGCCGGGATGCGTGTACTCAATCAGGGTTCGGTGGCTCTTTTTGAAATCCCATAATGCCGGATCCCTCAGCCATGTCATCAACAGAAATCAACCGCAGTCTTGTATACATTGTTATTCCCAGTTACAATGAAGGCGATCGTGTGGCCAGGGTGGTGAAAGAAGTAGCTGCAGCAGGATACACGAATATTATTATTGTGGACGATGGTTCGGATGACGAATCTGTTTCTGCTGAAGCATTGAGCGATGTGGTCATTTTAAGGCATCCCATCAACCGCGGCGCCGGAGCGGCAACAGAAACCGGATTACAGTATTGCAGGGAGGTGGCAGGATTCGATGCGGTGGTTACCATCGATGCGGATACGCAGCACGATCCGGGTGATATTGACAAGCTTTTAACGGCGCATAATCAGGAAAAGGCTGACATTACAGTTGGCAACAGGTTCATGGACGGCAACAATGAAATCCCGGGTGCAGTCAGGTTTTTCAACCGGATCGCCAACGTCACCACCACGGCACTGGCGGGTATCAGGGTTACCGATTCGCAATCGGGCTTTAAGGTGCTGAGCAAAAAAGCCGTGGAGCTGATTCATCTGGAGCACGACAACTACGAGTACTGCAGCGAATTGTTCGTCAAGGCACATCAGCACAAACTGAAAATAATCAACGTCCCCGTAAGGGTCTATTATCCGGAAGAAATCCGCGGCAAAGGACAAAATATTTTTTGGGGTATCCGTACTTTCTTTAACTTAGTGTATTCAGCATTATTCAAACAACCTTGAAATGAAATTCGAAACCTATCAGCTCATCGTTCCGATCATTGGCTTTGCAGGAATTCTGTGGACCATCCGGCAGCATCAGAAAGGCAACAACACATTATTTGAAACAGGGCTTTGGTGCTTTTTGTGGATATTTATTTCCATGGTGGCCATCTTTCCCAATAAAACCACCCTCTTCCTTTCACGCACGATCGGAATCAAGGACCATATCAATGCCATCATTTTCATTGGACTTGCCATTTCATTTTTTCTCAATTTCCGCATGTTCAACAGCATGAAAAAAATGAACCGGCAGATGACTGAGATGGCCAGAAAAATGGCTATCGAAAACAAACAGCGGGAGCAGCAATGAGAATACTTTTTGTTCTGGAGCATTTTCATCCTTACGTCGGTGGTGCCGAAGAACTTTTTCTTTCGCTTGCCCGGAAGCTGGTACAAAACGGGCATCGTGTAGATGTGGTGACTACTTTGTTTGATAAACGCCTTCCCGCTAAGGAAATTACTGACGGCATTCATATTGAGAGGCTCCGTTGCGGAAACCGGTTCCTCTTCACCCTGCAGAGTATTCCTGCCGTCATCAGAAAAGCGCGCCATGCCGATATTGTTCACACCACTTCTTATAATGCTGCCTTCCCTGCCTGGGTCGGAGCTGTAATCAGAGGAAAAAAAACGGTGATTACTTTTCATGAAGTATGGGGACGACTCTGGTTCGAGTTGCCGTTTCTCAATGCCATTCAACGGGCGCTTTATTACACCTTTGAGCGGTTTATATTGTTGCTGCCTTTCACCCGTTTTGTAGCGGTTTCTGCGTTTACACGGAAGGCGTTAGCGGATGCCGGAGTGAAGCTTGCCCGAATTTCGCAGGTGTACAATGGCATTGATCAACAGGAACAGGCGGTGCAATCAGAACGCGACCCCGGCCATTTTACATTTTGTTATTTTGGCAGACTCGGAGTGTCGAAGGGACTGGATATTTTACTTCCTGCATTTGCAATGATGTTCAGACATCGTCGCGATGTCAGACTGAAACTGATCATTCCGAAATATCCTGAGCCACTGTTTCGATACACCCAAAAAATTATTGAAGCGGAAGGGCTTGCCGGTTCAGTTTCGCTGCATCATGACTTGCCGAAGACGGAGCTGATGAAAGAAGTGAAATCATCCGATTGCGTGGTCATTCCTTCTTACAGTGAAGGCTTCTGTTTTACAGCGGTGGAAGCCGGTGTCTGGGGTGTGCCGGTGATCAGCTCAGGGAAAGGGGCATTGCAGGAAACGGTGGGCGGCAAGCACATCACTTTCGAACGAATGAATCCGGATGATTTGTATGAAGCCATGCAGGCAGCTTATTCCGGAGAATGGAAAGATGCGCCGGCGAAAAAATTTACACTGAACGACTGCGTGGAGGGTTACCTGAACGTTTATAAAAATCTCTGACAACCGGAGTTATTTCTCCATCATGTTTTGCAGCGTCTGCCGTTGTTCAGCATTGAGCATGGGCCTGATCGGGTCGGCAGCCATCCGGATAATTTCTTTTGCTTTTTCCCGGGCCTGGGCATCAGAATAGGTCATTTCCATTTTACCGCCTGACTGGTCAAAAGCTTTCTTGACTTCGCTTTTGATTCTGGAGGCTGTTTCGCCTTCAGCTTTGAGTCTTGTGGTGAGTCTGTTTGATGTTTCCAGCACAATTTCTCTTCCAACCCAGGTGCGCGGTTCTGCTTCTTCACTGGCAGCAGTCGTAGTTCTTTCACCGGGTTGAGTTTTGCCGGCCGGGGTGGCTGGAAACACCACTCCGGAAGACTGTGCCTGTTCCTGGTTTTTGCAGGCAACGGTAAATGAAGTGATCAGCGCAAACAGTAAAGCGAAACGAAAGTTGTTCATGGCGAAATGCATTTGAGTTGCAAAGATACTTCAGCAGAATGAAATTTGTGTTTCTTTTTATTTGACAGGAGCTACTTTGGCGGCATACAGCCTGTTGATCAGCCCCTTCATTCCCAAAGGCCTTAGCAAATGCACTGCCAGACGGTTTCTCCATGCGATCAGTCGCGGCGATCCCCATTTCTGATGAAACCGTACATAATCCTTCTGCATTCTTTCATTGAAGTCGCCATCCGACTTGCTTGAGGTGGCATTGTAAAGATGATTTACATGGGCATCAACAACAGCGGCATTGCGGACATCAAATTTTCGTAATTCCATGACAAAATCATCATCGGCAAAATAGTAATCGAAGTTTTCATCGAATGCGCCGATTTTTTCAAAGATGCTGCGTTTCACGAGGAAACACCATCCCGTAAAGGTGGTCCTGACATGATATCCTTCGGCAACTTTTTGATTTTCCGGAAAGAAGCCCGGTGGCGTGTAGGATGAGACGGGGTCGACCGGACAGAGACATTCCACATCAGGGCGGTCATGGTGAGCTTCGAGCATTTTCACGATACTGTTCGGGTGGAATACCACATCGTTATTGGTGAACAGGATCCAGGGGGCTTTGCCCATCCTCATGCCAATGTTATTAAACCGGTTGTAGTTAAATTTTTCCTTTGGAATGTGAACCACGGTTTCCGGATCATAACTCCATCCGAAAGAGGGGAAATCCTGATTGCTTTCGATGAGAATGACATGAAACCGGATCCCGGGATTGCTTTCACGCAAAGTACGGATGGCCGTCAGATTCATCTCATACAATTGCCTGTCGCGGGCAAATGAAAGCATGACCACATCTATTTCTACGGGGGCAGTCATTCCTGAATTTTTCATACACTGGTTTTACGGGGCTCAAAGTTATTCAATCCTGATTACCTTTGACGCCATGATGATTTTCAGCAGACACCGGCAGCCGGAGTTGATTTCCATTCATATACCTAAAACCGCAGGCACCTCTTTCAGAAACATTCTGAAATCGGTTTACGGTGACAGGGAGGTGGTGCGTTTTGATATCAGCATGCGGGGAGTGGTGAGGCTGAACGAAAAGCCCTATGCTGAAAAACAGCTGCCTTCCGCCAAAGTCATTCATGGCCACTTTAGTTATGAAGCCCTGAAAGGCCGATACGGTCTGCCCGAAGGGTGTCCGGTTATCACCTGGCTGCGCGATCCGGTTCAGCGGGTGGCTTCCAACTATTACTACCTGGAATCGCGCCTTGTCGACATCCTCCAGGAGGAGAAGCACGACCTGCATATTCTTGAAAAAATGCAACGCACACTCCCGGAGTTCGCACGGGCTGAGATCAACCGAAACAGGATGGCGAAGTTTTTAAACGGGATCGATCTGAGGGATCTGACTTTTATAGGCATTCAGGAGCAATTCGAAACGGATCTGCCGCTGCTTGCCGCGAAACTGAAATGGCCCAAGGTACCGGAGGTGCTGTATCACAATGTCACCTCAGAAAAAGAGGTGCGGCAAATCCCTTATGATGTGGCTGAAGAGATCCGTGCTTTGAATGCGGAAGATGTGAAGTTATTTGAGGAAGCTATGGTGCTTCGGAATTTAAGTTATTGATCAGGATTTTTTTCGCAATCCATATCAGTCTGAATTAATTGGGTAACTGACTGCAATTCCTGAATTTTAGCCTTTATTTCAGTTAACACCAACTCAATGTTGTTCATTACCTCATCGTTCGTAAAACGAATCAGAACATTTCCGAGTTCTTCCAATGCTTTCGTCCGCTCAAGATCTTTTTTAAGCTGGAAATTATGAATGGGACCGTCAACTTCGATTATCAGCTTTAGAGCATAGCAATAGAAGTCTGCAATATAAAATTGCATGGGATGTTGTGGTTTGAACCGAACACCAAGTTTATTGAGTCTAAGTTCCTCCCAAAGTCTTTTTTCAGCAGGAGTCATGTTGTTCCTAAGTTTTTTTGCGATTTCAAAAATCTTAGGATACGCTCCGAAAAACATTTTGCGTTCCATAATAGAAAAGTTTATTTTGAAAAGTTGAGTAAAAATAGCAGAAATTTTTTTAAAAACGATTTTGGGATTATTTTTTTGATTGAGTCGATTTTAATAAGAGTAAATATATGCCGGCCCGCCTTTTGCCCCGGCCAGTCTTTTACCCCGGCCCGCCATTTACCCCGGCCCTAAAGGGAGAAATTTTTTTGACGTTTCTTCTGACGTAAATGATACAAAGTTTTCTCCCTTTAGGGCCGGGGCAAATGGAACCAAATCTCTCCCTTTAGGTCCGGGGCAAAAGGAATCAGGACTCTCCCTTTAGGTCCGGGGTAAAAGGAACCAAATCTCTCTCTTTAGGGCCGGGGCAAAGGCTTTATGGCTGGAAAAATATTTTTTACTGATCTTTACACCCCACCCATGCTCGAACTCATTTCCATCCACATTCCGAAAACTGCGGGCCGTTCGTTGCTCGCCATGCTCAACCGGGTATACGGTGAACGGCAGGTGCTGGTGGTGAACCGGAGACGCTTCCGCGAAGACCGTGAAGCAGCCATAGCGGAGCTGAGAAAGCAGATCACTCCTGATATCAGGGTGATCCACGGACATGTTCATGTAAGTGATGTTAAGGAGATAATTGATGAGAACCCTCAGGCCAGACTCATCGCCTTTGTCAGGGATCCCGCCTCCCGTGTGGTGTCACATTATTTTCATGAAAAGAGAATTCTTTCGGAAACAGGCAGTCTGAGTGCAAAAAAGCAGGTTCCGGTCGACACTGTTCTGAATTATGCCGCCCATCCAGAATCCCGAAACGTGATGACAAGGTTCATTACAGGTGTTTCGGTCAGTCGGTTTTTTTTCATAGGTGTTTTTGAAAATCTTGAGCCTGAACTGAAACGTTTGTCGGCGCTGATGAACTGGCCGTCGACTGAAATCCCAAAGGAGAATGTCAACGAAGCTCATGCGGCACACTGGGATACCGTGAGTGAAACAGAACGAGAAAAAATAAGAGAGTTTAACCGCGAAGACGTTTCGTTATACGAATCAGTGACCACTTCCCGTCCGCGCTCCGGACATCGGATCAAATGCTGGATCGCCTCTTTTCCGAGATCGGGAAATACTTATTTCAGAAACATTCTCTATTACGTTTACGGTATCGAATCAGGAACCTGGCACAAGGAAACGGCCTTTCCGGTGGACGATGATTATGATCAGTATCCGTTCGTAAAGACGCATCTGCTTCCTCATGAACTGGTGCCGGATGATCCCTCTATTCCTGCCATCTACCTCGTTCGCGACGGACGGGATGCCGTGGTTTCCATCGCGCATCAGCGAAGTGATCTGGTAGCACCCGGATCCGATCTGAATGAAAACATGAAGGAGGCCATTGTGGCTGCCGACGGTAGTTTCTTCGGCGGATGGTCGGCCAATGTGAATGCGTGGCTGCTGAGGGCCGGACTGGTGATCCGTTACGAAGACCTGATTCGTGATCCTCAGGTTGTTTTTCAAAGAGTCGAACAATATATCGAGCTCCCTCCTGCCGACTGGAGCAGGCTGCCAACGTTTGAGCAACTCAAGACGGGCAAACCGAAATACGGAGGGGTGAGTAAACTGACCGATCCTCAATTCAACCCCGAAGAATTTTCCCGGAAGTTTTTCCGTAAAGGCAAATCGGGCGGCTGGCGGGAAGAAATGCCTGAGGACATTCATGATCTGTTCTGGAATTACCACGGCGATACCATGGAGCGGATGGGATATGAGCCACATACAGCTTCGTGTGCGCAGAACCGTTATACCGATTACAAAGCCATGAAGCTGCTCGGACAACATGTGAATCCTTCAGTAAATACATTGAATGTGTTGATTGAAGCCACCAAACTTACCCAGCCCGGCAACGACGGAGTGAAGCGTTATCTTGTAGAACTGCTCAAAGGATTTGAGGAAGTGGTAAAATACGGTGAT
>Ga0315903_10004777_pt1 | contig 17927 bp, 30 predicted proteins | sample LakEriMetagenome_7_FD_203524 | JGI IMG/M metagenome (GOLD analysis project Ga0315903, IMG submission 203524) | Freshwater fungal communities from buoy surface, Lake Erie, Ohio, United States - Buoy 2 MA119 | ecosystem: Environmental > Aquatic > Freshwater > Lake | place: USA: Lake Erie, Ohio...
GTTCTTCTGCCACGATGCCCGGGAAGCCGGCTTCGAAGTCATGGCAGACAGCTCGGTCATCACGGAGCACATCGGCACGGTAAACTACCCGATCCAAGAACCCCAATTTGAAACAAAGCCATGACCCGATCCGAAGAAATCGACCTCATCGTTGAAAACGTGAAGGAAGGCTACGGCCTAACCCACCTACCCAGACTCGACCCCATGTTCGACGATGCCTGCCTCGGACTCCTCGAAATCCACACCCTACCCGTCCGCCTGGCCTACGACCGCCGCAAGGTAATCGAAATCCTCATGCACGGGGAAGACACAGAGGAAGCCTACCAGGACGCGCTGGAAGACTTCGGCTTTAACTACGAATGCTACTGGGACGGGGAAAACACCTACGCCTTCCTCGATCCCCTAGAAACCCAACCAAACAACCAAACAAAATGAAAACACCAATCAAAGACATAGCCATCGTCATCGGAGTCGGAAACGGCTGGGACAAGGCCGCCGAAAACACCGCCGCCGCAATTACAGAGAACACAGGAATGAAGGCGGTAACCCTTACCAGCGACCCAATAGGCCTAGCAAACCCATCCTGGCTGAAATGCCACCTCCTAGACCTTTTCCCGGGATACGACCGATACTGGGCATGGGACGCCGACCTCCTACCAATCGGCAAGTGGGATCCAGCCAAAATCTACGAAGCCATCGGGGATCGGTTCGCAGCCTGCCTGGATTTTCCATCCCCCGAAGTGGAACGAGAGCGGTTCAACTACCGCCTCCCCGAAAATTACATCAACGGCGGACTCCTCTGCTTCACGCCCGAACACCGCCGGGTGTTCGAGCGCACCATGAGGGGACACCCGGCCTACGGATCCTGGTTGGAACAAACAGCCCTCAACCAAGCCATCCAAACAGAGCTCGGGGAAGTGGCGCTTTTACCCCAACGCCTAAACAAACTTTTCTTTTGGATGAAAGGCGAACCACTGCATATCCCAAACGAGCAAGCAGCCGGCACCCTAGGAATCCACGTCTGCTCCCTCGGTGGAAACGCAGACGCCCTACTTCGAATCCAAGAACTCACACTCCCAACATTGACTCCCAAACAAACCGCTGCGGACCAATAGGCAGACAGCAAAACAACAAACAAAGCAAACAATGAAAAAGAAAATCGAGTGGAGCACCTCCACAAACAAAATCAGCCCAATCGAAAAACCACAAACAGAGCCATCAGGCTTCCAAAGTGCAGTGGTGAAACCCGAATTCGGATCCCGCAAACAACGCCTCAACGTAGGGGTAAATTGGCTGCGGTTCTTACCGGCCATCGTAGGAAGCAAAGAGGATTGGATGATGCCAGTCGAGTGCTACAATATGGATGACATCGCAGAATGGGCAAAGCCAAGCCAGGAAAACGACCTGGTCGCCAAAGTGCAAAACTGGCTGCGCAAAAACGCCCCGGAAAAACTCTGGGACAAAGAAAAGAAAACCGGCTACCGACTATGGCCTAAAAAACAAGGCATCGCATGGGCAATCGACCAGCACGCCGAAGAGGGTAAGCGCCTTTGCCTTTTCCGCTCATCGCTTTACGGCGGTGAATACGGAGGGACACCCGGCCTAGCCTACACGATTAAAACCACCGCAGAGGCGGTCGACACAGAGCCGGGAAGCCCAACCGCAGGACAAAAAATCCACGGGGATATTACCGACCCAGGCGCAGGCCGATTAGTGAAAGTGGAGAAAGTCCAACCACCCGGAAAAGACTCCTACCCATCCTACCGCGTGGCCATCGGATCACAGCCGGCCCCACTCGAAACCATCATCGAGCTTCTGACCGACGAAGAGCACGACCTCCTTTGCAAACTCGAAGAGACGGTGCACGAACCGACCATCGAAGAGCAAGCAAAGTGGCTCCGAGCCTACCTCGGCCCGGATTTCCCCGAAGAGATTCTGGGAGGAAAACCAAAGCCAAAACCCACCGCCGAAGAGGAAGACGAAATCCCCATGAACTTCGCTGACCTATAACCAAATTGACCGCCGCCCCAGTCATGAGCATGAATCCACAAAACAGGCAGCAACGCCTGCACAGATCCACAAACAAACTGACTGCGGGCAGCGGCCAATTCCTCCAATTCCCCGGGGTGGCCAAACCCACCCCGGCCTTGGTAAGCCCAGTCCAATTCCAAAGCGAATTCGACCCAGGCGCCGAAATCATCACTGAAATCTTCAACGCGGTGGTCACCAAAACCTTCATCCCTTGCAGACCGGAAAACCAAAGCTCGATCGGATACCTCGGCCGTGAATTCAGAATCTCCGAAGTAACCGAAACCGAAAACTCCTACACTTTCAAGATCACAAACCCATGAGCATGGAAACATCAACAGAGCAAGCAGCCATCGGCCTCCTTAGAGTGGCCGGTATTACCGACGCATTCAGCCACGACGATCACGCAAAGCGGGAAACCATGGACGGCATATCGGTAAGCGCAAAAGCAGGCGGAATGATTTCTTGCAATTCAAACAACCAAAACCGGGTCGACCGAATCGACCTGACCATCTCAATCCGCTCCCTCATTCCCAAACTCGACCCCAAACAAGTCGGAGACCTCTGGGAGAAAATCACCAAAGCCATATTGAGCCCTACCCTACCGCCATTGGCCACGGATTGGACAAAAGAGGTGCCAGCCTTCAGCAAATTCTCACTCTTCCACTGCATGGCAGGAAGCCAAAGCGGTAGAGAGGACAATGACACCGCCCGAAAACACACCCGGGAATTCATCATCTACGTCACAATGAAGAATTGACAGCCACGAAAACCATCAACCTTTAGACCCATACCCCAACCATGAGCGCAACCATCGTAAACCTTACCGGCTTCACTCCAGCCGTCCCCGAAGACGAAGCAGGAATGAACGTAGAAACCGTTACCATCTCCGCAACTTCGAAAAAGATCGAAGTGCCAAACAAATCCGGTAACACCCGTGGCACTTACTACCACGACAAACGCATCGCCTACGACATTTCAGGCGAAACAACCGGCAACATCACAGCAACCATCGGCAGTGTCCTTGTCGTTGCAAACATCCTCGGCTACGCTCTCGGCGGTATTTCCACCGGAGCCATCATCGCCGAAGAAGTCACCATTACCCGAAGCCGCGAAGCGATGCAGAAAGTCAACATCAAGGCAGTGCAGTGCGAAGACCAGGTCGTAGCATAACCCCAACCCTACCCAAACACAATGGCAAACGAACTCAACATCACACTCGGACTCGTAGCTTTTACCAAAGCCGGTAAAAGCTTTCGCAGGGAAGGTGGCGAAGTCATCGTAAACGTTTCTGGAAACCACTTCCAGGCGGGCAGCCAAAGCGTGGGGACATCAGAGGAAGGTATCGGCCTCGGGGACATCACCTCCCTAGGCTGGTTCGCCCTCCGCAATTTGGATGCGACAAACAAAGTGTATTGGGGCAACGTCACCGGGCAGCTTAACAACGAGCTACTCCCCGGCGAACGGGTCTACGCCCGGGCAAAGTCCGGAAACAACGCCATCCGCGTCCAAGCCGACACGGCCGCTTGCGAAGTAGAATTCGCAGCATTCTCCGCCTAAGAAATTAGGCAAACAAAACAAACAAACAAAAAACAAAACTATGAGCCAAAACAAAGCGGCCCTCGAAGAGGCCATCCGTCAGGACGCAAGCGTCATCTACACCAACAGCACAGCCATGGCAGCGGCAATGGTCGCCCTAGGCTTCCAATTCAAACTCCCGCGGTCTATCATCCGCACCTTCCCACCGCATCGCCCAAAGGGCACGATCGGGCAATTCGTATTCGAGCTGCAAGGATTCAGCCCCGACTGGACTTGCGATACAAACGCACTGCGCCGTGAATGGGTCGACCGCAAAGCAGACGGCAAAGTCAAAGAACTCATCCAGCGCATCTCCCAACGGGCAAGCGACGGTGTTCTGGCAGCCTGCAAAAACCCGGCAGACGCAAAAGGCGCCCTCGAAGAAGTGCAGCAACTCTTCGTTAAATTCGTCGAACTCCTACCCCTCGCCATCATGGCACACATGAGCGTGGCAGAGGAAAACCACGACCTCATCAAGAAAAAGATGAAGCAAATCTGTGCAGACGATACCGACCTCCCATGGACTCGCATCGAACACACAGACGGCACGGTCACCATGGTGCCTTACGGCTACCCAGAGGACAAACTAAACCAACTCCTCGCCGTTGCGGTTCGGGGAAACAAAACTCGCAAATAACCAAACACCAAACAAAAAACAAAAGCCATGAGCACAAACAAACAACCAGTAGATCAATTCGAAGACGATGAATTCGTCAGCGGTGGAGCCATCCCAGGATTCGCATTGGAGCAAACCGAGCAAGACAAAAGCTTCGGACAAAGCTTCTTTAACGGCATGGTAGCCGGTAAAGAACTAGCCCCATTCAGCGCCATGCGCCGGGCATTTGCCCAACGCCTCGGCATGCTTTATCCAGCCGGGATCGACCCGGAAAGCATCGATTCTGAAACCGACGAAGAGGGCAAACTCACAAAGTTTTCCTACCCCGGATTGGTCCAAGACATCACGATCATCGCCTACAGCTGCTGGCTTGACGAGCCTGCCATCCTAGCAGCCGGTTTCCAACCACCAAAGAAAGCCCTGAAGGGCATGTTTGAGTGGGCAGACAAGCACGGCCTAACCTTCCCTTCACAGGCGTGGCAGCACGCCTCAGACATCGTCGGAAATATCCTCTCCGCGGATAATAACGCAGAGCACGAATTACCCGAAGGTGCAGAGCAGGGAAAGGACTAACGCCGGCGAGAATGGCCACCCTGGTAGCCGCTGTCGCCGGGGTTATCCCGTCGGCGACAGAGCACTGGATCCTTTGGGAAATCCCATACAGCCGCGCCTGCCATTACGAACGAATCTACTGGATGCGACAAGGTGTGAAATTCTTTGACCCCCACGAAATGGAAAGAGAGATCGCAAAGCTGAAATCACAAACAAACCCAGGACAATGATCGAACTCGATACAAAGGAATTCCAAACCGCCATGAAGCAACTCATGATGGCAACCGATCATTCAGCAAAAGAGATCGTCGACTTCGGCATGGGCAACACCCTAATTCACGCTTCCAAAGAAACAAAGAAAACCACCGCAGCCGAAATCACCGCAGACCTCGAAAGGAACGTCACCGGAAAGGACGGCAGATCAGGCCCACGCAAATACCTTTTGGTCAACGCCCGCCATCGAAACCGCGGTGGTTCTCAGGCAAGCCGAACCCAAAGGCAGGTCGGGGTCGAAGCAAGACGGTTGGTCAACGCCCGACGCAAGACTGCCGGTTACCTCCTAATTTGCATCCGAATGGCAGCCAAACCGTTCGGACTATTCAAGAACGTAAGAGCCGGTCGTGGCTGGGCAGCAAACAGCAAAGGGACACCCGCCGACTGGAGACTAACGGTAGCAGAATCCAAATCCGAAATATGGCTACCAAAAGGAGCGGCCTCTAAAGTCAATCTCCAAAAGGCCATCAACTCAGCCACCGCAACCATGATGGCTAGGGCAAACAAAGCCATGGGCAAAAACATGGATAAGCATAGTAGCAAGTGAATTGACGGAAAACAAAAGCATGTCAGCATCGGCAACATTACGCGCAAGCATCACGCTGGATAAGTCCCACTTCCAGCGTGGGCTCGCTTCTGCCGCATCCATGGCAAAAGAAACCGGCACAAAGATCGCATCAAGCACGGCATCGGCCATCGGCACTGGCATGAAAACCGCGGGCAAACTAGCCATCGGAGGTGCCATCGGTGCCATGGCAGGCGGAGCCGTCGGCCTTGCAAAAGCTATCGGCATAGCAGCTGAAATGGAAGAATTCGAAACCCAATTCGAAACCCTCCTAGGAAGCGCCGGTGCAGCCAAACAAAGGCTCCAAGAACTCGAAAAATTCGGAGCCACTACACCATTCAACCTTTCAGAGGTTGTCCAAGCTTCCAAAATCCTCCAAACCATGACCGGGGACGCAATGGCCACGGGCAAAGGCCTCCGCCTGGTCGGAGACGTAGCATCCGGCACCGGAGCAAACTTCAGCGAACTAGCGGTAACCATCGGCCGTATGTATGACGGCCTGAGAAGCGGCAGACCCGTAGGAGAAGCCATGGCACGCCTTCAAGAAATCGGAGCCATCTCTGGAGAAGTGCGTGGCAAAATCGAAGCCATGGCCGAAGCCGGCGACTTCACCGGTGCATGGAAGGCAGCCGAATCCGGCCTCATGCGCTTCAGCGGTTTGATGGACAAACAAAGCAAAAACTGGAGGGGCATGATGAGCAACCTCGGAGATGCCTTTGATGGAATCTTCAGGGCCATCGGCACACCCGTCATGGAGGCTCTCAAACCGGCACTTCAAGCCATCGTCGATACGGTGGGAGGCATGAAAGACAAAGCCGCCCAATTCGGAGAATACCTAGCAAACGGAATCAAAATCGGCCTAGAACTCTTCAAGCAGGGAAAACTCGCCAGCTGGCTGGGAGACCAACTCATCGTCCAACTTGCAAACGTCGGCAACTTCGCCATGACCATGATACAAGGACTCGTTAGCTTCCTAGGCAACGTCCTAATCAGCGGTGCAGTCGGCCCGGCACTAAAACTTATTTCCTACAGCATGGCTGGATGGGGAGCCGCATTCGGATCATCCATCATCCAAGGCATCGGGCCGGTATTTGAAAAGCTACTCTCAAAAATCGCAGACGGTCTAGAATGGATGGGGTTTGATGATGCAGCCCGAAGCATGAAACCGGTATTCAAAGGCGGATCCGTTTCAGGATACAAAGAAGCGGCACAAGACATGGATCAAGTCGCCTACGGAATGATGAGCAAAATTCCAGAGCAGGTCGGGCTTCTCACCAAAGCCCTCGGGGAAGCGGTTACCCAAACCAAACTCAACCTAGTCCCATCCACCGCATTCAACGGAGTAGGGGATCCAGCCAGAGCACGCGCAGACAGCGCGTGGTTCGGTGCTGAGAAATCCATCAAACAAAAATCTACCACACCCGAAGGATGGGCACCATGGGCCGTGGAGGCCATGAAAAAGGAAAACAAAGACAGCACCGAAATCCAAAAGCGAATCGAAACAAACATCAGTGGCCTACTCGAATCCACCAAAGAACTCCTCGGAGCGGTAACCGGTCGCGTCGCCACAAACTAATTTTATGAGCATCGCAATTCAAGAAACCGTTGGACAAGTCGGACCCGTAGAAAACCCCTACGGCCTCGACGTGATGACTCGCGTCTTCATGGGTAGCCGTAGCCAATACGCCGCATGGAGAGCAACCCACCTCCCCGGCGTAGCCGATACGGAATACCCAAACATGAAGATCGAGAGCCTCTCCCCGGCAGACACGGAGAGCGGCGACATCATCAAGATCACGGTGCAATACAACGGATCCTCGACCGGCACCGAAGGTAGCCCAACCTGGAAAGATCCCCAAACAAGCTCATCCCTTGCACCGCTGAGCGAGACGAGGGATATTACCATGACCCGCCGATTCGGCGCCCTAACGGTTACCGAAACCTTCCCCGTCTCCCCATTCGGTGCCACCTCGTGGCGTTATGACGAAATCGTAGATACAGCACCGGGAACCGTTACCATTCAATGGAACACCCGCCGCATCACCTACCGCTACAGCCGTAGCTACATGGTAAGTTCACCCGAATATTCATCGCAAGCAACCACCTTCCTGACAGGCCTGCCCGTCGACTTCCAATCGGGTAGAGCCGTGCTCACCGGGGAATTTCCAGTAAGAACCTACAACCAAGCAACCACCTTCCTAGGACAAACCCTACCCGGAATCATCAACAACCGGGTAACCCCAAACCTACCCACCGCAGCCGACCTGATAGTCCGCCTAGCCGACTTGAACAGCGAGCAACGTGGCGTATATTTTGAAACCGCCGAAACGTGGGAACTTGCCTTCCCCGTAGACCTTAACGCCACATGATCGCAACCCCTAAAGACTCCCCGAAGAAGTTTTCCCGATTTCCCGGCATCCCCACAATGATGGCGGCATGGAATAGTCTGCTGGATTACTTGGCAGCCACCCGCGCACTTCCAGGCAGCTACCTCACGGCAAACCAAACAAAGGAGGGTGTCGTCTTCGACATCACGCCTGAGCTTAAAAGCATCGTCGACAAGTGGATTTCTGATAACAACATCCGTGGATCCGGCCAAACCCCAACCACCCCATCCGGCCTACCCGGTAGCGGATTGGATACACCAGGGGTCGGAGGCGGAGGGGGAGATGGAACCGGCGTCGGATTACCCGACGTCGAGGAAGACCCCGAAACAGGCGATCCCGTATACGAAGGAAGAGCACTGGCATGGAGACAGCTGAATATTTGTGTGGACGATGGCGACGGTGGCTACACCCCCATGGTCACCGACATCTACAGCACCGCCCCATACATCCCGGCCTAGACCATTTTGACAAACCCCAAAAACGCCATGAACAAAATCGAAGAACCAAAAGAAAAGTGGATCGCACCCAACGGCGAGGAATACGAGTGGCTGGAGATGGATGTGTCTGAATACGACCCAGAAACCGACGGATACTACACTAAGACGCTCGGGTTCTTTGGGAAAATCCTCGAAGAAAATCCGGTTGTGGAAAAACCCAACCCAGGAATCTACCTCCAAAACGGAAAACACCTGTGGGCACCCCGCTGGCTGTGCCGCCTTTTGGTTTTCCTCAAACCCTCCAAAGACTAACCACTATGGCACTCGGAGACATCTGGCTCGCCGGCCCCGGCGGAAATTGCGACAACGCTGGCACCTGCCCCAACGGGCCATGCGGTGCAGGCGAAATCACCATTTGCCCGACCCCATGGACAAGCACCCGCGAACTTGAATTCGAATACGACCCAGCCTCGGGGGAATCTGTAAAGATCGGCGGTGTCCCATTGAGCCCCGGCGAAACCACCGCATTCCTTCGGGGATTCGTCACGGCAGAGCCAAAGCAATTCGCCTACCCCGTGGAATATTTCAGAGCCGAGATTGAACCCGGAGAGGAAGGCGATGTCATCAACCCTGATACGATCGGTGCCGCCGAAACCATTCTCGAAGAGACCGACACAAGGATCGACTACCAAGCAACCACAAACTACTTCACCATCACCGGGATGACCGCATCCGTCTATAACGGTGCCTATGTCACAAGGCGGGTAACCAAGTCCACAGGGCAATGCGTCTACAACAAATCAGGGGAACTCGGAAACACCGGCCGAAAGGTCTACTACCTACCATCCACCGAGCAATGGTACCTCGGAAACAACGGGCCAAACTTCGTAGCAAACGCGGTGCTGACAGCTGACACGATTTCTTATTCGGGTGCAATCGGATCTATCACCCCACCCACATCGGGCAGCGGATCCATTTCTTATGGTGGGCCTATCTCCGGTGGATTCGACCCAGTAGACGCTGCGGTTTTCAGGTGGAGAGCAATCGCCTTTCCTGCACCCCGGCAGTTTCTCAATAGCGAGGCAACCTACGAAGACATTCCCCTCGAAGCATCGCCCGGTGTGGCAGAATTTCAATGGGGGAAGGATACGATTTCAGACCAGATCACTTTGATCAGCAACCCGACCACTAGGCAAATGGGAACCATTAGATTGACCATCCGAAGTGCTTGCGAAGAACCACCGCCATGAAACCAAAACTTTTTATCACAAGCAAACCTATCCTCGATAGCCTCCTGAACTTTTGGGAAGCAACCGAAGAGCAAAGAACCGAAGCCTACACCCTTTATGCTTCGGGGAAAGACAAACAAGTCGAAAACCTAGTAGCAAACATCGCAGGATTAAAACAACCACACCAAAATGAGAGCAGCCTTGATTAAACTAAAAACCCTCGAAGAAACCGCCAAGCTTCGTCCCGAAGGATACCTCGAAGCTTGCCTCATGCCACCCGCACAAATTCAAGGAGAGTGGGTTGTCATACCTGCGCACCGATACTCCGCCTTACGCCGGCAATTCTCCCAAACAAAACCCACCATAATTCAAAGAACCCGCGCCCTCATCCGGGAAATCAAAGCTTGGAAAAAGGCCGGCTGGAAGATCACCAAACCCTCGGTTTTCTTCCAAAGGAACCTCGCCTGCGCCACCTGCCCATATTCGGTTCGTGAATTATTAGGCATTCGCACCTGCGGTCGTTGCGGATGCACCCGCGCCAAACTCTTCCTAGAGAACGCCAGATGCCCCGAAAAGAAATGGAAGCTTTGACAAACCAAAAGAAGTTATGAGATGCAACCCAGATAACCCAGCACCCATCACCCTCGACACTACCGGCGTGGAGATGAATATCAAACTCACCCGCCAAACGACGGCAAAGTTTTCAGGAATTATCGACGAAAACTATGTCCCTATCGACCTCACCGGTGCGACGGCAAAACTTACCGTCAGAGACGGAGACGGGGAGGAACTCCTCGTCCTTACAGAGGCCGATGACATCACCCTGGGAGGCGTAGCCGGAACCTTCGAAGTCGAATTCACAGACGAAAACACCGTCGACCTACCGACCCAATACCTCACCTTCAACTTCGACATCACCCTCGCATCCGGGGAAATCATCGCGGTATATTGGGGGACGATCGAAGCACTGGCTAACACCAACATCCCAGACGCATAACCACCATGGCCTACCGACTCGTCACAACGAATGCGACCAGGCGAGTAAGATCCACCGATCCAAACGCCAGACCCATCCGCCGCGTTACGCTGCTCACCCAGCGTAGACGCATAGCCACGGAAAACGGGTCGGTCGTTTCTTTTGTCGTTTCTGGATCCAGAGGCGGTGGAGCAAACCCAAACCCAACGGTCAACTCAATCCAATTCTCCCTAACACCTACCGGGGACGCAGCCATCGGTCGGCTTGTCTGGAACAATGGAGACCATACCCTAGAAGTGCCCCTCACAGAGGGAGTCACCCTTCAGATCGGACAGGAGCAGCTCGTCTTCGTTCGAAACATGACCGGCAGCACCATCCCAAACGGTTCGGTGGTTGCAATCGACGGTGCACAGGGGCAACGCATCAAAGTCATTTTGGCAGATGCAAACGAAATCCAATCCCATGCCACCCTCGGCATCGCTACCGAAGACATCACCCATAACGGATTCGGCTTCGTAACTACGCAGGGGCTTGTCAGAGGCCTTAATACGTCAGCCTTTGCAGAGGGTGCGGAGATTTTCCTTTCAGAGACCGCTGGCGCTTTTACCGATGAGCGACCCGCCGCCCCTAACCACTCGGTTTTCCTCGGCATAGTCGTAAACAGCGCAGGCGGTACGGCTGGATCCATCTTCGTTCGCCCGGCAGTCGGTGCAGCCATCGGGGAGCTTCACGATGTCATCATTACCAACCCAACCACAGGGCAGCAACTCCGCCTAAACGCACAGGGAGTCTGGGAAAACTTTTCCCCGGCAACATCCTACCCACCCAACGGAGCCGCAGGCGGTGTTCTTTCTGGGTCATACCCAAACCCTGGTTTCGCGGTAGACATGGCAACGCAGGCAGAGGCCGAAGCCCTAGCCAGCGCAGCACAAGCAGCTGCCATAGCTGCCGCAGCTGCCGATGCCACTGCAAAAGCAAACACGGCAGAGTCCACCGCCAAATCCTACGCCGATACCCTAGTTATCGGATTGGTTGATGATAGAGGCAACTTCGATGCATCCGTAAACACCTTCCCAACAACAGGCGGGTCTGGCACCGCAGGTGCTATCCTCAAAGGAGACCTTTGGACGATTGGAACCGCAGCCACAGGTGGCCCATTGAACGGATACGGCTTAGGCTGCACACTACGCGCCTTGATTGATAGCCCAGGGCAAACAACAACCAACTGGGCAATCACGGCCGTCGGATTCGGATACGTTCCTGAAAATGTAGCAAACAAATCCTCCGACGTCGCAACCGATCAAGCAAGCAATACCAAATTCCCAACAACCAAAGCGGTCTACGATTGGGCAACCGGGCAATTCACAACGCCAGGGCAAGCATCCGCAGCAGCACCAGTCCAATCGGTAAACGGCAAAACTGGAACCGTTGCCACCATTGTCGAGGTAGCAGATTTCGCATCCCTTCCAGAAACCGGTGCATCCCTAACCACCTACATCACGATTGACACAAACAAAACATATCGATGGGACGGTGCCGCCTATGCCCAAATAGGCGGTGGATCGCAAATCGACATTCAAGATGTCTGGGCTCAAATTCATCAATTTTAACCATCACCAATTACCATGTTCACAGACGTTAAATCCGTAGCCATAGCCGAAATCCCAACAACCCTAGGAGCCGTCTATACCGTTCCAGCTGGGGCAAATAACCGTGCCCAGCTTACACAAGGGGAAATCCACAACACGGGATCCCTAGCGGCAGACGTCACCGTTTTCCACAATAACGGATCGGACGTTCAACGCTACGCGGTCACACTTCAAGCCAATGACTCCCTTGTTCTTTTCACACTACTGCAACTCAATGCAGGCCATTCGCTTAAAGCCGTGGCATCCGCGGAAGGCGTAAACATCTTCATCGACGGCAGAGAATTCATCGAATAGCAAACTCATGTTCAGCTCCCCACAAAGAAAACTTTCTTTTTCCAAAAAAGCCCCGGGTCAATCCGTGGACTCCGTGGGGATTCGCCGTAGAGGCGTGACCGATCTGGTCAACGTCTATGACTTCCAGAAAGACCCGGCAAGAACGCAAGGAGATCTCGGCCCATTACCTACGGGTCTACCAATTATCGATGCGGCGGAAGGACAGCTTACGGTTTCCCGTGGGGCAACCATTCCAACGGGAACTACCAAATACCTGACAAGGGATATTTCTGCAATCGTGGGAGATTGGGAATTTACGATTCTTTGCAAACGGATTCTGGTTGAATTTGGTATTACCGTGACAGATGCGGCTGGAACCAAATCGGTTTCTATTGTCCAAAGATCCTCAATCCAAAACAACGCTATCCAAAGGCAAACAAACTATACGACTACGGCAACGCCGGTCACCTTCGCGGATAACAATATTTACCAAACAGCAACTCACATTTATTACAATGTGAGGAAGGTGGGGACGAATATCCTTTTCTACACCTCGGCGGATGGAACCACCTTCACGCTTCGCCATACAGAGGCCTTGGCAACGCACCTTATCACAGCCGATCGAATCGGGTTTTATGTGGGCGTAGGAGCAGGGCAAGGCGTGGGCGAAATCCTTTGGTTTGTCCAAAACTTTCTCGGCACGGATTACACGGATTATTTTGATGACCGTTCACTTGATGCCGATTGGGTTTGGTATAACGGGGACGCGACAGAAACCGCGGTCGAGGTTGATCGCTTCATCGAATTTTTTGATGATACCCTTCCCCTAACATTAACCTTCGAGGATACCCAATATGGAAATGATCCACCACAATCACGAGTAAGCAATAACTCCGATACCCTCAATCATTCAGTCACCTTTGACTTTCAATACAGCGTATCCGTAGCTCTTCCCGACCCATACGGTAACGAGGATACCCTTGCATTCACCCCAACATTTTCATTCACTTACGCATAACCATTATGAACGCACCAAATATACTCATTCGCAAATTTCAAGATGTTGGCCTTCAAGTCAACCTCAAACAAGAGGGCTTCTATCAAGCCGAGGTTCTTCGAGCAAACGGCAAGGTAGATATTTACCCTATCGAGAAGAACGCAATCAACCCAACTGCAAGGGATAACTTCCTAAGGATCAATAACTCAGCTGGAACGGCGAGCCTTGTTAACGCAAACGGAGGTCGAGCACTTGATCTACTCTTCAACTGGGGAACCGCAGTGACCATGGTAGTGGGGGGTTCAAATCTTGGGCCGACAGCTTACGATCAGGCTACGGGTTGGACGGTTGCTAGAGATGAAGTTGTTAGAGAATTCCTAATGTCGACTACGACCTACGCACCCATTGGAAACTCGGCAACGATTGACCCAACTACCGGCAACCAAGTGTGGACAGCCCGAATGGTATTCGGAGCCGCACCAAAAGCAATGACTATCAGAGAGGCGGCGATCGGGGGAAGTATGCTATGGAGGGCGTCAGGAACGAACCCTGCTTCACGCTGGTCGCACAAGGTGCTTTCGTCCCCAATCGTGCTGGATACTGGGGATGTGTTGACCATGTCCTACACATTGGTCACCCCTACGCTTGCGGTAACAGCTCAAACCATATCCCTTGCCGCACAAAACGGGATGAACCTTTCCGGACAGCTCAAGCTGGTCGGAACCATTGATAACATGCAGGGCGGATCACTCCTAGGAACCAACGGGCAGATGACCGGCGGGTCGACCTCTAACAACCAGTCAGCAACGCAAGGAGGAGCCTTATACCCAAGCTGGCCAGCATGGGGACTTTCTACGGATGCAACATTCCCGGCATTCGGTGCTAACCCTGCGACAACTTGGAGCAACTCTGGGTTGGCAAACTCCAATGCTTACAGCCCATACACGGCAGGAACCTATAACCGGACAATCTCGGGTCAATGGAACCCCGGTGCAAGAACCTTCCGTAGCATCTACCTCAAACAAGGAACCTCGACAACCGGTGGTGGATACCAGCTTCTACTTGACGCGGAGCAAACCCAAGCCGCCGACAAAACTTTGGTTGTCTCACTGAACTTTGCTATATGAACTCATTCCTAAAAGCCGAAATTGAACGCCTCAAAGAGTCGGAAAACCATGCCGACCAATTCCGCGGACTCCTCATGGAGATTACATGCCGGATGGAAGAGAAGGTAGACCGCATGGCAGAAACTCAAGAGGCCACTTTGGTTCAAACCAAACTAACAAACGGTCGGGTCAACAAAGCCGAAGAAAATATCACAAGCATCCATTCCCGCCTAACCGAATTGGAGAAGCCAGTGACCATTGAGCTCGGATCTCTTTGGAAGCACGGGAAATCCTTCGCAGCCATTTGCGTCGCATTCGCCGGCATCGTAGCCGGCGTTGCTGGCACCATCTCTGGGCAAGCTGCAAAGCCCGACCAAACCGAAATCAAAGCGGCCGTCATCAAAGCCCTCGAAGTGTCCGAAACAACCACCGAAGAATGAGCAAATACCACCATAGCGACCACCAATCGCCGGGAACCTTCCTAGAAGACAAACTCCCCGTGATGACTTTCAGGGACGGTGCAGATGACGAGCTCATCGAGCCAATCCACTACCTGGCCAAAGATCTCACTAAATATCGCTGCCCGACCGGTTCCCGCACAGACGGGATGAGCATTCCCAAAGCGGTAAAGCTTATCCCCGGATTCAACGCCAACCGGCAAGACTGGTTTTCATCTATCCTTCACGACGGTGGCTACCGAGGCACCCTAGAAAAGTGGGACACCAAAACAAACTCTTGGATCCCGGCAAAGCTCAACCGCAAACAAACCGACAAGCTCATGATCGAATCCATGAACTCAGGCAAAGTAAAAAACAACGCGGTGTATTGGCCGCTTCGGTGGTTGGGTTGGCCAAACTTTAAGCCAAAAGGTTAACACTTTAAGCCGAAGGATTGACCAACAACCAAACCATCATGAATGCATTCATCTCCAAAATAGCCGCCCTCTTTTTCCGCGTCCAAACCCCGAAAGCAAACAAAGAACCCGCCACCGTGAAACTGGAACGCAAAGTCGACAAACCCGAAGCCTACCGCCGCATGCTACTTACGGTGGCACGGGAAGAGCTCGCAAAAGGCATCCGGGAAACTTCCCGCAATCAGCACCCAGAGCTTGAGAAATACTGGAGACGCACAAGCTACGGCATCGCAGGCTTTAAAAACAGGGAGCCGTGGTGCGCTGCCTTTTCAGCCTACACTACCCACGAAGCCGCGTGGCGCATTTGGCCAGATGAAAACGAGATCCCCTTCTCCCCATGCCGTAGCGCCGGGGTGGTCAACTGGGTTGCTTGGGCAAAAACCGCCAAAGGTTGGGAATGCCTCCCAGCTGCCAGATCCGTAAGAGCCGGCGACTGGATCTGCTGGGACTTCAACGGTGCAAAAGCCTCGGGCACACACATCGGCCTGGCCACCTCGGACGAAAGACCCGACGGCACCTTTAATACGATCGAAGGAAACACCAACGGCGAGGGGAGTAGAGACGGCGACGGCCTCTACGCCAAAACCACACGCACCCGCAAATCCGCCATCGCAATCATTCGCTACAAAGGATAATGGCACGAGTCCTCATCATCGGAGATACCCACTGCCCGGCCATGCGGTCAGACTATATTCCGTTTCTGAAACGCATTCAGGACAAATACCAATGCAACCGGGTGGTGCATATCGGCGACCTGGTCGACTGGGCAAGCATCTCCTACCACCCAAAAGCGCCATCCCTGAAAAACAGCGAGGAAGAATTCGATAAGGCATTCGCTCAAGTAGCCAAACTATCCAAAGCCTTCCCAAAGGTCGATTGGCTCATCGGCAACCACGACAGCCTAACGGAGCGAAAAGCGGCCGATCTGGAACTCCCCTTGTCGGTGCTGAAAGGCTTTAAGGAACTTTGGGACTTGCCAAAGTGGAACGTCATTCCCAGATACGACCAAATCATCATCGATGGGGTCATTTACCAACACGGTGACCGCGGTAAAGGGGGGCAGCTTTCCAGCGCATACCTTAACGCCAAAGAAGAGCACGTGAGCGTGGTGCAAGGCCACCATCACGGCCAATTCGGAGTGCTCTATCACGCAAACACGCAAGCCCGGATTTTTGGAATGCAAGTGGGGTGCGGTGTTGATCACAAACTGGAAGCCATGGCCTACGGCAAAAAATACAACCGCAAACCCATCCTCGGCTGCGGGGTGGTCATTGACGGAGTGACAGCAATATGCGAGCCGATGATATTAAAGAAATGAGCATCCTCCAAGAAGCACTAGACCTAACCACCGGGGACAGGCAAGAAAGCTACGGGCACCCCCTAGATGACTTTACCAAAACGGCAAACATGTGGGCCGTTATTATCGGAGCACCGGTGAGCGCAGAGCAAGTAGCCCTTTGCATGGTAGCCCTTAAAATTTCAAGGGAGCTCCACGCACCCAAACGGGATAACCTCGTCGACGGCGCCGGCTACTTCAACTGCCTCGACATGCTTCGAGAAGAAAGGGCAAGGAGGGCAAAACAATGAGTGCCAAACGAAAACCTTCGGGGAAACCCAGGGCAGAGCGCACCCGCAATCATGGCACCATGACGGATGCCATGTTCCGAGCCATGATCATCGGCGCCATCCGAAAGAAGAGCCTCTATTGGAAACCCAGACAAGAATGCCTACGCCGTGCTGAATGCGGCACAGCCAAAAACCCGGCCACAGGCAAGACGGTAAAGATTTGCATCTGCGCGATTTGCAAAGGCCGGCACCTGAAGATGGACATGCAGGCCGACCACATCCTTCCGGTAGTAGATCCCAAAGTCGGATGGCAGGGATGGGACAGCTATTTTTCCCGAATGTTCGTCGAGGTGGACGGTTACCAAGCCTTGTGCCACCCTTGCCACAATAGGAAGACAGCCGAAGAAAACGGACAGCGCGGACTACCGACGGTGGATGAAATACTGGCCATAGCTCAAGCAGCAATTCAGGAAAAACAGTCCTCCTAATTTTTTTTAAAAATAATTCGAAAACAGCTTTACAAATTAAAAAAGCCGGACTATAACACCATCAGCCGCACGAAACAACCGGCCAAAACAAAATGAGCAAACAAACCAAAGAAACAGCCGAGCAAGCCTACACCCGCGCCTACAACACCGCGATGGCAAACCTCAAGAAAATCGAAGAGATGATCCACGACATGCCGGCCCCGGGTGGAGAAACCAAAATCAACTGGGGCAACCACGGCGACATGGCCAAAATCGCAGCCGAGCTGGGAGACATCCTCGTCCTGAAATAACCCA
>Ga0315903_10004784_pt1 | contig 17907 bp, 10 predicted proteins | sample LakEriMetagenome_7_FD_203524 | JGI IMG/M metagenome (GOLD analysis project Ga0315903, IMG submission 203524) | Freshwater fungal communities from buoy surface, Lake Erie, Ohio, United States - Buoy 2 MA119 | ecosystem: Environmental > Aquatic > Freshwater > Lake | place: USA: Lake Erie, Ohio...
CTTCGGCAAAGAAGTCTTTGTTGACATTAACAAGTTCATACTTATACTGTAATTGTTCTGAAGTTAAACCTTCGTTATTATTTTTGATAAAAGACTGAAACTTAGACTTAACTGCATCCATAGATGCCCCTAAGTCGTTTACGTAGCCTTCAAGTTCTTTGCTGTATATTCTGCCTTTTTTTGTAGTTAAGTCTTTTTGAGCTCTAAGTAGTTCAGCTGTAATAGCAATAGGAGATACATCGTCTCTGTCTACTATATTGCTGTATTTGTTTTTGTAGTTATTGTATATGATTTCTTTTTTATCCTCAAGAGAAAGAGAATCATACTTACTAGCTAATTGTTGAGTTTTATAAAGTTCCCCATCTAGTCTTTCGAGTTCTTTAGTGTACTCAGGAAGTTCTTCTTCAGAAGGAGTGTAGTCAAGTAAAGCTTCTTTCTTAAGATGGTTTGAAAAAAACTGGTATTGTGCGTCTTTATTCTCAAGTAAAGTAGCCATGTCCCTAATAGAACTTAAGTTTCTAATAGGAAGATTTTCTAAAGCTTTAGCGTATTGGTCAATTTTTGCAACTTTCTGAACAGCTTGTTCTTGAGTAATTTCTCCTTTATCTAATTGACTTTTAATATAAGATTTATAAGCTTCTGGGTTGTTAGCTATATTCCAACGAGAAGAAATAATAGCTTCTGTATTTGCTTGTTCTCTAGCTCTCTTAGTTCCTCCTCCCATAAAAGGAGCAGTGAGTGCCATAGCAGCAACAGACTCAATAGCTGTGTCCATAATGTTCTTCCATGTAAGATCATTTTGGGCTACATACTCAGCGTTTTTGCTTTTGGCTAATTGGTCTACAAAGTGATTGCCTATAAGGGAAGCTTCTTCTTCTATTACGCCTTCTTGGAAAACATCTCCTGCCATTCCTAAAGCTCGTTTAGTTATAGCAGAATTTACTACTCTATTTAAAAGCTTGTTAGAAATACCAGGAGCCATTCCTAAAACAACCCCATCTAATCCGGCTGAAAGGTCTCTTGCGTAACTAGCCGCTTTAAAAGGGAACAAAGATTTAGCTCCTGCTTTAAATAGGTCAGGAGTGTTAGGTACTATAGACTCAGATAATGATTCAACAGCTGCTCTCCATCTCGCTACATTTTGAGCATCTTCACCTTTTTTAAAGTTATTAAGCTCCTCCATGTAAACACGAGGGTAAGTAGTTGCGTAAACGGACCCAAAGGTTCTTAAACGGTCAAGTACAGCTGGACTTGAAATTACTTCAGCTGTTTTTTCTGCAGCTGTACCAACTCCTTTTAACCCTCTTCCTAAGTAAGGAGTTTCTAAAAGCTTTCCTCCAGTAGCAGTTAATCTTTCTCCAGCAGCTGCAATTCTTTCTGCTCCAAGTGCATATTCGGCAGCTGCACCTCCGTATTTTAAAGCTCCTGTTCCAAGTCTTCCTAATAACCCTAAAGCAGCTCCGCCAGCTTCTGCAATAGCTATAGTTTCTAACATTTGATAAGCTACAGGGACTCCAGCTTCAACAGTTGCATACCCATTAAAGTGATGTTTGCCTGCTTTATCAACCCAATGAAAACGACTAGACTCAACAGGTTTTCCTTCTTCATCAATTCCTATAGTATATCCTGTTTTATCAAATCTTGTAAGACTTCCTAAAGCAGCTGCTTCAGCATCATTTGCCCATATAGCAGAATTTATTCCTAATCCTTGATTTACTAAATTATTATAAAGAGCTTTACCAGTTGCTTTAGCGGTATAGTATCCTTTAACTGGGTCGACAGGAAGAATACTTAAAGCCCCTGAAATAATTGGAGAAGTGTCTTTCCAATATTTTACGCCTTCTCTCCTTCTAGCAGCTTGTTCCTCGTCATCTTTTATTGAAAAGTAAGTGTCTTTAAAATTAGTTTTAAGGTATTTATCTGAATCAAAGTCATTTATCTCGTTTAAAGACTTTTGAGCTTCTTGAAGAGCTTGTTCAGCTTCTTTTATTTTTGTAGGATCCCCTATTTTTTCTGCGTTTAACTTAAGCCTAGCATATTCAGCTATTTTACGATTATTCTGAAGAGTTGCAAGACTTTTTAATGAATTTATTGCTAACTGGCTTGCTTTATAATCTATAGGGTTATCTTCTTTATCTTCAAGTAAAAATTCTGTAGCTTTACTTACTTCTGGATTATAAAGTTCAGAGCCCACTTGTTTAGAGTATAAATCTCTTCCAAGTTCTCTAATAACAGTGGGGTTATTTAATGCACTTTTGATTGGGTCTTTAGGATCTAAAAATGCTTTTTGCCATTCAAGGCTAGTTTCTGTTTTTATAGTATCTGCTAAAAGTTTTACATAACTTGAAGCCTTATCTGTAGCTAACTTTGTGGCTTCTGTAGGTATATATCTATCAGTGCCTTTAAAAACTAAATCATCAGATAATTTATAAAGACTTTCAAAATCTTTATTTTTTATAAATTCATTAACTTGAGAAATTTTTGAATTCCTCTCTGTAATAAAACTATTTTTTACACCTTCAAATAAGTCTCTGCCTTTTGATAATAAGTTTTTAAATCCTTCTGGATCTGTTTGTACCCCATATAAACTTTGATAATAAGAATCAGAGTTTATTATAGAAGATAATTTAAGACTGTTTTTAGGGTCATTTATAGCTTCAAAATCTTTATTAAATAAAGTCCCTATTTTAGAAGTATAATCATCTGCTTTAGCTAATTTTAAATCTAACTCTTTTGTAAAGTTTTGAGCTAGTTTTGCATTGTAATTATAAAAGTCAATCTCTTCCTTAGTAGCTGCCCCTTGTTTGCTTTTAGCTACAATGTTACTTAAAGTTTTATCAAGAACTGCTTCTTTTGATTCTTGAGTTACAGGGTAAGGGGTTATTGTAGGTTCCCCTGTATAAACAACTTTCTTAGGTGATTCAGGCATCTTTTTCTGTTTTAGAAAATGTTAGGTCAAAGATAATAATATTTATAGAAAAATTAAAGTTTAATATTAGCAGAGTTGTATCTATTTTCTGCTGTTTTTTTCAATTCTTCTAAGTTTTGTGATTCAGCCATTCTCACTCTGTTTTCTATACTATAAGGATTTAAAGCATTAACATCGTCTAATCCATAAGTTTTATTAAAAGCTTTATCAAATTTATCTTGCCAAATTTCATGAATTACATTTTTACCAACATTTACCCGATAATGATAAGTTTGGTCTTTAGGTTCAAATCTTACTGAAACTTCTCCTAAGTTTATATTTGCTGGAATATTACCTACCCACTTTTCTACAGCGTCTGCTTTTGCTTTTTCAGCAGCCGCTTTTGTGGGATAAGGTTGATTGTTATAGTAAAACTTACCATCACCAGGATCTACAATTTCTGCTTTAGCCTCGTCATTGTAAATATACATAGCTTGTTTAAGTGTATTAGTTAGTAACTCTTCCTCATCATCATCTAATCTATTTATATCTATTTTTTCCCAAGACGAAGATTTAGTAAGTCCGTTTGTAAGTTTTTTAAAAGTTTCTCCAGCATCCTTAGAAGCTTCCGCGGCTTCCTTTTTTTCTTTTTTAGTCATTTTACCTCCGCTTGAAGTTTTGTTTTCCCCAGTTCCAGTCTCATCTTCGTCTTCTGCATATTTTCCTAAGCCAAGTCTTTGTTGTTCTTGTTCTAGGGTTATATCTCTGTAGTAAGCTTCGCTTCTTCTTAGAGAAGAATTGTAGTCTGCTAAACTAAATGGGTCAGCCTCAAGCTTTCTTTTTTCTTGACGATAAGCATATAGATCTGCTTCGTTAGTTATATAAGCATTGTAGTGATCGTTAACCCAGGCATTATAAGCTTGTTCAGGACTTTTTGGAAGATTATTTAAGTTGTCTGTAAGAACCTGTCTTTGTAGTGCTAGTTTTTGATATTCTTTTACTTGAGGGGGAGTAAGCCTACTTCCTAAAGTTTCATAAGCTTGTATTTTTCTTTCAACTTGGTCAAGTTGGTTCTTACGAGTATCAAAGTAATAGTTTGCCATTTCAGAAGGGTCAACATCTTTAGCAGTGTACATAGCGTCAATCATAATTTGCTGCTTATACTGTTGAGGAAGATTAGCCTCCATCCATTCTTTAAGTTTACGACTAGTTACTTCTTGTATGTCTCTAGTTTCTGTGTATCTACCGTCTTTAACTATTTCTGTGTAGATGTCTTCTTTGACTTTTCCTACAATATTTTGCATGTACTCAGAAGGATCAGCAAAAGGAATATAATCTTTATTTGCTTCAAGTTGTGCTCCTACCTCTGGGTTGTCTTTCCAGTCGTAAACATCTTGCATATAAACCCACTCATTTGCAGGGTTTCTTTCGTCAGGTTTTAACCCGGCTAAAGTTTTTTGTCTGCGTCTGAGTTCTTGGCTGCTTTTAACTGAATTTAAAATAAGAGAGTCATTTTCTAGAGGGCGACTTATAGAAAGAATACCTCTTACATTAGCCATATTAGCAAAGTCTGTTTTTCCTACAGACTCGTTTATGGCTTTCATGTATTTATCCATTTCTTGTGAGAAGTATTTTTTATCTACGTCTCTTACAATTTCTAACCCATACTCGTCTAGTTCATTGATGTGGTTTTGAATCTTTGCATAATTTTTATCATACAAATCTTGTTTAACAGCGCCAATTTTAATTATATCATCGGCAGGTAGCGGATTAATATAATCAGGATAAACTAAAGGTTGGTGTCTATGCGATATTGCCATGGTTTATTTTCTTTTAAATATATTTCCTCCATATCTCATAGGAGAACTTTTTTGTTGTTCTGGATAGAAGTCTTCTGGGAGTCCTTGTACATCTTCCATTTGAGGAGTAACTTGAGGTAAAATTTGAGGAGTCAACTCAGGAAGTGCCATTTGATCTTCTCCAGTTGGGTTTACATCATAGAAAGGTCTTCCTGATGAAACTCTTGGAGCTTGAGGTAAACTAGGAGGCCCTACAGGAATAGTGAACAAAGGCCCCTTTGTTTGTTTTTGAGGTTGTTCAGGAGGGGCTGCTGGAAGTTTAACTGTTGTTTGTCCTGGGAACTTAGTAGTCGTTTTAGAATAAAAATCTGCGTTAGCATAAGGATTAAGCTTAACAGGATTTAATCTATCTGTACCCTCATAATAATAATTAGGGTACATTGTAGTAAAGTACATGATCTTTCTAAATTCGTCTGCATCATGTTGTGCTTTTTTATTTACAATGCTAGTTATTGCGCTTAGTCTTTCTCTTTCAGCTGCGTCTTGTGCTCCTGCCATATACTCATTGTAGACTTGAGCAGCAGAGCTTACATCTCTAAAACTTTCTAAGTCTCTAGCCTGTGCATTATACTGGTCAGCTTGATAACGAGCTTGTGCGTCAAAATTTTGCTTTCTTGCAAAAGCTTGTTGTTTAGCTGCAAGTGCCTGGTTAAACAAAGCAGATTTTCTAGAAGCGTCTAGAGAAGCGTTTCCTGTACTTTGACGAATTGATGATTGAAGTGAATCATCAATAGACTGGAGCTCTGGGTCTATATTTAAAGTAGGAGGAGCTATTTCTGTATGTGTATAGTCAGGAGTATAGTAATTGTAAGTATTAAGTCCTGAAAGATAACCTAAAGCTTCTGGAGCCATTTGGTATAAAGGCATTCTTCCAGGAGTACTAGGCATTTGTTGAAATGGCTTATTAGGGGCAAACTGACTTCCTGGGTAAACCACTGTTTCCGCTGGAGTAGTTTCTTTTTTAGGAGCATCCCCTTTTGTGCCATCTTCTTTGTAGGTAGGTTTAATGTAAAGACCTCTTTTTTCTCCTTCTTGTCCTACGTATTTTCCTCCTACGTTAATATTTTTAACATAATCGTCGTATTCTTTTTTATCTTTAAACTCTACTTCCTTAATAATTGGTCTGCGGAAGAACCAAGCTTTATCCATAAAGTTAGTCTTTCCGTATTCATCTTGTTTTTCTTTAGGAAGAGTTTTTATACCTTGAGTAATTTTTTGTCTTTCCTCTGGGCTAAAGTTTTGATAGGATCCGTATTGAGCAGAAGTTATTTTAGATTTTAAAGTAGCATCTCCTCCGGTTATCTGGTTAAGTTCTGCGTCAGAGATTTTATCCTTGTTAGAAAGAAACTGTAATCCTTGAAGGGTAGAAGCTTCGTTTATACCGTAGTGAGTAGCTAGTTCTGGATCACTGCTATAAACTTTATTTTGAAGAGCCTCTGCTACTTCTGTAAATCCGTTTAAGGTGTTTACTTTGTCAACCTTTTCTAAATTTTCTTTGGTGTCTATTCCCCACTCTTTAAGAGCTACTTTTAACTCTTCTTTGATTTGAGGAAGATCTTCAGTTCTAAATTTATACTTAGGGTCTCTACTGTAAGCTTCTTTGATTTTTTCTACCTTCTTTAATCCATAAATTTCTTCTGGAGTTGGTGTAGTTCCTGGAGTTTCAGTAGTTGATGTAGTTGTTGTAGCTGGAGGGGCTTCAGTTTGTAAATTAGAAGCTTGCTCAGCTGCAGTTAATTCTTTTAATTTATCTTCATAACTCTCATACCACCTTTCTGCATCTTTTAACGTTTTTTCTGTATTTTTAAGAATATTTAAAGTGATATTAGGATTAGTCGCTAACCAAGTCAAAGTTTCAGGATTGGAGTCTTTACTTAAATTATTTAAAATTTCTATTGGAGTACTTGGGTTTCTTCCTACATACCCTCTAACTTGAGGATCGGAATCTTTGGATAACTCTAATAGTATTGACTCTGGGGTATTTAAGTTAGTAGCAACCCCTCTCCTTGCTTCTACATCTTTAGATTTAACATAAGTCTGAAGAATGTCTACAGGAATGTTTGGGTTTACAAGCACATCGTATTTAGCATATTTTTCATCTTTATTGTATTGTTCGTCTTCAAGTAAAGATTTTAAAACATCTACGGGAGCATTTGGATTCTCAGCTATAGCAATCTTATCTTTAGAGTCTCCTTTTTTTGCGTATTCTCTTAGTACTTTAGCTGGCATATTTGGATTTCTAAGTATCCATAAAGGGGCATCTTTTTTTTCTCCAAAATATGAAATAGAATTTTGTTCAAATTTGTTTAAAATATCTATTAACACGTTTCCTGGAAGATCAGCCACTTCCGTGTCGGTCAACACATTGTCTTCATTATTTTTAAAGTCATAATCAATAAGATCTAGTTTAACATCTATTGGAGTATCAGGATTTAAAAATAATTCTCTTTTTTGATCCCCAGACATAGAAGAGTAATCTTTAGACTCAACTGCTGCAGTTTGATTGTCTATAGAACTAAGATAGTCTTTGTACATTTTCTGAAGCTTAGGATTGGAAATATTTTTAGGCTGGGTTGCTTTCCAATCCTCATAACTCATTTTAGGAGGTGCTGTTACAGGAGCTCCTGCGTCTTGAGTAACAGCAGCTGCGTCTGGGTTAATTATCGGACTAGTAGTAGGATAAGGAACTTGAGCTGTAGAAGGAAAACCTGTAGTTACGTCTAGTCCAAAATTTTTTATTTGAGATAAATTGTTATTAGAATTAGGAATATTTGTATTAGAAGGAGCCCCTTCTAAAATAGCAGCATCTGATTGCGCTTTTAACTTAGCTTGTGCTTCTGCTTCTACTTGTTCTTTGCCAAGTTCTTCTGGTTCTCCATAAATAATATCTTCATATTTTCCACCTTTTTGAAAATTATTTTTTCCTTGTACTTTAGTACCTATAGTTAAAACTGAAGTGTCTCCGGGGGTAGCTCCATAAAACATAGAATCTTCTGGGAACATCCCTCCATCTTGGTACATTCCACCGTAACCAAATTCTGCAGTTCCTCCTAAGTATTGTCCTCCGTACTCAAATGGGTCAGTAAAACTTAACTTTTCTCCTCTCTTTAAGTCTAATCCAAACTTACCCATCATTTGAGGCATTTGAGACATTTGTTCTTGCGCTTGATCTGTTCCATCAGAGTTACCATTTTGAATTTGCTGGTCAGCAAAAAGTTCATTCAAAATAGACTGATTTCTTTTAAACATCAAGTTAGCAGTATTTCTGTCTGCTTCAGAGGCATAAGCATTATTTAAAACTTTTTCCCACTTCTCTGTATCGTACTTCTTAGCAAGTTGGGCATAAGTCTTTTTACCTCCTTTAGGTTTTAAGTGGTCTGAAAAAACACGACTACCTTCTGGAAGATTTGTATGTACTCCTCCTTGTGCGTGAGAAGGACCTTGAATATGTTGAGTAGATAAGTCAGGAAGTTGAATAAACTCTCCGCCTTCTACCTCTACGTCTCCAAAATTAGGAGAAGCTGTTCTGCGAATTTCTGCTCCGTCTTGAGCCATAATTAAATTTTGATATTGTGTTCCCCCACTAGCGTCTGGCCCATATAAATAGTTGTAATCATAAAGAGGCTTTTGAGTCATTACATTTCTAAATCTACGATTAAAAGCTTCTTGATTTCTCATAGCTTCGTTTTTTCTCAACATAGCATTTACCCCATAAAGACCAAGTTGGAGAACATCATGGGGTTTGATATTTTCAAATTGGTTTCTTTTTTTATTTTTAGCTATGTTTTCTTCGGATTCTTTATAACCTAACTCTTCTGCTCTAGATTTAGTTATAGGACCTTGTTGTACTCCAAATTGTGAAGGATCCGCATCAAACTCACTAGCATAACTGCTAAAAGGAGTGTTCAAGTCAAAAGTTCCTGGGGGGTAAGAAGATTGCCCTGATGTTATTGTATTTTTAGGGGAATTTGTTCCTACATAAGAACTAAAATCAGGAACTGGCTTAATTCCTAAGTAAGGAAACTTCATCAAAGGAGCATTAGAAGTAGCAGGAGCAGCTACATAAGAAGGATTATTAATATTAAAGTTTTGACTTTGGTAGCTCTCCACATCTTCCCCCATCAGATTATAAAAGTCTGTAGGTATACCTGCGTAAGGATTTACTCCTCTTACTGTAACTGGACCTGGGGGGTTAACAGGAATAGAAGGAGTGGGTTTACTAGTAATACTTTTAGGTTTTATCTTAGTAAGTCTCTCCATCCTTATATCGTCTAGAGACTTTGTTTTTTTACCAAGTGTTTCCTGTTCTTGATTTCCGAGTATATCAGTAAAAGTATTATACCTTCCTCCGTTTTGAAGTTTTTTCTTAGGAGTATTTTTTGAGAGTTTTTTAGCCATAACTTTAGAAGTTAGGTTGAGTTAATAGAAGTTTAACTCTTTGTATTATTACAAAGATATATTAAAATTTTTAAAAGTCAATATAATTCTTTAGGTTAGAACTACTTACGACCTTGGCCGCGATAAGCTTTTTTGTAGTTCTTAGAAGTCTTAAGACTAGAAGAATTCTTCTTAGAAACAATTCCTTTACGTCTTACTTTAGGTTTAGCTTTCTTAATAGAAACTCCTAAAGAACTTTTACCTGTTGATTTTCCTTTAGCTGGTGCCATTATCTTTTAATTTTAAGTTTAGATTTCATACCACCTTTACTCATATAAGCATCTTTAAGGCGTTTACCAAAAGGATGACTTAAAGCAGGGGTATCTTTGTTATCCTTGTACCCTCCTTCAGCCATATACATTCCGTATTCACCTTTTCTTTTCTTAGCCATTGCTTTGAAAGTTTTTGCAAGGTTGTAACGCTTAGAACCTGGAGGGCAACTAGGTCCCCCAAATTTAGAACCTGTACATACTCCTTCTGTTTTTCTACGTTTAATAGAAGCTGTTGCTTTTTGAATCCATTTACCGCCTTTTTTCATGTAGCCGTAGTCAGTCATCATATTGTCCATAGTTTAATTTATTTTAAGTTTATTTTAAGTTTTTTAAGATTTTCTTTACTGCTTTAGTAGGCATTGTTTTTACGTTGCCTTTTTTAGTTTTAGTTATTGGGCCTCTTGTTTTTTTAACAGAAGTTAAAGGCTGAGGTCCGCTAGAAACTACTTGTCCATTTACTCCAGGTACACTCATAGTTCCACCCATTTGAAACATTGAAGCATTAAATCTTGCAGGATCTTGAAGCATATTATATTTAGCTGTTCTAAGACGAGAAGCATATTCAGCTTCTTCTGGAGTGTTATATTGTCCCATGTGTAATCCTGTCTGACGATAACGATTAATAGTTTCTTCAGGACTAAGCTGACGACCTCCTACTACTGAAGGAAGAAGGGTTTCTTTACCATTTAAGTTAAAGCCCATTTTATACTCACTTCTTTTTCTTCCTTCTTCGTCTGTGTAGTAAGGACGATTAATATCAGGAAGAAGGTAGTTACCTTGTTTAGGAGCTTTATAAATATCGTAGTCAGGCTCTGCTAATATAGTTCCTCCCATTTGATATGTTCCTTTTTGGGCAAATCTTTTAGCTCCCATAAAATCTTCAGGTTGTTCTAACTCTGGTTGGAATCTATAATTAGTAGTTAGCTCTTCTCCAGGTTGAATATCTCTAGTAGCGTAGACGTATCTTTGATTTCCTACTTTAACACTGCGCATGTTTGGGTTTTCAGAATGATTGTGCATTCTGCCTAAAGTCCCAACAGGTTGATTATTTTCATGTGCTAACCCAATAAATCCTCCTTGAGGAATTGGGTTATTAGAAAATAAACCTTTATTAGCTCCGGTAATAGTAGATTTTTTTACAGAGAAGTTATTTTTTGTATTACCTCCTTTAGAAAGAAACTTATCTTTAAGATATGATTTACTTATTCCCATAGTTAATTAGCACTTCCAACGTCTGCGTGCTTGGCGGATTCTTGAGTTTGGATCGTTTTGAGTTTTTACAGAAGATCTTTTTAATTGACCGAGTGAACGGGCACAATAAGACTTTCTGCGATTTGCAGCTTTGCTACCAGGTTTAACTTTACCTGTTACAGCAGTCTGAAGCTTAGATCCAGGATTAGCTCTACGATAAGCAGCTACTCCTTTTTCTGTCATTCCAGCTCCAGATTTAGTAGGACGATAATTTGCCCCAGCTCCTTTGGTTGTGTGGGGAATGTTTCCTCCTTTGGAGTATTTCATTCCACCACAACCACAGGCTTTCATGTAGGCATTTTTAAGCCTAGACATAATTATTTCTTTTTAACTTTTCCGCCCTTTTTAAAAGATTGACCCATTAAGGTATCACCTTTATACTTAGAAGCAGTCAAAGGATTCTGAGGAAAAAATGCTCCACCCATTTGCATTTTAGGCTTTGTACCTATTTTACCTTTTGCGGATTTCATAGGTTTTTTAGGCATCATAGAAGCAAGAGGATTTTCTTCTTTCATTCCCCCCATTTGATAGTAAGAATTAGGAATAGAAGGTGTAGCGTTTTTCTTAGCTTCTTTCATTACGTTCATACCCATCTGTGCTTTGGGTTTGCTAATTACCCCACGACCCATAAGAATATCAGCTTTGGTAATTTCTCCGTCTTTGTTTAAATCAGGAAATCCGCCTTTTTTCATTTTAGGTTTAGACATTGAGCTTAAGAATCCTTTAAGGCCCATAGCCTTTTTCATTAATTTGTTAGTTGTTTGTTTCATTTTATTTTTTGTTTAAATACGCTTGTTTTAATCTTGAGTGAGAGCCTCCGTGTTTCATTTTAGATTTAGATTTAAACATTCCACCTTTTTTCATAGTAGACTCAGTTCCCATATCTAAACATCCTCCCCCTTTACAACCACTAGGACCTTGTAACCCAGGAAATTTAAGAATACCGGAACCCACTCCACTGCTAGGTTTTTTAACTAAGCTCATTAAAGGGTTAGTTATCTTTTCTCTAAATGCGGTAGGTACTTCACGTCTTACTTCTCCTTTAGACCAACCAGTTGCTTTTGCTGCTTCTTTAACTTTTCCATATCTACCCATTCCAGTTTCAGAACGAGGTTGATTTAGAATATTTTCAGCAGTTTTACGCTGAGAAAGTTTTTCTACTTGAGGATTACTAGTTTTGCGATATATATCATAATCTCCGCTAGAAACTTTTTCTTTAAAGGCTTCTCTCTTTTTTTTTCTAGACATAGGAGTTTCTCCGCCTTCTTGCATTTTAGATTTAATTTTCTTTTCTTGTTTGAGCATTTCAGCTGTAGGTTTCTTTCCAGAACCTTTGTTCTCACGAATTGAATCCCAAAGACCTCTTTGTGAATAAGAACCGTCTTTGCGTTTAATTAAGGGTTTCATTTTAAGATAAAGTTAAAAGATATTGAGTCTTGTTAATTAAAGCACAGATCTCATCAATGATGTTTTGAAGTTGGCTTTCTTCAAAAATACCTCTATTGCTTTCTATATAGGAATAGAGTTGTTTTAGATGGGCTTGTGAGTTAATAAATTCGCTTTGCGGGATTTTGATTGAAACACGTTTGCCTACTACTCCAAAATAAGTTTCGATTAACTTATCAGTTAAATCTAAGATTCCGTCATAGTATTCGTTAAGAGCTTTGTGTTCTGCAAAGCTTAAAGTTTGCAAATGAGTTAAGTGCATGCAATCACGTGAGTGAAAGAGTACCCCAAAAAATATTTCGGGTTTTACAGATGATTTGGCCATTGTTTTTTGAAATAAAGGGTTTGCCATATTATACTATGCTTGGATTTGTTTGTGTGTTTTGAAGAGTATTTATAAACCTAAATCTAAAATGAAGATCCTGGATAAGTCTTACTCTACAATGAGTAGCTCTTAAAGGCATTTGTTTGCCTTGGCGGATTTGATAATTAAAAGCTTTAGGGTTAAATACTTTGTCTACGTAATAAGAATTTTGGGTTAACCGCCAATCTGTTGTAAAGGTAGGTTGGTTGTTAGAAGTCCAGTTTATTAAATCCCAAAATCCGTTAAAGGTAAATTTCTGCTCTCTGTGTGAATAAAGAATCTCAATATGGTCAGACTGCAATTTAGGGTATTTGAGTCTTTGAGAAAGGTCTTTAGGGTTCTCAGGAACCAAATAAAGCATTCCGGTACATTGTTCTTTATTGTAAAGAAATGCTTTGTTAAAGTTTATTTTATTGGTAGAATTAGAACTGCCTAAAGAGTAGAAATCAGTTTTATTGTAAAACTTTTGAATATCCTGATAAAGAGTTACAGAATTAACAGTAGATACTACAGGAAGACTGTCTACGCTATACTCAATTACATAAGGTTCTAGCTTGTTGTAATAAGTCTGGTAAGTTAAAGGAGATAATAAGTGGTTCCACAATCCTGAGCTATTGCCTGACTGAAAATGAGTAGATAATCCTACATAGTAATTAGGAAGGAAAGAGTAGAAAGACAACCATCCTTTAGTTAAAGGAGAATAAGAAATAGTCCAAGACTTATCTTCGAATACTACAGGATTACCTACTTGAATCTCTGCTGCTATGTCGTCCTCTACATAAATAAACTTACCGTTTTTATAAGTTACAAAAGGCTTGTAGCGGTCTAGTATTTTGTAGTCTTTTTTAGTTATAAAGACTCTTTCAAAGCGTTCATCCCATACCATAGCAATACCTACGTCTTTAAACGAGTTATCTGTGGGGAAATCAGGGAAGTCTTCAGAGATATTAAAAGGAAGATTTCTTTTAAACCAGTTAAAGTTATTTTTGGTAATTTCGTCAAATCCTGAACTACCTGAAAGTTGGTAAACAAATCCTCTTTTAGCATCTGTCCAAAACGACCCATACTTACAAGACACATAAGCTCTATGCTGAGAACCTACATAACCTAAGTCTGCTTTTACGTATTCAACAGGACGCTGAGAGAACATACTTCCGGTACCTAATTCAATCTGTACAGGGTAAGAAGAATCTAAAACTATACGAGAGTTATAAGCCTGGGTAGTGTTTTCAAATCTAGCTAGTACTTTTTCGTTTTCTACCGTATTGATAGCTATTAGCTTTCCGTTAGTCTTAGGAAAATCGTAATAATTATTAGTTCTGAATATTCGCCAAGAGTCTCTTAACTCTTCTTGAGAACTAGGATCTGAGTAAATTATACGATTAGGATAGTAGCTTCTGCAAATTTCATCGGGCTTAAAATCATCATAAGGCTGATTAAAGTTTTCGAAGTTCTGTTTAGAGTAGGTTGCGTTATAAGAATAGTAGTTGTCAAACTTAATAGGCACTCTTACTTCTTGTAGCCAATCTCCGTAAGAACTTGGTTCTGTACCTACATTAGGATAGAAGTTTTCTTCGTTCTCGTTTCTTCCATGGCGCATATCTACGTTTACTTCACTCTCTACAAAGAATGTAGGAATACCATAAGCAGAAAGATAAAACTTACCTTTTTGGTAAAAAGGAGTAATCTGATTGTTGTCAGAGTCTATATTAAAAATATTGTTAAATAATCCTATAAGGTCATCTCCTAAATCCCCTCCAACAAACATAGTCTGATCGCAGTCTAGGTTGTTTTTAGGAATAAATGCCCCAAGAATATTAACTAGTAACCCAGCAGCTCCTACACTTAACCCTCCAATCTTTATCGCATTTGCAATTTTGTGCCCAATTCCGTCAGGAATTAAAAGAGACGCAACAAACCCTGCTAACCCAGTAGCTAATGCAGTTTTTACAGGAGCAGTAAAAATTTCATTTAAACTTAAACTATCAGGAGATGTTCCTATAAAATAAGTAGGATACATTACATTAGGAACCAACTGGTAATCAAAGTTAATTCCATCTGGTCTTCCTACCATATTCTGAGTAAAGAAAGGCATCTTACGCTTTAAAGAAAAACGATTTATAAAAATATCACCTCCAAACGTAGGATAGTACTTGCAATAAAAATGACCTCTACCCGTAGGCAAAGTAGTCATTTGATAAAAGTCCCCTGTGTTTACATAAGTAATATTTTCTATTGGGCCGTATTGATCTTCTATAGTTCTTTTAATAGAGACATAATTAGATTTAACATCCCCCTCTTTTGTATTTCCTGGGTTATTACACCAATTATCTTTTTTGTAATCTTCCCAAGAAGTTAAAGTAAATCTTGACCTTTCTTGTAAAGCAGGGTAAACATCTAAGAATCTAGTGTTCATCTTAAGATAAACTGAAGACTCTCTTTGATAGTTCCATATAGCGTGGTTATCCCCTACAGTTTGATTTAAAGGAGAAAGATAAACTGAAATATCTAATTGTCTTCTTTTGTTTCCTCTTACAGGAAACTTAGCCTTGGTGTAAACAGCGTCAGATTGATATGTCCAAGCGTAATTATACCTAGGAATAAGATTTTCTAAAATATTTTTAATTACCTCAGTATTAGAGAGAATCTCTGCATAGTTAAAACTAGTGTCTCCTTCTTGAGTTACTGTTGTTTGAACAATTGGAGGAACTGGAGGGATAGTAGAAGTTCCACTTGTTTGTGAACCATTCGTATCTTGAAATGCTAAAGTAGTACCTAAAGCAGCAGATAAAGCAAAATCAAACTTTGTAAGAAACTTATATCTAGGGTGCTCCCTTACTTCTACAAAGCGGCCTCTCCAACGACCATACTCACAAGATTCTATTTTTATTTCGGTGCCTAGTTGAGGAAATTGAAAATGGGTATCAGGAGAATGAAAAGTGTAACGGAGTTTAGTTTCAGGGCTATTATATTGGACTAAATCGTTAAACTTAGTTCCTTGGTCAGCTGTATCATAAACTTTTGATGTAGTTGCTAAAAAAGGATCAGGCTCAGGAGCTATATCGTTATAAGGATAATTGGGAAAATAATAAGTACGATTATTCTCAATGTCGTCTGCCATACCTACATCATAGGTAAGTCCTTTTGCGATTACGCTTTTGTTCCCAACACGGGAACTTCTAACGAGTTCAAATCCACAAATAATATCCTTAAGAAGAATATCGTTTTTGCCAGTTTTAGGATTATAAATACCAAACTCGTTAATTAAGTTATTAAGAGCTTGTAAATTAGGTCTAACACCTATAGGGTAGATTTTAGCATCTCCGTTTCTATCGTGGTCATTGTGAATATGAGTAGAAAAAGAGGTTCCTTCTCCTGTAGCACATTCAGGGAACTTGTGAAATCTAATAGGCTTTCCGGCTAAGTCCCCCCAAATGTCTTCGTTACAAGGGTAAGTAAGAGTAGATTCCCAATAAGCAAAGTCTCCCTGTGCGTAGGGATTAATTTCGCAAGAGAATTCTTTTTGCTTTAAGTCGTCTTGAGTTGTACAAGGAAGCCTTTGAGGAAATACAGTAGCGGTATTATAAATTTTCCAAGTAGGAATATCCGTAACAGGAGGAGGACAATTAGAAGGGCCGTAGAAAAGATCTTCGTTTGTTTCCCCGTTAATTAATTTAGGAGCAAAAGCTGTATCGTTTCCATTAGCTATTCTTCCTGGGATATGATAAACTTTAGTATACTTTCCGTTTTTAAGTTTAAACTTAATACCAAAAGCATAAACCTCATCTCTCATGTAGCCCCGGAAGTTAGATACTATGATTCCGTTATGATAGTTAAAATTGTTCTTGTCAGCTGGCATCTCTACTGTTTCCCAGTAAAGACCAATCCTATTAGCTAGAGGTTGAATATTATAGTCTATGTCTCCTTCTAAATCCGCCAAGAAAAGAATATCATCAGAGTCTTCTATAATTGTTGCAGATTCATAACGAGGAGTTCTATTTAAAATACGAGTTGCGCTATACTCCTCTTTGAAGTTTCCGGTATAAGTAAAGTTAGAGTCTTGTGTAACTCTAAAAGTACCTATAAGGTAGTAAGTGGAAACAGTATTGGCAGTTTGTTGGACTACAAGATTAAAGTAATCAAAAACATCGGTGTGATGTTTTATATTAACCTGAATAGAATCACTTGTAATGTAGTCTGTATCAAAGGTAATAGTCCTATCAAAAATTGGAACCTCAGAAGTTAAATCAAAGTAGTCTGTTAACTCATTACCTAGATTATCTGTGTAAGCTAAACTAAATCTGTAACTTCCAGCTTTTAGTTGTCCTCCGCTATTAATTATGGTAGGAAGGATTTCTGGATGACAAGTCTTAGGAAATAAGTCTAATTCGTTACAATCTACAAATATCTTTTTATTACCACAAGCATCTACGCCTTTGGGAGTAGAAAGTGATAATCTACGAGGAGGGTTATTCTTAGAGACAAAATAAAGAAGAGTATCGCAAGCTGTTGTTTTGTGTTTGAACCAAACAGGGTAATCTTGAGAAAAGTTTAAACAAGGGGCATTAAGAACTGTTTCGTATTTACAGCATTCCTGAACGTCAATAGGTTGACAGTTAGGATCTAGTTTAACTTTAATAGGTTGAGCAGAAAAAAGAATATTAAACTTATCTGCAGGATAAGGGTACTTAACAGGAGGAAACCCACTCTGAGTATAGAGAGTTACTGTGTTAGTCTCTAAAGTACCAGATCTAAATCCATTACCTGCCCATTCAGTTACTCTTTCACCTTGACAATTAGTCCACTCTACAAAAACACTAGCTATACGATCACTTAACCAAACTTGAAAGTCATAACAATCAACAGTTTCGCATTCTATAGTACGAGATTCTAAAACCTCAACTATTTCATCTTCTAGTACGTCTCCTTTTTGGCACCCACAATCATTTTCCTTTGAGATACGTTTAAGACAGTCTTTATTAAAGGCAGTTACTTTGCCTATTTCTGATTGTTTAGTAGTAGGGTTGTAAAGTGCAAAAATGATTATATCGCTTTCTATAATATAATAAGGTTGCCCTACTACTTTAAAACCAGGTTTAAAAGCAGTACACAACTGGTTAGAAAGCTCATTAGTATAAGCAAAACGAGAACCATCAATAGATTGAATATTAGAGTTTAAAGCCCATGTAACTTCTCCTTGACCCACTTGATTAGTCAAGGAGTCAAGGTTCATACCTTTGACGTTCTGGTTTAGTTTGTTTTCCATTAACTAATGTTGTACTTAATTAGGCGAGATCTTTGGCGTACTATGTCGTCATTTACTTGCTGACGAGTTCTTTGACGCAACACACCAATAGCAGCTTGGAGTTT
>Ga0315903_10004796_pt1 | contig 17884 bp, 21 predicted proteins | sample LakEriMetagenome_7_FD_203524 | JGI IMG/M metagenome (GOLD analysis project Ga0315903, IMG submission 203524) | Freshwater fungal communities from buoy surface, Lake Erie, Ohio, United States - Buoy 2 MA119 | ecosystem: Environmental > Aquatic > Freshwater > Lake | place: USA: Lake Erie, Ohio...
TCGAAGAAAAGACAGGCATCAAAGACTCAAACAAACTCGGATGGATGAGCAAATACGCTCACTACCATTCACTCAATGAAGGTTTTGCTTACCCACAAGCATCTCTTCTTAACACTCCTGGAATGGGTAACGTTGCTCCAGCTTCTACTGTCGCTGGTGGTGCTAACGCATTCTACAGCGCTAACGCTCTTGGATCAGGTGATAAATTCCCATCACTTCTTCCTTTGGCAATTCAAGTTGCTGCTAGAACTGTCGGTTTCGACATCGTTCCTGTAATTCCTATGAACGGCCCTGCTGGTGTTCTTACATACTTAGACTATGTATACGCTGGTGGTCGTGACATCAACGCTCCTGGCATCAAAGGTCAGAACGGTCTTACTGGCGCTTCTGCTTTCACCGACAAATTCACAGTGTTCAAAGTTTCTCGCGCAGGACTTGGTGCAACTGCACTTGCTGACTTGGCTACTGCTACTGCTGGTGACGGATACGTATTTACAGCTGCTGCTGTCGGTGCTGGTGTAGACGGTCTTCTTTGCGCATACGTAGGTAAATCTCGTATCGACGGTGGACAAATCTTCCGCATCCTCGGTGAATCAACTGCTGTAACTGCTGGAACAACAGGTGCTGTTACTTACAGCGCTATCCCTTACAACACTCAGTCAATCACTCTTGCTGATGTATTGGACACAACTGCCTCCCTTTACAGTGCTGCTGCAGTTTATCCGAACGCTCTTACCAATCCTTCATCTTACACGACCGGTGCTCTCACCCTCGTAGGTCAGGCTGGTAACATCACCGGATCTGCTGAATTGGTTCGCGCCCTTGAAGATCACATTGCTGGCTTCGCTGGTGCTGGTCCTCTTGACAACAGCGCTTTCTCAGGAGACGCTACAGACGGTTTGACCGCATACGAGCCAATGCGCCGTGGTGTAGGTGAAACTACTCAGTACAGAACTATGGGTCTTCAGGCCTTCACGAAATTCGTTGAAGCTGAAACTTATCAAGTTGCTGCTACTGTAACAACTGAGCAAATCCAAGACCTTAACCGTCAGTACGGAATCGATGTTGTATCGATGATGGAAAACGCGTTGGTTAACGAGATCTCTCAGTCAATCAACAAGCACATCCTTTCTCGTGCATTCGCACTCGGATGGCAAAACCACTACGACTTCAACAACGTTGATGGAGTAAACCTTAACTTGACTCTTGTAGATCAAGGCGCTGGTGTTATCACTGCTCGTTTCATCGGCAAAGACAACAACCTAGTTAATCTTGAACTTCCTGAAGTACAAGTTTACGGATCTTCTTCTGCAACTACCTTCGAAAACCAAGGTACATTCCAAAGAAGAATCCAGTCTAAGGTTCTTGCTGCTGCTAACGTGGTTGCTCAACGCGGTCGTCGTGGACCTGGTAACTTCATCGTTACCAACCTCCAGGTTGCCACTGCGCTTCAAGATTCAGCTCAGTTCACTTTCTACCCATTGGCTAACACCATCAACCAAAACAATGGTGCACTCTATCCTTTGGGAACAATTGCAGGTATGACTATCTATGTAGATCCTAACATGAAATACGAAGATACTCGCGTACTTGTTGGTAGAAAAGGTGCTGACGAAGAACCAGGTCTTAAATTCATGCCTTACTTGATGGCTGAGTCTATCCAGACTATCGCTGAAGGTACCATGGCTCCTAAGATCGCGGTTAAATCTCGCTACGCTCTTGTAGAAGCTGGTTTCCACCCACAAACTCAGTACTTCACTTTCCTTGTGAACTTGAAGACTTCTGGTTCAAACGTTTACTGGGATCAGGTAACTACTTCTTCAACTATCGCTTAATCTTAAGCCTTAGGGAGAACAATACCAGAGAGGGACTTCGGTCCCTCTCTTTTTGTCTATATTCCAAGAACTCTTTTTCAAATCCGTATAAAACCATTACGGAGTTTGGTTCTAGGGTACTTAGATACAACCCACCCTGTCTTCGAGATCGAAGATATATAGATAAAGTAAATAGAAACATACTGTCTTCGAATGAAATTCCACGAATACATAAACAATAAAGACAAGATCAATGAGAACGAAAACATCAGTGATTCACAAGCACTGAACGAGTTCTCGGGTGATGAAGCAACAGAGGTGGACTTTGGTCTATTCTCGGTCGGTGGAGGCGGAGAGATCGATGCTGCTGCTGCGGCTGTAGGAGTCGCCGCGCTGATACTGGCGAAAGGCGTATACAACTACGGAGTCTATAAGTGGTTGCAAGGAAAACTTCCCAACTACATCGAACAATATAAAGTTTCAGAGGCCAAGTCTTCATCTGACTTGTTCGATGCTATCTGGGAAAGAGACAAGATCAATCCTCTAAAAGAAAAGAAGATGATGCTGCTTGGCACTGGTGGAGAAAGATCCGATAGCGATGTAGAAGATCCCGAAGCAGAAAGAGGTGTTAAACAACAGATCAAAGACGCAGCAAGGGCTAAACTTGCGCAAAAGAATGTGCCCGAAGAACAGAAAGAACAGATTCGTCAACAAAGAGACACTGCGCTTGCGAACATTGACAAACAGATTCAAGCTATATCCGACGAGATCAAAAGACTCGAGGATGAAAAATCTGTAGTGTTCTCTCAGAAGCAGGAAGAGTTTCGTAAGATGGACGATAAGTTCACAGAACAGCAAGATAAATTCATCGAAGTACGCGATAGTATTTTTGCCAGCGCTTGGAAGAAGAGGTGGGACGTGGAGTTTAAAGACGCCAAAGGTAAAGCTGACATTGAAGTTTTAGAGAAATCTTTACAATTGGCAAGAGACGCTGGCAACAAGAGAGAAATCGAGGCAATCCAAGGAAAGCTTAAAAGGTCTAAAGAGGCACAAGCGGCAGCAAAAGCCGCCATGGACGAAGTATTTTCTGACACCGAAAAACAAGAACTCGAGCAAGCAAGTCTTGCGGAGCTTGGAATTGTAGAATTCTTAGATGCCGAAAAAGCTTACTATGACGCAGGTGGACAACTTGAAACTGTCTACAACAAGTGGGTGTCTATCAGCCAGACGTTCAAAGACGAAGGCGGTGATAACAAAGAGAGCAGAGATAAGAAAGCGTCTCTTGAGAAAAAAATCGAAACGGCTGAGGCAAAGATTGCAAAAGGAGAAGAAGCCGCGGAAAAAGCAAGAGAAGAAAAGGAATATGACAAAGCAGTCAAAATTGAAAAAGCAGTCGAAAAGATCAAAGATGACTTAAAGACATATAAAGAAGAACTTGCGTCTCTGCCCGAATCATTGACTGATGATCAATTCTTTCGTCTGTCGCTTCACATCAATGAAGCAAGCAGGATGCTTGATCAACTTTTTGAAGAAGAAGGCGAGAAAGAGAAAGTCAAAGGCACTTGGTCGGTTGTTAGAAAGTTTATGTCAAAAGTCATAAGCGAAGCTCCTGACAACAAAAAGGAAGAACTTGCGACAGAAGCTGTAAAAGATGCTAAGACCCTTGCTAACTTTGAAAATGATATCATTAAGAAACAGAACGTAATGGTCGGATTGATCGACAAGAGAAAGAAAGACAATGCCGAAGCCAAAGAAAAAGGATACGACGAAGATGTAGTTCCTCTACCGGAAGGAGCTGCTGAGATGGGTAAGATGCCGAAACTGAAGCCTGTTGAGATCGAAGAAAAACTTAAAAAGTATGAAGATTTCATAGAGACAATGTCAAAGAGCTTCAATGCAGATACAAGTGTCGAAGGAGATAAACCTAAAGATCCTGAAGAAGCAGGCGAAAGCGACATCGAAGATTTGGAACTGGGCGATGATGAAAAAGATCCAGCAATAATCAAACAGGCGAAGGTGCTTGCGAGAGCTGAAGCAAACCTTAAGAAGTTTGTTAATGAGTTCGAACCCGGCGAAGATGAAGAAGATGATCAAGAGACCATCGAGAAAGTCAGAGCGCTAAGAGCTGAGATCAAGAAGCACCGTAAGAAAGGTGAAAATGAAGACGCGGAAAAGAAACAAAACGAGATCGATGATCTCATCAATTCAAAAGCCTCTTCTGCTCTTTCTGGTAAGTTCGACAAGTTGCAAGACGTAGTGAAAAAGGAAAGAGAAAAACTTGAAGATCTAAAACAGAAGAAAAAAGAAAAAGACGGTCAAACCAATACTTCTGAGCCTAAGCAAGAGCCTAAGCAAGAGCCTAAGCAAGAGCCTAAGCAAGAGCCTAAGCAAGAGCCCGAACAGTCTTCTGAGCCTGAAGAAAAACCGGAACTCAAATCAGCCAAAGAAGAACTCAAAAAGGCAGAAGAAGATTTGGAAAAAACCAAAAACGCAAAAGTATTTGGAGGAAAAGGCATTGATACCGACGCAGGCAAAAGTCAGCAGAAAGCTCTTATCATTGATTTGGAAAAAAAGATCGACAACTTAAAGAATAAAATCAAAGGTCTCGAGAGCAAATCAGAATCTCAGCAGACCAAGATTGCTACCAAGTACATGAAGTTCGAGGAGTTCTTAGCAATGAAAAACCGCAAGTAATATGAAAACGTTCAACGAAGCAATCAACGAAAGCCAAGTAAACATCGACGGAATGAAGTTTACCGTCAACGTCTACAACGATCGCAATCGTGGTATGATCACTCAGTTCATACCCGACGGCAAGACTCTTGACAATTTCAGCAAGAACGAACAGGTAGACGCAATCACCAGCAAACTCTATAAAGCAATACCAGAGTTTAAAGAAGTTGTTTGGTTTGAGATATCAAACGAAGCAGCCGGTCTAAACTTTAGGATCAACACGATTGAGTTCGGAAAAATGATTGAAAAAGCACTTAAGTAATGAAGACATTCATCGAAGCGATCAATGAGGCTACTTTGCAGAAAGACTTATCCATCACGATGGACTCCGTCGGAGGAGGACTTAAGCCTGCACAGATTTCTTTTGAGACTCGTCGCAACGAAGAAAAGACAGGATCGTTGGCTCTGGAGTTTTATTCCAAAGGTCCTAAGAACTATACTTTTCGTCCAGGACAAGAAATCCTCGACAACATGGAAAGAATCGACGGTACCATCAAGTACAGTGATGAAGAAGTAAAACAGGCAGAGGAAAACATTAAAGATGCTTTGGAGAATGTTCAGGCCGCTCTTTCTCAAGACTTGCTTCAGCTGTTCACACAGCTCGATGAAGATGTGAAAGCGGTACTCAAGAAACACAACATATACCCAACAGAATGATGGACTTTAAGACATTTGAGAATCTGGGAGAACCAGTAAAATCGGACATCTACACTCACGGTGGCGGACTACTCAGAAAGTCTCCGACCGTCAAGAAGTGGGACAAAATCGGCGTAGGAAAATCGCAGGTCGAAGGACTCGGTGTTTGGGCTCTCGAGCCTTTCGCCGACAACGAGATCATTGAAGAGTGCCCTGTGTTGATAGTCACTAAAGATGACGTAGTGGATACTCCTATGATGGACTATGTGTTCAAAATTAGCGACAAGCAATATGCCTTAGCTTTAGGCAGCGGGTCCCTCTATAATCATCGAAATCAGCCTAACGCCAGATGGCACTACGATGAAGACAAAGACAGGATCGTCTTTCGCGCAGCAAGAGGTATCAAACCCGGCGAAGAAATCTTCATATCATACGGCAAAGACTACTTTAAGACTCGCGACATCAGCATGAAAGGTGACCTAAACAGCACGAACACATCTGGCGCGAGATAAGGTATGGCAACATTCAGGCCTTTTGCATACAACCCAACCGCAGCAGCAATCACCGGAGCCTACCAAGTAGGAGACATCGCGATTGCGACAGCGACCAACATTCAGTATTTTGGCAACTGGGGCGGTGTCAAGTGGTTTGGCGGACCTGATGAAGACTTAGGATACGTAATCGCTCAGCCTTATCCTGCAAGCAACTTACCAACACCAGACGGACTAAACGACGGAACTATTAAGTTCTATCGTACCAAGGTCTTTACCGATGACGCTTTCTTAGGTCTTACGAACTACGTTTCTTCCAAGAACGGCGGGACAGGACCTTTTCCCAATCTTAACGAAGCAACTTCTTGGCTAGATGACAACGGCTACTGGTACAATTTTATTTCCGGTCCTTCTTCAAGCGGTCTTATAGTGTACTGGGACATACAGAACACATCTTCATATGGTGGAGCAGGAACAACGATAACTGACCTAGAAGGAAACGCTAACGGTACCATCACAGGCACGATATCTTACAGCGGAGGTTCTCCAAAATACTTGACGGTTGAAGGAAGTACCACCGAATACATTTACACAGCAAATCTCAACCCTCATCTGTCTCCGGTCAACACAGGGACAAGTCAGTCCATGTTCATGTGGATCTACCCGACGAGCAACGGAGTCATCTACAGCGAACAAGGTAGTCTTACGCCCGACGGCGGATGGTATGACGCACAGATCCAGAGAAACACAGCAGGCAACTTTTTGTTTGCGGTGTGGCCGTACACGATAAACGTTCCGCAGATAACTTCATCTCTGACATACGCTCTGAACAATTGGTACTATGTGGGATGGACGTACAGCAGTGGATCTCTTAAGGCGTATGTGAACGGTGTAAACGTTGGCACTGCAAGCGTGACCAGACAGACACCCTACAACAACGGAGGCGGTATTCCGATGTACTTCAACTTAGGCTATCCTACTGCGACCGACATCGGCAACACGACCAGCGGTACTTACCGCCTGGGAGCTGTTCACATCTACAACATAGGTCTTACCGCAGGCGCCGTGGTGCAAAACTACGAAGACACTAAGTCAAGCTACATTCCGGACGTGGTAACAACTGATCTGACGATGAGGCTCGATGCCGCGAACACATCATCCTACCCAGGGACTGGAACAACATGGACAGACTTGTCGGGAACTCAAGACAACATAACACTCGTCAACTCACCTACGTTCACAAGTACCGCTCCTGCTTACTTTACTTTTAACGGATCCAACCAGAGAGGGACTGGAACTGCGACAAACTTACTTCCTCAGACTTCATACACCAAGTCTGTTTGGTTCTACCTAAATGCTTACGCCGACAACAATCTCGTAAGCAGTGATGTAGGCGGACACTTTATGTACTTTGGAAGCGCAACCAACAGAATATACTGCGGTCACACCAACTGGCCAAATTTCCAAGATTACCCATCTACTGCTACATTTAGCTTAAACACTTGGTACTGTGCAACTCTTACGTTCAACACAACGGACGGCATGGTTCTTTACATAAACGGAGTACAGGACAGTACATATACAGCGAATAAAGCTGCTCACAATGGTAATGGTTCCACGAACATCGCTGCCTTCGCAGCAGGCAACCTTCTAAACGGCAGAATCGCAAAAGTTTATACTTATAGCAGAAGTCTGACTTCTGCTGAAGTCTTACAAAGCTACAACGCTGACAAATCATTCTTTGGACTATAATGGCAACAGTTAGACCTTTCGCTTACAACCCCACCGCGGCAGCAATCACAGGTGCAACACAGTCAGGTAACTTGGCTATCGGTACCGCGACAAACATACAGTACTTCGGCAACTGGGGCGGAGTAAAATGGTTCATGGGACCAGATGAAGACACCGGATATGTGGTAGCACTAGCTGTCACAGGAGGAAACTTTCCTACACCAGATGGTCTTAACGATGGAAGAGTACAGTTCTGGAGATCAACCGCTAAGACAGACGATTCTTTCATCAGCATGGCCAACGTTCTTAACCGAGAACTTGGAGGTACGGGAACTTTTGCATCTGGCGCAAGTGCTCAAGCTTGGATGACGACGAATAACTTGTGGACTTCTTGGACACCCGCACCGGCCGTCGACCAAATCAGAGCTCAGCTTACATCAGCACAACAAGTTACTTATGATTCACTTGCTGTCGGTGATTGGATGAAAGTGACTTCTACACAGTACAACAACATAGTGAACAATGTCGCAGGTGCTACCAAGAAAGGAAACTCAGATGTACAAATAGCAACGCGAGATGTTTTGACGAGTTATACCGTGCCTGTCACATACGGAACAGGTACTACTGCGTCATTCACAATCGACACCAACGAATACGTAATCGCTATGATATCCGAGGCTTGGAATGCGCCAAACGGATCTACACAATTAAGTTACACTACTTCATTCAAAGGATCTACCATAATCAACATAGGTGGCACTGCGGGACCTTCGACGGGTGGAGGTAGAGATTACTTTGTAAGAAAAGCTCCAACCGATGCTGCCACCGAGACAAGGTATCCTGTCATGAGAATGACGGTATCTCCAAATGCAGTAAACAACTGGCCTGGTTTTTACACCAACAACAATGGAGCTACTTGGCTCGCTGGCGCCAACGGAACAATATCAAAGATTCAGATAATCACAACAACGACCAAGTCTTGGTAGACATTTCTATGCAAGATATATAAATCAAAACCAAATCATAATCATGGCCTACTTATTTGCTCGTAAAGGATCTCCGTCCAACACTGCTGTCCCACAGGGTGCTACGGCTGTCCCTGGCACGAATAGGCTGATGCGCTCTTTGGCGGATAACGGAGCAGGTATGCTGCCCGACGTTTCCAATCCAGGAACGGTGGGTGCAGGCGGTTCTCGCTGGTTCGCCGGACCTCCGCAGACAGTTTTGTACATCGCATACATCGTAGGAAATGTCAGTGATGCCGCTGGCGACAACATTCAGCCGGTAAGGCCAGAAGTAGTTGATCTTATGCCGGACAATCCGTTTGCGGGCGTAGGATTCTGGGGAAGAACGGCAGCCACGAATGATACATCAGTGTACTTAAAAATCGGCCAGTGGTTCAGAAGAGTTCAGGGTGGAGGCGACGCACCTTTCGCCACGTCTGCTGACGTCACCGCTTATCTACTGTCGGTAGGTGCTTGGAGCAACTATACCGGACCTTAACAACTAACAATTAAACCTCCTTTCATATAAAAAACAAATAAATCATGGAAATCTACAACAAAATCGTGGCACTCGTTGAAGTAGCCAAGGAAGACATCGACAAGTTCTATGTCAAAGGAAACAAATCTGCAGGAACTCGCGTACGCAAACACATGCAGGATCTTAAAGCTCTGGCTCAAGAACTTCGTCTTGACGTTCAGAACAGCAAGAAGACTGAAGAATAATCTTCTATCATCGTATTTGAGAGGGACTTCGGTCCCTCTTTTTTTGTAAGATATATACACAGTCTAAAACAATCTATATGAAAGTCACAGTCTACATTTCCAAGAAAGACTTCGACGCGTTCTTTCGCTGGGTCAAACAACTCGAACTAGGAATCCTATCAAGCCCGCCGGTGAAATTTTCACACCAGGAAAATGACATACAAGATCCTCTACGGGTCTCTCTGGATACTCATGTATATTACCTAATCAATGACGCCCAAGAGGATCTCAAGCAAATAGATTCATCTGTCGGTCCCTTTAGTATTGACTATGAACCCGATTCTGAAGAGTACCACTTACAAGTCATCAAAGAAGGCTTGCGCAAAGCCAAGCGCGAAGACTTGGAGTTGGAGCTCGTCTATTCTGCTCTTGCCGTCATGAGAGACTTGCCCAACATAACTCCTTCCGAAGCGATCATAATTGCTGAGAAAACTCTTTTAGGACCATCATAAAAGTTAATTGCGATCTGAGATATATACCAGAGAACAAAAAAATTACACATTAGAAAAATGTCTACACTCAAGAGCACACTCAAATTGGAATCTACGGACTTGTTTCCGTCTCCGGTTTCTTTCACTGTGGTGAACAACAATACCATCGGCGGTGACTATTCATCGTTCAGCACTGTGACTGTTGGCACAGCTGCTCAGACTTTGAACGTACACGCGATCGACGGTACCTCTGAATCAGCATATTGCTACTTTTCTACTCCTACTACCAATGCGGTTCCCGTATTTGTTGGTTTCGGTACTACAGGCGACGCTTTCATCAAGCTTGCTCCTGGTGATGTAGCATTCTTGCCTATCGGCGGTGACGTTACTACCGATGATCTTGTCGCTTACACACTTGTGTCAACTGCATCGATCAGCTACTTCATTGGCAACAAAGACTAAGAACTAAATACACACTCGTGTATATATAGACTACAATAATTAAATCTACCACGACAGCAGATGAAAAACACATTACAGAAGTTCCAAATTGTATCAACCACAGGATCCCTTGGTGGTAGAGGACTTGGCAGATCGTCAGGAAGTCCCGGGATCTAGCGAGAACTGCTGTCAAACATTAGATCCCGGGCCGCCAAACAGCCCGGGATTTTTTATGCAGAATTGTCAATAAGTGCAAGAACAAAATAACAACCAGTGTATAAAAACTAAAACAGAAAAATGGAAAACATCATCATAGTTGAATCAGCAGCATTCTTCGTGAATCGTCAAGACCCAACACAGGTTTCGTACGACGCCGTCGATACAACACTGTGGAGACCCATGATGCTGAGCACATACGCGTTCTCTATCCCTGCTCCCAAAGCAGGAGAGATCCTCTACAAGTTACGCGGAAGTGACACTCGTGGTGCAATTGTAAATGTTAATAACTTGTAGAAACAAAATTTGCATGGTTCGGAAAAAGTAGTTATATTTACACTATCAATTCGAATCTTGTTCTTTGACATTATGAAATCAACACGGAGGTTTGGCAGAGCGGTCGATTGCGGCAGTCTTGAAAACTGCTTTAGGAGAGATCCTAACCGGGGTTCGAATCCCTGAGCCTCCGCAGATGCCTCCTTAGCTCAGCTGGTAGAGCAACTGATTTGTAATCAGTAGGTCGCTGGTTCGATCCCGGCAGGAGGCTCCAAGAAGTGTTTGAGTTTTACATAGGACGGATAAGCACCGTTGAAAGGGATTCCGGCTCTCACAGGATCGCAACCTAAATCGAGAGTTATCATGACCCGGAATGCTATGTAGGAGACCCTGCTCTGCTGGGCCCAGCAACAGGCGATGGAGGAACAAACCCATCGGTCAAATCTTGACCACGATCAAATCGCGTGGACAACTTGACACTTCGTTTGCGAGAGTAGCTCAGTTGGTAGAGCACAACCTTGCCAAGGTTGGGGTCGCGAGTTCGAATCTCGTCTCTCGCTCAGACAGTTCTTTAGCTCAGTTGGTTAGAGCGCTTCCTTGACATGGAAGAGGTCAGCAGTTCGAGTCTGCTATGAACTACAATGGCAATTCCGCCAGAATTAAAAAAACCAAAACAATGAAGAAAATCTTCGCAGCAATCATCATCGCTTCTGCTCTTGCTTTGACAGCATGTGGCAACGAAGCAACTGAGAGCACAGCAGTCGACACAGTCGCCGTAGATTCTACCGCGATCGACTCCACTGCAGAACTCTCTCCTGCCGCAGATACCACCGTATCTGAGTAAGGCAAAGCGTCGACGGTCACTGATTCAAACTGTCGGTCTCGGTTGGCAGAAGGTCTCTGATCCAACCCAAACGCGGGAGTAGCTCAGTTGGTAGAGCTTCAGCCTTCCAAGCTGAAAGTCGCGAGTTCGAGTCTCGTCTCCCGCTCCAAGTCAGGCGTAGCTCAGTGGTTAGAGCAATGGTACGTAGTCTTTTTCGAGGACGCTCGGAATGGCCAAGATGAAATACCTGTGACGCGATAGGTTCGATTCCTGCCGCCTGACCAATCGAGGTTAGAGATGCCTCGGAGATTATTGCTTCTCTCAAAAGCATTGGTGGTAAAAAAATCCTCGACCTTACTGAGGTATCGTAGCGGACCAACGGGAGCAAGACTCTGCCCCGCCGACGTAGAGAGTTGACAGGTTTTTATGTGGTAAGACACTAATGAAAAAGGCCTTGATGAAGAGGTACTCAGTATCAGACTCATCTTGGAGATATGGTTCTCGAAACAGCAAGAGAAACCCGTTAAAATCTACTCACTGGAATCTCAAGTGGGCAACATACAAGAGTGGTGGAAGCGGCGGACCGTCCGGTGGTCCAACGATAGAAAGACATGGCCCTGTCATGGGGCTGGCACAGGGCAACCGAGCCATGCAGGTGCAAGTCCTGCCTCTTGTACCAAATACATTGCGGGGTGGTAGCAGTTGGTAGCTCGTCGGGCTCATAACCCGAAGGTCGCAGGTTCGAGTCCTGCCCCCGCTACAAAGTCCGTTCGAGGTTTGGTGTAAACTTAGAGCAAAGGATCGACAGGTGCTTCATTTCGGTAAAGCAAGCGTCGTGAGAAAAAGCTCTACGCAGCACACGGACGGACTCCTTATGGTCTCGTAGCTCAGCTGGATAGAGCAACAGCCTTCTAAGCTGTGGGTCACAGGTTCGAATCCTGTCGGGATCACTTAAAAAAAGAAACTATGACATCTCTTGTTTTCATAATCTTAGCAGCAATTTTCAACGCATGCATGGACATCTTAGGAAAATACGATGAATCTATCTTTAAAAAATGTTGTCCTTCATTGGAAAACTTTATGAATCCTAAAGTTTCTTGGAAGAATAAGTACAAGAATTTGGATAAAGCACAAGGACCTAAGTTTTTTGGGTCAACCACATTTTTGGTATGGACAACAGACTTTTGGCACCTATGTAAAACAATTATGATTATGTTCTTTTCATTGTCGATTGTTTTCTATTCACCAATCTTCTACACAATAGCAGATTTTTTCATCTACTTTTTCTCCTTTGGGATTGTATTTGAGCTGTTCTATTCTAAATTACTTAAAGCACAAAAATAAGACATGGGATTCAACAAGAGATACTTCACAACCGAAAGCATCAAGAGGCATGCAGAAGGCAATACATACGAATCTTTCAAGACTTACATGCTGAATCCCGACGCTTACATGTTCGACTCGGAAGCAGCACATAAAGTCTGGAAGTCCTTTGAACAAGCCAACGAAGAAGAAAGAATCCAAATGTACAACAACATTAAGCACGAGACATGGATATAACGTTTGCACCCTCTTTCTTTAAGAGCCTAAAGAAACTGCGCCGTCACAACACATGGTGGTATAAGACATATGAGTTTTTCCGTTACGATCTTCACAGAGGAATCAAAAACATACTTTTCTTCTGGCGAGTGATCTGGCGATTCCGTTCATGGGACGCAAACTTTCAGCTACGAATTTTGGCCCGATCTTTGGAACCTCTCGCTCACACTCTTGAGCACTACGGAAACGAAGTTGAGATTCCGAGAATGAAAAAGGTGGCTAAGATCAAAAGAGCCATCGAGATTCTTAAGAACCAAACCGAGGACAACTACATAGAAATGGCCGAGAAACAACTCGGTTACGAAGTTGATTGTTCGTACGGTATATTCGCAGGTGAAGAGGAGCCTCAGGAAGTCAAAGACGCAAACACAAAAATCTTTTCGTTGTCGTCTGACATCAAAGAAAAAGAGTGGCGAGAACTCTGGCGAATCTTTGAAGGACAGAACATAAACGAATACATCATGCTGACAGACCGCATGAGCAGAGAAGAAAAGCAAAAGAAAGACCATTGGAATGAATGGTTCGACGGCACCGACATGCGCGGATGGTGGGACTAAAATAACAAAACAACTATGAGCAAGATCGACAACAGCAAGTGGTATCACAAGCTTCATCAACTACAAAAAAGACTGACCCGAGCTGAAGAGAACCAAGGTCACTCTAAAGAAAAGGCCAGCAAGAGAAAAGGACAGCTTAGACGTCTTATGGACAAGGTAAGATTCAGAGATGACGACTAAGAAAAAACCCGACAACATAGTCTGGGACGAAGAGAAAGGCTACAACGCAGGTCTTCTTCCTTACGGCACCAGTGTCAGCGCCCCAGCGATAGTCCACGATGACGTCGCTACTTGGAAGCTGAGAGGTGTCACGAAGGTCAACCATCAATTTTCGTCGAAGTTCAACGAACTCAAAGAAGAGTACAAGAAGCTCATCGAAGAGTATCGCTGGAACGATCTCGTCTACAATGCGACTTACAGCTTTGAACCCGTGATCGGAGAAGTCTATCACCTGTACGCACGAGAGAGCGGTGAGCTGTTCTTGTCGCTGATCGAGCCGTCCAGGTGGAACAAAGAACATGTGGCTTCTTTTAGGTTGGAATCCACTCAGAAGTGGGTCAAACTTTAAGAACTGTCGATCTTCTTAAGAATAAATATCTAACAACCAAAATCGTACTCAAATGAAAAAACTACTAACTATCCTTTTTCTCTTTTTATGCTATCATTCACAGTCCCAGGCCATCGATCCCGATGAAATTCAACAGTTTGAGTACATCACAGCAACTCCTTACGTCAACGCATTCGACCAAGGATCGGTCGAAAAAATCTGTACCGAAAACATTCTTATCGTAGTCGTCAAGCGCGACAGGGAAAAGACCAAGTACATCACAAACAAAGAAGTGGATCTTCTTCTTACAAAGAAGTACGGTCTTAAAGAAAGCAAGATAAAGTTTTCTTCGGAGTTCAACTACGGTCACACGATTGTTTTAGAACAATATGTGTCTGGACACGAAGACCCAGTCAGGTTTTACACCGTTGAAGTTGACTATGTAACCAAGAAAATCTTATCCATCACAATCATAGAAAACAACTAACTATCAAAACAAAAAATAACACAGCTAACACATGAACAAAGTCATTAAGTTTTCAGCTTCCTGGTGCGGCCCTTGCAAAGCAATGGCACCTCAGTTTAAGAAGTTCCAAGAAGCACACCAAGAAGATGGCGTAGAAATCCTGGACGTCGATGTTGACAAAAACTACGAGCTTGCCTCAGAGTACGGTGTAAGAAGCATACCCTACACAGTATTCGTCAAAGAAGGAGAGGTCGTGAATCGCATCTCAGGAGTCGCGAACTTCGAGAAACTTAACGAAGCTTACAAAGATACCTATCAGGCTGTAGCAACAGCTTGATTTTTTTTTTTGAATTTTTGACTGAAGGGACTACGGTCCCTTCTTTAGTAAGAACTAAATGAATTTCACTGTATAGAATCTAATACAGTAAAAACTGGCCTGGTGGTGAAATTGGTAGACACGCCATCTTGAGGGGGTGGTGCTTTCGGGCATGCCGGTTCGAGTCCGGCCCAGGTCACTAAACATATGAAAAGCACAATACTTGCGATCTTACTCGCAATTCCCTCGCTCATCTTTGGACAGACAGTCCAGTATTCACGCTATGATTCCGAACACACAGCCAACCACATCATCATGGGGCATGTCAAGATGTACTGCCAAGATACAGTTGACTTCGTAGTCGAGAAAAAAGGTGACAGGTGGGTCACTTCTTATCTTTCACCTGAGCGTGTCAAAAAGAAAGTCGAACACTACCTAAACAAAGGAGCCGCTCGGTACTCACACAGCACCACGATGGGCTACACATTCTTCATAACCATCGAAGATGAAAATGATGAGACTGTGATCTATCATACGATCAAGGTACATGTTGATATGTCCACGCAAAAGATCGATACGATAGAGATCCAAAGAAACTAACCTAATGAAAAGAATACTATCGCTGGTATTGCTATTGGTCTCCGTAGCAACAGCAAACGCAAAATGTGACTGGAGCTCTCTGAGACTTCAGCAGTGGAACGAACGCAACTACTACAAGTGGTACGTCAGTGGAAAAGTGCTTGATGATACATGTGTCGACTACATGTTCATGGTCTATGACTTTCAGACCAAAAAGACCGACACTGTGTATGACAATCGTGGAATCGTAGAAGTGCAGTTTAATGTCAAAGGCAGGTACAAGCTGTATCTTAAAGTCTGGAATCGATGCTTAAAGTGCGACACAGCGCTTTACCGAGAAGTAAACATCGTCCAGTTTCCAGGAGCAGGCTTAGGATGGGCTGCTAAGTCTACCGACTGTAAGTGGTATACGTTTGAGATGAACTACATCAAAAACATCCCTTTAAAAGATACTTGCATGGAGTATTACTTGATGTTCTACAAAGGACCTTGGATGGACACAATGTCACAGAAAGAATGGGACAACTTGACCGACTATCAGATCGGCATGGAGTATGACTTTCCCGATGATGACTTCTTGGGCTACAATCAAGGAAGAATTTCTAACTTTACTTTCAAAGACAGCGGTAGAGTACTAATGATTGCTCAGTGGTGGAACAAGTGCATTCGTCAAGATACATTTATGTTCAGAAGACTTGATGTCTGTGGAAGAAGTGCTACCACCGGAGTGGCTAAGATCACAAAGCCTGAGCCTAAACTTATAGCAATCTATGACATGATGGGCAGACCCGTCCACCAAGCACGTGAGAACGAAATCTTAATCTACATATACAGCGACGGTACTCGCAAGAAGATCTATACCCAGAAGTAACAATCTGATGTCCCATCCGAAGATAAATACTGTAACACTAAAATTACAGCATTATGAAATGAAAAAGAAATGGTTCTTCGGATGGGACAACATTAAGTGGTTCATCACCGAGATCGGCAACATCTACAGCAGCAAAGATTCTTTCTTCTCTAAGAAAAGAATCGAGTCGAGCATCGCATTCATCGTGGGACAGTGGGGTATGATCTACTGGCTTGCTGAAAATCACTCCAAGCTGAGCGCGTCCGACGTAGTCCTTTGGTCGGGTGTCGAATTTGCGATGGCCGGTTTCATCATAACCCAGATTCAAAAGGAGAAAAAGAACAATGAAGAAACTACGAACACTCATGAGTAACATCAAGAAGTTCTTAACGTTCGTCGATGATCACTCTTTGAAAGCCAGAATCTATAGTGGAAAAGGCTGGTCTTAAAGAAATTGAAAAAATTTCACAAAAATGCAAAACTATTTGAAAAAGTAAGTATATATACTATCCAAAACAACTAATCATGCAACTCGGTTTACACATATCGCACCTCCCACTATTGGCCAACGAGCCGATGGCGTTCTGTGTGTATAGTGATCGTGAGCGCCAAGACATTAATAAGTGGACTGGCCCCGGACCGAGATGTAAGAGATAGTTTCAAGATATATCTTTGCAAAGGTCCGGGGTTCTTAAGAACTCCGGACTTTTTGTTTTGGTACGATTGATGAGATTGTTAAAAACTTTTGGAAAAAAGTTTGCTACAATCAAAAAGGTTGGTTATATTTGCAATAACAATTTAATCAAACTTGTTCTTTGACATGTTGGTTATCTGCTCCGGTCGTCTAACTGGTTAGGACACTCCCCTTTCACGGGAGAGCTTGCGGGTTCGAGTCCCGTCCGGAGTACAAAGGATAACGGTCTCTCCAACCAATGCGATGTCGACAATCGCGGTTGGGTCAAGAGTTCAGCACCCTCAGCCTGGGCCCAGAGAAAACTCTGATGAAGCTGTTAAGATTGGAGCGAGACGGGTACTCCAACGTTATCCCTCATGGGCTGTTAGTTCAGATGGCTAGAACGCCTGCCTTGCACGCAGGAGGTCGCGAGTTCGAGTCTCGCACGGTCCACAAAAAACATAATATGGGTAGGTAGGATTGTTAGAAGTCGTTGCCCAATAACGGTCTAACAAGGTAACGCGCTCTGTTGTAAAATTGGGTAAGCGCTATTAAAGTAGTATTATGTTTTTGTTTGGCTCGTTAGTAGAGTTGGTTACAATATCCGCCTGTCACGCGGAAGGTCACGGGTTCGAGTCCCGTACGAGCCGCCAACTGCTCTGTTAGTTCAACGGATAGAACACTTGACTACGGATCAAGAGATAGGCGTTCGAATCGCTTACGGAGTACAACAAATTGCGGGATGTGTAGAAAATGGTCATCTCGTCAGTCTCATAAGCTGAAGTTCCCGGTTCGAGTCCGGGTCCCGCAACCATTCCTCGGTAGCTCAGAGGCAGAGCAGCGCCCTGTTAAGGCGAAGGTCGGAATATCGTAATTTCCCCGGGGAGCAAATGATCTCGTAGCTCAGTTGGTAGAGCAGTACACTTTTAATGTACGGGC
>Ga0315903_10004797_pt1 | contig 17883 bp, 15 predicted proteins | sample LakEriMetagenome_7_FD_203524 | JGI IMG/M metagenome (GOLD analysis project Ga0315903, IMG submission 203524) | Freshwater fungal communities from buoy surface, Lake Erie, Ohio, United States - Buoy 2 MA119 | ecosystem: Environmental > Aquatic > Freshwater > Lake | place: USA: Lake Erie, Ohio...
TAGTACTGGTTCGTCGGGTTCAACAGGTAGTTCTGGAACCTCAGGTGCAAACGGTAATAACGGTTCATCAGGAACTTCGGGACAGAATGGAGCACCAGGCAGCTCGGGAACCTCAGGTGCAAACGGTAACAACGGTTCGTCTGGAACCTCAGGTAGTACGGGTTCATCTGGGTCAACTGGTTCATCAGGAAGTACAGGTAGTTCAGGTTCAACTGGTAGTTCTGGAACCTCTGGTTCTACAGGTAGTTCAGGGTCTACAGGTAGTTCAGGGTCTACGGGTTCATCGGGCTCTACAGGTAGTTCTGGAACCGCAGGGTCATCTGGTACACGAGGGTCATCGGGGTCTACCGGTTCCTCTGGTAGTACGGGTTCATCGGGTTCAACGGGTTCGACGGGAAGTAGTGGAACTTCTGGTCAAACTATAGCCGGTAGTTCAGGAACCTCAGGAGCAAACGGTAACAACGGTTCGTCTGGAACCTCAGGTAGTACGGGTTCATCTGGGTCAACTGGCTCATCTGGTACTAGAGGGTCGTCTGGAACTTCAGGTAGTACCGGCTCTTCTGGTTCCACGGGATCAACTGGTTCATCAGGAACTTCAGGTCAAACTGTAGCCGGTAGTTCGGGAACGTCAGGTCAAACTGGTGGACCAGGTAGTTCTGGAACGTCAGGTCAAACTGTAGCTGGTAGTTCGGGAACATCAGGTACCAGAGGGTCATCAGGAAGTACAGGAAGTTCGGGTTCAACGGGCACTTCTGGAACCTCAGGTGCAAATGGTAATAATGGTAATAATGGTTCATCCGGCACTTCTGGACAAACAGGTGGTTCAGGTAGTTCTGGAACCTCAGGTGCCGGTACAATCAGTGGTGGAGCGGCAAATAGAGTAGCATATTTCTCAGGAGCCACAACAATTACGAGTTCGGCAAATCTCACATATGATACCGCTACACTATATGTCAATGGTGCATTGGGAGTAGGAACAAACACACCAACAACCACGGGATTGATTCGCGCAACAAATGACATCGTAGCATACTACAGTTCTGATGAACGATTAAAAGACAATAAACAACCAATATTGGATGCGGTTAATAAAATACTGTCAATCACAGGATATGAATTTGATTGGATTCCAAAAGAAGGTATTCACGAAAACGAGGGACATGACATTGGTGTTATTGCACAGGAAGTTATAAAGGTAATACCTGAAATAGTTACCAAGAGAGATAATGGATATCTTGCCGTTAAATATGAAAAACTTGTCGCGGTATTGGTACAAGCTATTAAAGAACAACAAGAATCAATAGTGAAGTTGAGTTCACGTATAGAAACGTTAGAAAATAAAACGGAATAAACATATTAATTTATTTAGAATGTAATACATTTTGATATGTATAATAGTAATACATCATAGGATTTTATTATGGATTTTCTCACAGAGTATAGAAATAATGTTTTTACTCGTACTACTACCATACTAAATAAAGAGACTTTTCAACCATTTTTAAATTACAGTGGTTCTTTAGACAGTATGGGTGGTGGTTTTATATTATTAGAGGCAACACTTATCGGAGGGAATGCTCCCGCTTTACTACGACTATACTCAGATGAACCTAGTATGATTGTAGACCAAAATAGATTACCTGGAAACTTTAATATAAATGATTCTGTTGCGTTAATAACAGAAATAGCGTTTGAAGACTTCACACCGATTAAATTAGTTCCACCAGTTATAGGTAATACACTTGATAGTGGCCGTGTTTGGTATAATTTGAGTGGTTCATCCAACGTAGCGGTTGAATTAAAATCATACGCGATAAGAGATATCGGTGATAGTATTAGCGGAAATGAAGGACTTATAATATCACGTTCTAGTGTGCCAACATCTGGTGTAGTTAGTGGTAATATAACAAGTCCAAAAAGTTTTCTAATACTAACTGGAAGTGCATCACGACAATCACGATTACGACTTTACTCAAGACCATATACAGAAATTCCCGCAGCAGAAAGTACTCGTCCATTTACATCGCAGTCAAACAGTGGTTCTTTATTGATTGCAGATTTGGTATTTGATTCCGCTAGTTTTAAATATCCATTAGTTCCAGTACTTGAAGCATATACATGGCAATCAAATCAATATGAAGTGGGTAATAACCAAGTTGGATATTATTTGGAAAATACAAGTGGTGTTGTAGGCGATGTAACAGCATCACTGTACATTTATAGTACTGAGGATTAGTATGCGTTTTTATCCGTTCGGGTCAAGTTCACTAAATCAAATTTTTTTTACTGCAACTGCCACCACAGCATCAGTAGCAAGTTATGCTGCTAGTGCAAGTTTTGCTACATTCGCTGTATCTGCATCTCACGCATTGACAGGTGTTCCTGGAATTATTGGATTGCCTGGTTCCTGTAGTTATTTAGCGGGTCCGACCGGAGAAACAGGTCGTGCGGGATTACCAGGAGCTGTCGGCGGAATTTCACAACCATATCCATCAGCCTCAGACGGTTCGGGGTACTAATATGCAATTTTTTCCACATAATACACCAATTTCGAAAGTTTATGGCGCGGTCAGTGCAAGTTCAGCCTTAAGTGCATCACGAATAAATAATTTTGCGGCAGTACCAGTTATAGCTGCTCAACGGGTAGTAACCGCGAGTTTTGCATTAAATATCACAGGAGCACGTGGAACTGACGGAACAAGTGTAGCCGTATACGGACCAACGGGAGACCGGGGTGATCGAGGAGTAACAGGTTTTAGGGGAGATAGTATTTATTTACTGTCTGGGTCATGGGTGGGACTTGAATATATAAATACTTATTGTTCACCCCCGCCGCCCGATTGTTATCCCCTATCATTCTATAGTGTCTATGAATTGGGTGGCGGATTATATACGTGCGACTTTACTAATAGTCCACCATACAATCCAACGACATACTACACAACAACGAATCCTAACACTACACCATTTAATGACGGTTTCCCGATGTATCAAAATGACACCTGTACTACTGAAGTGGCACCGTTTTATATTATGGGAGCAGTAAATTATGGTGCAAACCCAGGTGTTTATCGTGCCAACGCAGTCGGCGATTCATTCCGTTTCACATCTTGTAACGAAGAATTTTAAATAATATGTCAACTTCATACTATTTTCCATTTGGTGCTAATGATAGAGCACAAACTCAAAGTATAAGTTTCGCTTTATCTGCGATAACCGCGAGTTTACCGGTATCAACTACGGTTTTAGCGATAACAGCGTCATACGCTATTACATCAGCTTCTCGCCCTGCGACAGGAACAAACGGAACAAATCAAAGTGAAGCTTCTTGTGGGACGAGTACCATTGTTGGGTCAAAAGGACTACAAGGACCAACAGGTTCAAAAGGAACTGATTATGGTGGTTGTCCACCCGGAACGGTAGAGTGCGTAAATTTACATATATCTTTATCTGCAAACTGGATAAATCCAATTAATGGTCGACCTGGAGTTAACTACTTCAGACCCTCAGGATCACAGTTTAGTAAAGTATGTATAGAAATACCACCAGGCTGCAGCGGTGTTGTATGTCCACCACAACTACCAACATCATCGGTCACTGGACTATTTATGGGGTCAGCAACATTCCCACTTATACCATAACCCACTTGACAAATAACGTAAATATATTATATTTAAAAATAAAAGAGAGGATATATGCAAAACAATAAGTCTATTTCAGTACCTACTGCATTAAAAGAGCTTATACTAAGTAATAACCAACTACTGTCTAATTATCAACAAGAGTTGACGAATAAAGTAATTAAAGCTAATTTAGAAATAATGGAATTGTTGAATTTAAACCCAGCTGATGGTTGGAAATTAGATATAGAAAATATGGTTTACATTAAACAAGAAGAAAAAGATAAAGAATGATACACGAATCCGCCGAACGTGCAATACTCACGTTCGGGAAGTTTAAAGGTTATTCACTCGCTCACGTATACTACAACAATCAGTCATACCTCACTTGGATGACACAAACCGTTGGTATACCTGAAGTCTGGAAAGAAGCGGTACAACTGACGCTCAAAGGTGAAGATATTTCTCACCTGAAAATCGCAAAGACGAATAATCCGACTTCCACGTTCACACCACAAGTCTCAACGGACACCGCAGTTTCTATCCACTTGAAGGATAGTAAAACTGCGGTCGTTGTCATGCCTTATAATCCGAACTTGATGGCAAAGTTCAAATACGAAGTAGATGGTCGCAAGTGGAACGGGGAAGAAAAATGGTGGGAGTTCCCTGCGGTACATCTTCCTAAGGCATTCAACGTATTTGGTCAAACGAATATTAAATGTGATGACAAGGTACTGTCTCTGCTGGAAAAACTCAAGGACCGTAGAGAGGACTTGGATGAAATCAGAGTCCAAGAAGATATTGATTTCAGTATCAAAGGAATGCAATTGCAACTCTATCCATATCAGAGAGTCGGCGTCAAGTTCGTAGAACGAGCAGATGGTCGGTGTCTCATCGCAGATGCGCCTGGATTGGGGAAGACTGCACAAGCAATTGGGTATGCACAATACAAGAATCTCAAAACCATTATCGTCTGCCCATTATCAGTGGTCGTCAATTGGCAAAGAGAAATCAAAAAATTCACTGGGAAGGAGTCTACGATATGGGATAGTAAACACTATGATGGAAAGCTTGACAATCAGTTTCATATTGTTCATTATGATGCCGTTGGTAAAGTGGTTGGTGACTTACGGAAGCAGGAGTTTGATCTCTTGGTCTGTGACGAGGCCACCTACCTCAAAAACCGACAAACCATCCGAGCAAAATCTATTTTAGGTTCCTATAAAGAACGACGGAAATATCCCGGCATCAAAACGAAGTACTGCATTTTCCTCACAGGTACTCCCGTGATGTCGCGTCCAATAGAAGCGTTTGCTTTGTTGAACTTCCTTGACAAAGAACGTTTCAATAATTTCTTCCATTTCACCCAACGGTACGGTGGATGGAAAGGAGACGCACCCCGTAATCTCCAAGACTTACACGATAGAACGAAAGATTTGGTTATCCGTAGAAAGAAAGAGCAAATCTTGACGGAACTTCCAGCAAAACAACGGAATGACCTATACGTTGAATTAACGAAGGATGAACAGAAAGAATATAAGAATATGTTGAGAGAAGTATTTGGTCGATGGAAAGTAGAGAAACCGACTATTGGTCACATGCCGAAAATTCAAGGATTCCTTATTGAAAAGAAAATGCCACGATTGATTGAGATGGTGGACGAGTTTCTGGACAACGATAAACCCATTCTCATCTTCAGTAATTATCTAGCTCCGTTAAAGTTCTTAACCGAACATTATGGAAACAAAGCGGCATTATTGACTGGTGAAATGGATCGTAAAGAACGTCAAGTTGCAATTGACCGATTAACACGGGGTGAAGCCAAGGTCGGGTGTTTTAGTCTTACTGCCGCAGGTATGGGTATTGATGGACTCCAACATCAAATAGATACAGTTGTATTTCTTAACATGGATTGGGTACCCGCAAACCACGAACAAGCAGAAGACCGTACCCATCGTATCGGTCAGAAAGGTCAAGTCCAAGTGTATTATATGGTTTGCGTGAATACAATTGACGAATACATGAGAGATATCCTTAAAGAGAAACAACAGGTCGCAGACTTAGTTGTGGACGGAGCATTGGTCACTCCTGAACGGTCGAAGTCCTATTTTAAGGAATTTGTAAAGAAATTAAATAGTGTTTATAAAGAAGATATTTCCACGAAAAACATAGACGATTGATATGTATAGAAGTGTAAAATTAACCAGTTTAAGGAGTTATTATGTCAGACTACAGTTTTCCAGTAGAAACAATAGAGTTACCAAGTGGCGGTAAATTCTATCCAGAAGGAAGTCCATTACGTAGTGGAAAGGTTGATGTCAAGTATATGACCGCAAAAGAAGAAGATATTCTTACATCAACCAATTTAATTAAAAAGGGTACGGTGATTGATAGATTGATGGAAAGTCTAATTGTTACCAAAGGTGTAAAACCAGAAGATTTATTGACTGGGGATTTGAATGCAGTAATGGTTGCGGCTCGTATTCTCGCATACGGAAAAGATTATGATGTTGAATTGGTCTGTACTTCGTGTGGAGAAAAGTTTAAGCATGTAGTAAATCTCACCGACTTACAAACCACTTCACCAGAAACAACTTCTGATGGTGGTGAATTTAAATTAACATTACCCACTGGTGTAGTAATTACGTATAAGTTACTTACCCGTGGTGACGAAAAGGAAATTGAAGCAGAAGCTGATGCGTTGAAGAAATTCAATAAGTCTGTAGATAATTCCAATAGTGTACGATTGAAGTATATGATTACGTCAGTCAACGGTAATACCGATAAACGTATCATTCGGGAATTCGCTGAAAATATGATTATTCGTGATGTCCGTGCGTTCCGTGAAGAAGTACGAAAGGTTGCACCAGATGTGAATTTTGAAATTGTAGCATCATGTAGTTCGTGTAGTACCGATATCAAGGGGAGGATGCCCTTTGGGGTCAACTTTTTTTGGCCTGACATCGGAGTATAAGTTAGACCTACATAAATTGTTGTTCACACTAATATATTATAGTAATGGTGGATTCACCTATACTGAAGTGTACAATATGCCGGTGTATCTACGGACATTTTATTTAAAACAGTTGGAAGAAGCGAAGAAGCAAGAAGCAGACGCGGTTAAATCCGCAAATAAAGGTAAACCCTCTAAGAGATAGGCATGAACGAAGATTTTGACGCGGGCAGTTCTGCGATACAAGCTTTAACAGAAAGCATTAAAGCACTCATTCAAGCAAATAAGGACGCTGAAGATGCGGCAAAAGCCCGCGCGGAAGGCGATAAAGAAGCGGCCGCGAAAGCTAAAGAAAAAGCAGCTGAAGATAAAAAAGACCGGGAAAGTAAAGCAAAACTTAAAGCTTCTGCAGAAAAGGCAGCGGATAGTTTAATTAAGTTAGGTAAAGAAGTACTTGCTGTGGCCGAGGCAGGGGTTAAGTTATCTACAACTATCGGTACGAATGTCACGCGTGGCGTTCAAACAGAATTAAATAATAGAACAACAATTTTTAATTCTATATTCTCATTAGAACGCGACCGTATAGTATCATCAGAACAATTGATAGCAGCGGAAAGTTCTCTCGCATCTACATTTATGGGTGCCGCAGAGGGTATGGATATTAGTTCTAAAGGTGTTCGAGATTTCAACGCTGCACTGAAAGGTGGATTTAACTCCGATTTTAAATTAACTGGCGAATCAATGAAAGCGTTGATTACCGCCGGGGTGTCCACTGAAGCGGGGTTTGAATCTTTACGAAAAGCATCTGGACGAAGAGCATTATCCGATACACAACTCGCCACATTAGTAAATAAGAACTCATTGTCGTTCATGTTATATGGACCGCGATTTGCGAAAGCGGCACAAGAAGCAGAAAAATTGGGCATCAGTTTATCGTCGGTTCAAAGTGCACAAGAATCGATGGTCACGAATTTAGATGGTACACTGGATACACTAAATCAATTAAACCAGATTGGAGCAAATATTGATTTCGGTACTTTAACAAGATTAAATGAAACACAAGGCCCAGAAGCGACATTAAAATATCTTCAAAGTACGATTCCTCCTGCACTGTTCCAATCCGCAAGTACCCGTGCATTGTTAAAAGGATTCGGTATATCAGTTGAAGATTTGATGAAAAAACAAGGTTCGGTTCAAGACCAAGCCGCAAGTAATATAGAAGCCTCACTCACGAAGTTAGAAGAACCAGTAGGTAATATATCTAAAATATTAACTGAAGTAGTGGTACGCTTAAGAGCGTTTAATGAATCGTGGGGGCCATTGATAAAAGGCGTGGGTGCTGTCGCTATAGGATTATATGGATTGTATAAAGGATTTGGTCTTTTAGCGGGGACAATGGCCCTGTTTAAAGCCATGACAGACCAATCTCTAGGAACTTCATTTTTAGATAGAATGATAACCGGTATGGGTGCTGGTGGGTCAGCCACTGCCGTAGCTGGAGCGACTCCTGGAGCAGCACCAGGTGGTGGAGGGGCCGCAGGAGCCGGTAGTTCTGTTGGATTCATGGAAAAACTCGATGCCAAGAAACTAGTTGCCGGTGCTGCTGCGATGTTGATTGCCGCCGCAGCATTATATGTAGTGGCAAAAGCAATACAACAGTTCAAAAATATTGATTTGAAGCAAATGGGTATGGCCGGATTAGCGTTACTAGGACTGACAGGTGCTGTAATCGCATTAGGTGCTGTAATCACGAATCCATTAGGAGCTACCGCGATGATAGCAGGAGCTGCCGCTATGGTAATCATCGGTGGCGCATTATATATAGTGGCTAAAGCTCTTCAAGTAGCTGGAGCCGCCATGGTATTATTCGGACCTGCTCTTGCAAGTTTTGGTGCAGGACTATCTACAATAGACGCGGGCAAGATGGCGGCTATAGGTGCAGCAGCAATCCCATTTGCCGCAGGTCTTGTAGCGCTAACACTGGTAGCACTTCCGGCGTCTGTGGGGTTAAGTTTATTAGCAAATAGACTCGCAAACTTTGGTACAGGTGCAACTGCAATCCAAACATTAGCTGACAGTTTTGTTAATTTAGCAAATGCATTAGACAGAATCAGTGGCGTAGATACGGGTAAAATAAAAGATTTGAGTAACATAGCAACTAATGTTCCTGCTAATGCAAGAGTAGTAGCAACTGGTGCAGGTGGTGACGCGGGTGGAAATCCCGTTTTAATTAAGAAAATTGATGAACTGGTCAGTATGTTGAAGGAGGCAAAAACAACTATCAACATAGACAACAGACAAGAACAGGTTCCTCGCGTAGCAATGACAGGTGTAACTTTACGTAATGACCGAGGATAAGACATGACATTTAGTACACTTGAAAATAAATTTAATGCTGTTGCGACACAAATTTATAATAAATTCTCGTCGAGCGATCAACAACTAGTTACCGTGAAACCCGATACTCCGGCAAGTCGATCACGTATAAAAGATGATTCTCGTTTGTTACCGATAGTATCAACAGTACGTGATACAGTACTCTTGACGAAGTTCCTTTCAACCTCACGTGGTCAACTGTTTATCGCAAAACAATTACTTTTACAAACAGGTAATACATTTGCAGAAGCGAGACTATACAACCCAGCCTCACCATTGATTGCTGCGATACCTGGTATCCCACGAATCCCCAGACAACTTGGGTTAGGTGGTGGTGGAGGAAACCTCGGAACGTCACTAACCAATCCTAATCTAGACACGTATCGAGGAGCGTTGCAGAATGAAACAGTAGGTAAATTATCGGGTAATTCATTGTTGACACGGATTTTTACACAAAATCCTGTCTCATCCGTTTTTAAAGCATTATTTGTCAAGCCGAAACAAACTAAATACTTTAACGATTCTACAAAAGAATATTATGTTCGACCCGAAGATTCACAATTCTATACTACACCAATAACATTAAAATGGTCAAGAAATGGAGATTCTGCCGGATACCTAGATACTGCGGCGTATGATATATTGGGGTCAAGACAATTCGAAGTTCAACCATTGAGTCAACGTGGAACCACAAAACAAAATACCACTTTTAAAACTAATTTTGTTAAAGAATTTATTAAGTTTGGAACTACAAAACCTCCAAGGTCAACACCTGCAAGTAAAACGTTTAAAGAATTAGAAAACACAAGTAATACAAATGGATATTTTTCTGGGAAACTACTTAATGTTCAAGATTTTACATCGGATATAGATAATGCAATCATTGCAGGGCAAACTGTTCAAGGTACTAACGTTAAATATCCAACTATAATTGACCCATATAATGGTATTCTAGCTACACCTGGTCAAGCTCAAGCTCAAGCAATTGATCAAAATGGAAATCTAGGTAGAGCCAATACGGTGGGTACTCCGTCTATTACGTCATTATATAAAGATATTATGGGAGATCCAAAAGTAGGTTCTTCTGTATATTCCACTGACGATAAAAGTGATATTATTAAATTTATATTTAGACGTATTGCTCCAACGGCGGATGCAGTGCACTTTCGTGCATTCTTATCATCATTAAAAGAAAATGTTAAACCTGAGTTTACTGAACAACGATATTTAGGTAGAACAGAACGGTTTGTGACATATGGTGGGGTAAAACGAACAATAACACTTGCGTTTAACATAGTTGCTTTCTCTGAACAGGAACGCGACCAAGTATGGAAACGTATAAATTTCCTGACAGGATTAGCATATCCCACGGATGTATCTAGTACAGGATTTATGGTTCCACCTTTATTTAATATAACTGTCGGTGGAGTTTATGATGACCATCCATGTTATATAGATTCGTTGAATTATACGTTCTTAGATGAAAATATAACATTTGATATAGATGCCGAGGTACCCACCGTTGTTGATGTAGATATGTCTATTGTTTTACTTGAAAAGAGAAGTAGATATTATGATAGTCCATTCTATAAAATTGTGGAAGACTTATGAACAAATACCAGACAGATTTAACAATAGATAAAAGTAAAAATATTCCTTACCTTCAAACGGTATTACTGTCAGACGTACCGGCGGAAGAAGTACCATTTTACTATACTACTCGCGGAAACGAACGATTAGACATACTTGCAAATAGATTTTACCAAAGTTCAAAAAAGTGGTGGGTGATTGCAAAGGCAAACAATCTTGCGAATGGTACAGTATCCGTACCAAACGGAACCAAACTTTTCATACCGAACGTATAATATGGCATCAGAAAAAAGTCAATGGAGTGCAGCATTTATATCATGGGTAGCTACGGAAGCGATGCGTGGTATTCCCGACGCGTTTCCAGCAAGAGATAATCATTTAGCATATTCTCAAGCCATACGTACTGGTAACTGGGGATTTACTGCATTAAATGCTCGAACTGAAACACCACGTGTTGGTGATATTATCGTTTACACACGGCAAGACGGTAGTACTGGGCAAAGTTCTACTAGTTTAACATTTGACTCAAATCCATGGCAAGGTCCAGGACACGGTGATATCGTCGTGCGTGTTCAAGAAAAAGCTGTTACTTTTATAGGCGGTAATGCAGGTAGAAATGCCGATAAGGTATCACTCTCTACAACACCTCTTACTGCCGGTAAACTACGAAATAGATACTTAACCATATTACGACCAAAATCAGGAGCCCCCGCAGCCAGAATTGGTACACTAGTTGCTCTAGCAGAACAAGAGTTTAGAGCATGGAATACAAACAGACTCACAGATAATATGCCACAGTCGTTCCCGTATCAAGCAAAATACTGGCGGGCAGTGGGTCAGTCCTTCCAACCCACAGTGGGTACATTTTCACCAACACCATCTGCTGCTATAGTCGCGCCTAATTCCGCAGGTAGAGGATCACCAGACATATCTCCTTTTATTGCGGCAAATGACTCGTTACATCCTCATATACAGTATGAATTGACTCGTCGTAGAAATTCTGCAGAAACAATTCATTCTCATATGCCCTTTGTTAAACTCACATCGTTAGTTGAGGTTTATTCAAAAAATATAGACGGTGGAAGATTAGGAAGTAATGATAAAGTAGCATACTGTCCAACATTAGGAATTCATGGGGCAAGAATAACTTCATTTAAAGATTTATATACACCGAAAGATAATCGTAGTATAGTAGCTACAGCCACTAAAGTTAACCAAGAGGGTATAGCAGAAGAAGTAAATGTCGTAGTAGAGAATTCAGAGGAAGACCCACCAAATATTCCCCCGCCTGGTATAGTGAGTATGAATTGTGAACGTTCTACCGCCGGCGGATTCGGTGTTAGAGGTGGATTGTTCAAAGCAAACCTTAGTATTAAGGCATACTCGATTGGCCAGCTTAATGTACTGTTGAAGTACTTTTTACGTCAGGGTACAAAAGTAGTGCTTGAAATGGGAAGAATGACATCAAGTCCGGGAGAACAGTCATTATTTGATGCGGCAGGGCAAACTAGTAATCTACTAGAAGATGACCCCAAATCCACTAGCGTTAAAGAAATGTTCCAACGATTTAACTGGATACGGCCAAAAGATCAAATTTTAAACCAACTTAAACCATATGTACTGTTGGAAAAAGGTCAACGAGATTTAATTGATGGATACACGTATAATAATTTAGGTAACTATGAATTATTTATTGGATATGTAGCCACATTCAAAGTAAATTATACAAAAGAAAATGTATATAATATTGATTTAACTATACACTCTGTACAACAGTTCGAAGTTCCAACACGATTGGGTGGTGCACGGTCTGACCCAGACACTACCGTTACTGTACCAAATCAGTGTGAAGGTATCGATATTATGGATTACTTTTCACCAACCGCAGCATATCGTCAAAGATCATTTTTACGAGTTCTGGCTAAATGTGTGGATAAAACGGCGTCAGAAGATTCTGACGCAGTAGCATTAAGTTCTGAATGGGGCTCGCATGTCGTAAAATTACGTTCAGAAGGCGCACAGGTAGGTACAGACGGTATTAAACGGGATGCGTTCTTAATTTCTTGGGAATGTTTTGTAAACCTAATTCTTAACGATGAAAAATACGGATTGTTGGGCACGTTTCAAGTGACCGCTGGTGTGGATCCAAAAACATTATCCGTACTTAGAACAGGACTTATATCTCGTATCGGAGACAGAGACAATCGATTTGGTAGAGATAGTGATGTAAACAGTAATGAGGTATCATGGAATAAATACTTACGTTCAACCGATTTAAATGTACTCTTAATAAATAATACTGAAGCACAATCTGGAGTGAACATTGACGTGCTCGTAGAAGCCATTTCTGTTCTGGAGGGAGGAAATACGTCAGATGATATAGCGGCTATAAGAGAGGCACTCACGGGTGATCGGTCAGGTGATGTCTTGTCGTCTATAACAACTAACCCTGTAGTGGGATCATTCGACCGAAGAGAAAAAAATACTTCATATTTAACAAAAGGAATATGGATAAATAGTAATGCAATTATACAAGCATTTTCTGATGCCGATACAATAAGTCAAGGTATTGCTAATCTTTTAGATGCAATGAATAATGCAGTTCAGGGATATTGGAATTTACAACTATTGTCCGCAGAACCAGAAGCGTTAGGGTTGCATGTTATCGATGCGGGGTTATCTAAGCCAGTTGAAAAACCACTCGCTCCTTTAGTTAATGAGCAGTTCGTAGCGCTTCCGTTGGGTGAGACTCTTGTAGATACATTTAAAAAAGATATAGCCGAGTTTACCAACAACGATGGTACACCGAAATATCTATATTCCTTTAATAGAAAATTAAAAAGAAGTGGTAGTGCAGACTTTCCACAAGATACAGGAAGCGAATTACTAGATATCAAATATGAAGCAGATATGCCAGTTGTTATTGCGGTACAAGCGGTGGCGGGTGTAGGTGGGACTGCCCAACGTGGACTACTCAGTTCAATTGATATTAAAGAATTACGTGATATTGCTATGTTTGATACATTTCCTACAAGTTCGGTAAGTAATAATGCACCTTGTCCTAGTGATGTAACTACGGGAACCATCGATATAGAACAAATACCGAAGTCAGAACTTACCGATGATGAAATTCGTGCTATTTTTAATATGGCAAGTACACCTAATCAACGTGCCGATAAAGAGAAAAGTGTAGATGATTATATCAAAGAAATAACCGATGCTGCATACGATAGGTGGCTGAAAGTAAATACAAAAACAAAAACTGAAACAGTAAGAACTACTAGATCTCAGGCTGTGCGAGGTGAAGTTGAAGAAGTTGAAGTAGTAGAAACAAGAGAGGTTCCAGTAGCCCCAGACGAACAAACTCAACAGCAAATAAGAGACGCATTAAGTGCTGCCGCAACAGCTATACGAGCTGTACCAGCACAAAATTTTGAACAAAGAAATCCAGGAGTATTAGCGGTTGTACGGTCATACGCAACTTCATTTGGCAAAGCTATAGGATTAGCAGAGCGAGATATTTCTGTGTTCATACAACAATTAGATTCCACGAGAAAAGATTCAACAATACACCCATTTAATGCATCAAACTTAACAAAAACTACAATAGACTTGACATTACCCGGTATTGGTGGAATTCTACTATTCCAAGCATTTCAAGTAGAGCGTATTCCAGATGTATTAAAACGAGGATATTATATAGTAACAAAAGTAGTACATGAGTTTTCAGTCGAAAATGGTTGGATTACAAAACTTACAGGTCGTTTTAGATTCAAACCTAATATGTAAACAGACGAAGCGAGAACTCCACGATGAATATACCCATAAGTTACAAACCGAAAGTTTTACAATCTGATATTGATAGAGGGTCTATAGTTCGCTATTTCGTTAAACCGATATCACGACACAATATTATAGAAATAAACGGTGAACAGTTTAACACGTTTAAAAATGACCCGTACTATATAGCAATTCAAATCCCTTGGATTGTTAAAGGATTTTTATTTTCCACAGTAGTTCGTAACGTACAAGTATTAAGTCTAGAAGAGCAAAACAGGAAGATAGTTACTTTTTATAGTAAACGTATGCCTGGGCTTGAACGTAAATTAAAAAACATGATGGAATTGGCTATAGTGACGGTAAATACCCCATCTTGACAAATATGTTCTCATGTACTATATTTAAATTATAATATATTATTGAGGAACTAATGGTTATTACAAACTTAGATGATATTACAAAACTTATCAACCGTTTACAGGAACAGACTGCATACGTCTATCCTGTGGCGGTTGATGCGTTTCTCCATCCCGTACAAAACAAGTTGTCCTCACTCCATTTCCGTTTTGAAGATGGAACGTTCTATACTGTATCGGTCAGTCATCCCGATGCTCCCAACTTTGAGATAGACTTACGTAGCGCATATAAGTTGGTCACTCTTCACCAGAAGGAACTACGTCATCTGACCAATGCGGTCAACGTGATTGATTTGGCAACGATGTTACATCTCAATAACGAAGTCATTCCAATCTATCGTGAATTTTATACGATGGGTATTCACCACATTAAGAACCAGTTCAAGTTCAAGAATCTCCACTATAGTATCCCGTTGACTTCGTGGGTAGAAACCGCAGAAGCATTTCTTCAACATTGTGAACATCTATACAAGGCATACGATTCGATGGAACGTAATCCTGCGTTTCAATTCATCAATCAGATAACGATTCCAACGTTAACCAGTATTGAGAAGTCTGGTATACAAACCACTGATGGGTTGGTGTATTCTGACTATAACATCTATACGTCTACAGGTCGTCCAAGTAATGCTTTCGGTGGTATCAACTTTGCCGCTCTCAACAAGAATGATGGTTCCCGTGAAAAGTTCGTCAGCCGGTTCGGCGACAATGGAACTCTGGTGCAATTTGATTACGAAGCGTTCCATTTACGGTTGGCTGGAAAGTTGATGGATTACTATCTACCACCCACTTCACTTCATACGTACCTTGCGCAACAATATTATGAAAACTATACTATAACAAAAGAGCAGTATGAAGAGTCCAAGGCCCGTACTTTCGCCTTGATGTATGGTCAATCCGACGATACGGGTGGTGTAGAGTTCTTCCAAAAGATTAAGGAGTATTCCTCTAAGTTGTGGGACGAATACCGCCAGAATGGATTTGTATTGTCAGGAACGGGTCGCAAAGTGACGTTGGTGGACGCGTCCAAGAACAAGGTATTCAACTATATGATGCAGTTGACGGAAACCGAAGAAGCAATCCAACGAGTTTACGATGTCTGTAATTTTCTTGGAATGATGGAATCCCGAGTCATTCTATACACGTATGATGCAATTTTATTGGATGTCCCAAATACTGAATTAGATTCTATGGAAAATGTGGCAAGTATATTAAGTGCCGGTGGATTCCCTGTTCGTCAATATCGTGGTCATAATTATAATGAACTAAACCTATATAAAATATAGTGTTATTGAAGTTATATTGATACTTATAAGGAGTGTTATATTAACAGTCTTACGAGTATCATATGAACGAAACTCAGTTACTATGCACGTTCATTCCAGTAGACAGATTGGAAGAAAACGTCGAACTTATAAAGAATTCATACACATTGGCTTTCAATAACATCTATGTATTGGAAAATGTGGATGATGCGAATCAATTGATTTTGACCTACAATATTATTGCAGGGTCATTGAAGTCACAATACGCACCACCAGCGTCAACCATTTCCGTCCATAGAAAAAAGCAAACGAATACAATATATACGATTAATGCATTAAACGCATTAATCGCAAGTAAGAACGGTGGTAAAATAGATAAGTCCTATAAGATTGATTGGGATGAATTAAAGAATTCTATTTTAGTAACCGCCCACGGGCAATTAAAAACAGTTAAAACCAAAATAAAAGAAATATTAAACTTTTAATCCTATGATACTGCTCACTACTCTAATTTGTGAATCTGCGGATATCACCAATAAAATACGAGTAGGTAACAGTACACTTTATGGTGTCGTTCACGGAGAACGAGTACAAATAAAAGAAAAAGATTATAAGGCATTAGAAGCAGAACTGTCCGCAGTAAATGGTACAACATTTTACGAAGGACCAGTAGGACACGAACCTATAACAAAGAAACTACTGAATAAATTTCCGACTATCAAGATAAAGTCTACTAGTTGGGAACCAGAAGAAAGTTCACTAACAGGAAATGCTAAAGTAGGTAGTGCTGTAGCGGGATGGTGGAACCAAACATTAGATGATGCCGTGGGTCTTGATAACATAAAATCCGCATGGGAAAAAACAGGACTACCGACAACTAGTTTGATAGGTGATGTATTCAAAATATCGGTTGGACAGGAAGTATTTGATTACATCATAAATAATTTTACAGATTATTCAAACGAAGGAAGATATTCAAAAGAAGATTTTATAAATGCATTATCGCAACAAGCATTTGATGAAAATGGAAATCCAACGGAAGCATTAGAAACATTTAATTTAGCAGGACACGACCAAGTATTTCCAGAAGATAACGATTTAACTCCGGGTAAATTAAAAAGTTCTGAACAAGCGTTCAATTTATTTAGAGATAGATATTTATTAAATATGATGAAAAAAAATCCCGGTATATATTTCGCAGGGGAAGGTCATATTACCAATATAAAAAATATAATTAAAAAAGAAATTTAAACTTTTAGTAAGTAGGACTTGACAAACTAAACAAACCGTAGTATACTTCTTCCTACTTGGGGTATACTACAATAAACACCCTTAAACATTTTAAACACAGGAGAAGTACAATGGCATTAGACATCAACGCACTAAAGAGTAAGCTCAACAGTTTCAAGCGGACAGGCGGTGGGGACCGCGATACCGCTATCTGGAAGCCGAAGGAAGGAAAGACAGTCATCCGTATCGTCCCGTGGAAGGATAACCCCGAGAATCCCTTTATTGAACTCTACTTCCACTATCTAGGCAACAAGACCTATCTCTCGCCACTTTCGTATGGTAATCGTGACCCGATTGCGGAATTTGCTGATGCACTCCGTTCTGACCAGTCGCGTGACCCGAAAGAACGGTATGCTGAGGCTCGTCCGTTCATGCCGAAGCTCCGTACCTATATTCCTGTCATCGTTCGTGGTGAAGAGGACAAGGGTGTTCGGTTCTATTCGTTCGGTAAGACGGTTTATCAGGAACTTCTCTCCTACATCTCTGACCCCGATTACGGCGATATCACCGACCCCAAGACTGGTCGTGACATTGTAGTGGAGTACATTCCGAAGGAGAAGTCGGATACGAATTTCGCTAAGACCTCTGTGAAG
>Ga0315903_10004799_pt1 | contig 17876 bp, 12 predicted proteins | sample LakEriMetagenome_7_FD_203524 | JGI IMG/M metagenome (GOLD analysis project Ga0315903, IMG submission 203524) | Freshwater fungal communities from buoy surface, Lake Erie, Ohio, United States - Buoy 2 MA119 | ecosystem: Environmental > Aquatic > Freshwater > Lake | place: USA: Lake Erie, Ohio...
CAGGTGCCGCAGGTAGGCGGCAGCCATCTGGGATCTACCGGCGTTGTGGACGCAGACGAACAGCACGGTGGGCTTGTCGGACACGGGACGCTCTCTCCTGTTTCGCCGGACGGGCTACTCGGACGGGTTACTCGGACGGGCTACTCGGACGGGCTACTCGGACGGGCTACGCGGATGGGCCGTGGTGCACGGGGTCGGGCAGGTCGAGCGGCTCGGGCGTGCGCCCGGGACGCGGGTAGAAGAACTCCGTGAGGGCTGCGCCAACGGCCGCACCGATGATCTGGAAGAGGATGAACATCGGCACCGACTCCCAGGCGATGCCCGCGAAGGTGTCGGTGAACGCGCGGCCGATCGTCACGGCCGGATTGGCGAACGACGTCGACGCCGTGAAGAAGTAGGCAGCACCTATCCACGCGGGCACGAGCACGGGCCCGAGGTGGCCGCGCCCGGTGCGCGTGAGGGCTCCGATGACCAGCAGCAGTCCGGCCGTGGCGACGATCTCGCCGAGCCAGACGCCTCCTCCCGTGCGGACGCTCTGAGACGCCTGCACTGCCGGCAGGGAGAACATCAGGTTCGCGAGGATCGCACCGGCGATCGCGCCGACGACCTGCATCACGACATACAGCAGACCCTCGACCACCGGCATCTCGCGGCGGACCATCGCCACGCCCGACACCACCGGGTTGAAGTGCGCGCCAGAGATCGGGCCGATCGCCCAGATCAGCACGCCGAGAGCAGCCACGGTGGCGAGGGCGTTGATCAGCAGCGTGACCGCGAGGTCGTCAGACAGAAGCGTGCCCATGATTCCCGAGCCCACGACCGTCGCGACGAGCACCGCAGTGCCGAGGAGCTCCGCGGCCGCGCGGCGGAACATCGTGCCTGGCATCGTCCATCCCGTCTTGATCGTCTGGTGCTTGACAGCGCCAGATTACTCAAAGATCATTGAGCAAATGTCACGCCGCGCTCACACTACCGCGGGCCCAGCTGCCCGTGAGGACCGGGCTCGCAGCCTCGCTGCGCTCGGCGACCCCACCCGCCTGGGCGTCATGGAACTGCTCTCCGTGCAGGACCTCTCCCCCGACGCACTCGCGGCGGCCCTCGAGATTCCGGGCAACCTGCTGGCCCACCACCTGAAGGTGCTCGAGGCAGCAGGGCTGGTGCGTCGCACCCACTCGCAGCATGATCGCCGTCGCACCTACGTGCAGGTGGTCGACGGTGCGATGGACGCACTCCTACCAGTGCCCGGCCCCATCTCCGCTCCCCGGGTGGTCTTCGTGTGCACCCACAACTCGGCCCGCTCCGTGCTCGCCGAGGCCCTGTGGCGCGAGGCCAGCAACGTGCCCGGCGCCTCCGCAGGCACGAATCCCGCCGACGCCATCAATCCGCGGGCGCGCAGGGCCGCTCGTCGACTCGGCCTCACGGTCACCGACCGCGCACCGCAGCACATGGATGACGTGGTGCGCCCGGGCGACCTGCTGGTATCGGTATGCGACGCGGTCAATGAGGAGCTCGAGCCGATGCCGAACCCGCGGGTGCACTGGTCCATCGCCGATCCCGCCGCCGTCGGCACCGATGCCGCCTTCGACGCCACCGTCGCCCAACTCCAGGAGCGCGTGGCCCATCTGGCGCCGAGGGTCGCCACCGCCGTACCGCCGCGTTCCCGGCGAAGGCCGTCCTAGGACACGCGTCAGCCGTGCGCGCCGCAGCTTCGGCGTGCGCGCCCCATGGCAGCATGAGCCCGATCCCGGCGGGGCGATCCCGTCACAGGCGAAGTGGAGCCGCGTGCCAGCCGTCCATCCCTTCCGAGCATGGCGACCGCGCCCGGAGCTGGCGACCGACGTCGCGTCACCGCCCTATGACGTCATCAGCACAGCGGAAGCCCGCGCCATGGCTGCCGGCAATCCCGTCAGCTTCCTGCACGTCACCCGTCCGGAGATCGACCTCCCGGAGACGATCGACGAGCACAGTGACGAGGTCTACCGGCAGGGGCGGCGGGCATGGGACCAACTTCGCCACCACGGCGTATTCGTCTGCGACGAGCGACCCGTGTACACGGTCTATCGGCAGCAGATGGGCGACGTCGTGCAGGTCGGGATCGTCGGGCTGGTCGATGTCGATGACTACGCGAGCGGCCTGATCAGGAAGCATGAGCTCACCCGTCCGGACAAGGAGGATGACCGCACGCGCCATATTGAGGCACTCGACGCCCATGACGAGCCCGTCTTCCTCATCCACCCCCACGACGACGGTCTGCAGGCCACCCTCGAGTTCGTCATGTCAGTCGCGCCAGACGTCCACTTCACCACGAGCGATGGCATCGACCACACGCTGTGGACCGTGATGGACCCCACCGTCATCGAACGCATTGCCGCGGCCTTCCAGGGCATGAAGGCTCTCTACATCGCCGACGGTCACCATCGCAGTGCCGCTGCCCAGCGCCTGCGTGACGACCGGCTGCGTCGCGGCGAGCCCATCGACGAGGCTGACCGCTTCCTCGCCGTCGTGTTCGCCGAGGACCGCCTCCACGTCATGCCCTACAACCGCGTCGTCGCCGATCTCCAGGGTCGCACGCCCGCAGAACTCCTCGACGAGTTGCGCCGGTCCTTCGATCTGTCGTCGTCCGACACTCCTGTGGCACCTCACGAGAGGCATGTGTTCGGCGTCTACCTCGACGGCCAATGGTGGCGGGCCAGCGTGCGTCCAGATCTCGTCGACGAGACCAGCCCCACGGCGCGTCTCGACGTCAGCGTGCTGCAGGACGTGGTCCTCGCCCCGCTCCTCGGCATCGCCGACCCGCGCACGGATGCCCGCATCGCCTTCGTGGGCGGGATCCGCGGCACCGATGAACTCAAGCGCCTGGTCGACTCCGGAGAGTTCGCCATCGCCTTCTCGCTGTGCGCAACCTCCGTGCGCGATCTGCAGGAACTGGCCGACGCGGGCCAGATCATGCCGCCGAAGTCGACGTGGTTCGAGCCGAAACTGCGCAGCGGGCTGTTCGTGCACGCCCTGGACTGACGCCGCAAGCGTCAGCGGGCCACCATCGAGACCTCGACGAAGCGATCGCGCGCCAGGGAGATCACCTCGTCGACGAGGCCATCGCCCTGGAGTCAGCGCGGCTGTCGACCTCCGCCATCGGCGAGGAGATGCATCGAGCGGTGACTGAGGAGGTGGAGACGGCCCTCGCAACTGCGAGAGAGTCCTTGGGCGATCGGACGACCGATGCGGCTGCAGCTGCCGAATTCGCCCGGTGGCCGCAGATCGCGGCTGAACTGCGAGCCACGGCAGCCGAGACGGTGCGACCCCTCAGCCGCCAACTCTGGGATTCAGCACCCGGTGATCTCCATCGACCACGTCCTTGGTCCCTTCTCGCCTACATCGTCAACCGGCAGCCTCTACGGCCCTTGGCCGCCTCGACGATCTACGCCTTGGGACAGGTCTCCACTCTCCTTCAGCAGGAAGCGAGCCCTGCCGCGCTCACCGGAACGGTGATCGGGGTCGCAGAGATCTGGATCATCATGACGATTGCCAATGTCCTGATGCGGCGCGCGCCGAGGTACCACGCGCTCCTCTTCATCTCGGCAGCACTGCTACTCCAGCTTCCCGTTGTCCTGAGTTACCTCGCTGAGGCGGCTGGTGGGACTGATGCGGGGTCGGTCACCGGAATGGTGGCAACAGTCATCGCGGGCCTCATCGTCATTCTGGCCACGTCGGCCTTCGGCGCCGTCCGCGGACTGACCCAGGCGCGACTTGACTCGATAGCGATCCAGATCGACAGCTCATTGGTGGAGTCCACTGCACGAAGCAGGGCTCTCGCACACGTTCTTCGAGAGGCGAGCGCCATCGTTCACGGTGCCGTGCAGGCGCGCCTCCTTGGCTGCGCCATCGCAGTGGAGGAGGCCGGGCAGAACAAGGATCCCGAGCAGTTCAGCGCGGCGCTTGCCCGTGCTCGAATCGCTCTGGAGTACCCACTGGAGTCCCTCGGACGTCCGGCAGCATCGTCGCTGCTCGATGAACTCATCCGGCGAAGGGAGCTCTGGGACGGCCTATGCGACGTCACGTATTCGATCGCTGACGACGTACCTGAACTCCCCACTTCCACCGTGGCGGACTGCGGGCGAATTGTCGAGGAGGCGATCTCCAACGCCGTCCGTCACGGCGACGCGCAGCATGTGAGCATCGTCGCGGAGGTTGAGGCGGATCCCTATGCAGATCGATACCTGCGAATCTCGATCACCGATGACGGCAACGGAGTGGCCGCCGAACCCCAGCGCTTGGGGCTGGGGCTGCACATGATCGAGTCGGTGGCCGAGAGTTGGGAACTCACCACCGCGCAGGCTCGCACCACTCTCGCCGTTCGGGTAGCCCTGGCCTGACACCCCTTCTCGGCGAGTCGATCAGATAGCCGATATCGGAGCCTGGTGAACCTGGCCGTGCGGGGCCGGATCTAGAACCGTCATCCCCGCGCACCGCTGGAGGCGCTCCCGTTCGGGACTCCCTAGCGCACCAAGTGCGCAGTCACGTGGGGAATGTGACTGGTAGGGCTAGGCCCGAATCCCCATGGCGAGAAGGTCCAGTTGCCAGAGGGACTGAAGCGTCGTCCGAGCCGCTTCGAATACCTCTTCTGTCTGACTGGATGCCCCTCGTTCCTCGACAAGCGATGCGATCTCACCGATTTCGCGCTGGGCGAGAACTCACGGTTCCGCGAAAAGCGACATCCCCGCACGAGACTGCTCCCCCGCGCTCCAGGGTGTGAGCACCTTGTGCCGCCTTCGTCGACATTCACCATCGTCACGCAATGAGGTCAACGAACGCTGTCCAGAAATGCGATCCGGGCCTGGCGGATGCCGGGTGGCGTAAGGAAGCAGTGCGGTCAGCCCGCAGAGGCACGGCGCGATGCTCGGGGGTCATCCGTCCCAGATTGGGCTCGCCTTCACCCCCCACCCGCCTACCGAGGATTCACGCCTGAGGATCGACGAGCGAGCGGGGGGACATGGCTCAGAGCCCCAATACCCTCAGGCGCCCACCCGGATCGCTCTAAACTCCGGCCATGACCGCCGTGCGCGCCAGTGGCGACTCCAGTGAGCGGTCGATTCTGATCGTCGAGGACGAGCCACTCACTCGCATGCTGCTCACGGACACTCTGGAGACGGCTGGCTTCAAGGTCACCGCAGCTGCCGATGCTAAGCATGCCCTGGCCGCATTTGCCGCATCCGACCCCGACGGGGTCGTCCTTGATGTGGACCTCGGGCACGGACTCACAGGCTTTGATCTCAGCGATGCATTCCGCCGGCACAATCCGTCCGTCGCCATCGTATTTCTCACCCACCTTCCAGACTCCCGCTTCATGTCTCGAGATCCCGCATCACTACCGAAGACCGTGGCCTATCTGCGCAAGGATCAGTTAGCCGATCGAGGACTTCTCCTTGCCGCGATCGATGCAGCACTTCGCGGTGAGATAGGTCCTGAGCATCGACATGATCGTGACGAAACCCGAAGGGTGGCGGAACTATCTCGAACGCAGCTCGAAGTCATGATCATGCTGTCAACGGGCATGACCACCACAGAGATTGCCGCACAGCGTGGCACGCAGCCAAGGACAGTGCAGAAAGTGGTCCATCGATCACTTGAGATCATGGGGATCGACGCCCACCTCCATCAGAGCGAGAGGCTCCGCGCTATCCGGGAGTTTCTCCGCGCATCAGCCTCCTCCTCGATGAAACCCTGACGCATGCGATCACACCTGCATCGACTGGGTAGACCATCGGCGATCTCCGACACCGCATTGGTGTGGGTCTTCATCATGGTGAATACAGGCACCCTTTTGACGTTCAACCGGAGCACTGAGGTCCCAAGAATCGCTCTGGTGCTTCCGTCACTGGCAAGCTCCGTGGTCTTCATAGTCATCCTGATAATCGCGCGTGCGCGCTTGCGGCAGATTCACCACCCAGGTCGACGTTCCCTAGCTGTCCTGATTGTGATCGTGATCGCGTGGTCGATCAGGACTCTGACCTTCAACGCGTTCCTGCCGGAATCTGCGGGCTTTACCAGCACCACTCAGATCCTCCGGTCGGGTCTCGGCATTCTCTATGTCACCTTCACCATGTTGATCGTGAGCGAAGTAGTCGACCGCCGTACCGCTCACCGGATCCTCCTGAGCGAACTGACGGAGCGCAGACGTGACTTGCAGGAATCGCTGGCTACCTATCGAGATCGACTTGCTCAGGCAAAGGCGGAACTTGCTCGTGCCGTTCGCGAAGTCATCGAACCATCGCGCTTGATGTTGGATTCGGTGTTCTCTCCTGAAGTGGATTCACGTGACGCTGCCACTCCTGCCCAACAGCTTCGAGAGATTCTGACCCACAGGATCCGCCCTGTATTGAACGCCCTGGTTTCAGAGCCACCCACGATGCATCAGGCTGCAATACCGCCGGGGTCTGCGGCCAACACGATCTCCGACCGCATCGATGTCCCCGACAGCATCCGACCGGCACTCATGGTTGTCCCTTATCGACTCTTCACCCTGATGGTCTACCTCACCTTCACCAGCGTTCGAAACGCCTTGGCCTGCTTCGTCATCTTCCTCATCTCCTGGCCGCTTCTCTCCTTTATTCGTCGATCTTGGCCGCACCGCTTTAGAGAACTTCCGGCAATCAGCGGCGTGATCTCTCTCAGCCTGATCTTCATCATCGCCTTTGGCACACCGACACTCATCGCGTCCGCCCTGATTCCTGAGCTGCTCACCCACTTTCAGCCTTTTGTCGGACTGACCGTGGCGATCTCGATTCTGTTCCCTGTTGCAGTAGCGTGGGCCATAGCCGCGGCACAGATCACTGAGCGGAAGCGACGGCGCCTCGAGCAGCAACTGCAGATGGCGAACGAGCAGTTGCAGATTTCCATTTCCCAGATGCACCAGGAAGTCTGGTTCTACAGGCGCAGTTTGATTTGGGCAATTCACGGCCCAGTGCAATCGGCTCTTGTCTCTGCTTCTCTCAGACTCGAAAGCTCATATCCGCTGGACGAGCTCGAGATGCGCTTTCTCCGAGACCAGGTTGACTCTTCATACGCAGCCCTGCAGTCAGATCGAATTGTCAGTCCAAGTTTCAGCGAATTTCTCGTATCGCTCCACCACTTGTGGAATGGCCTTTGCGAGATTCAGGTGAGTGACCCCCGTGGCCTGATCCCCGCGATCGATGAATCCCCCTCGACGGCAGCTTCCGCCATTGAACTTGTGCGCGAATCCGTTGGCAATGCCGTGCGTCACGGCACGGCTACATTGGTCGGAATCCGTCTTGAATCTGAGACCGAACGCCTGATCACTATCGAGATCGTTGACAATGGCTCCGGCCTTCCCGAGGAGGCTCCGGTTGGCCTGGGGAGTGCACTCTTCGATTCACTGGCGTTCAGGTGGAGCCGGGCACGTTCTGACGCTGGGACCACCGTGCGTCTGGACCTAGCTTGGGGTGCGACACCAAACGCCCATGACCTCGCTGAGGCACCTCCGACAGCTCAGGGCGGCACCCCTCAAGTGCAGTCCTCGTGAGTCGATTTTGGAGTGCCAGCGCCTTCGCCAATCAGGTCGAGAACCAGAGGGACACTTTCGCGGTCGCTTGCATTCCAGCCTTGCCCTTGCCCTTGCCACGCACAACCTTTGTTGAGAAGGGCCCCGTGATACCACTCGCCGTCATGAATTCCACAACTGATTCCGCGCGATTGCGAGCAAGAGCTACTTCGCTGGCTGGCGCGAGGGCATCCACGCGAACCTGGATGAGTGCACGCGTGACGATTGCCTGAGCAGGGACCTGGCCCACGAGTGACAGGAGTGCCGTCTGACCAATTCTCGTCAGACGCGTGGTGCCCCTGATGAAGGCAGCCTGTGTTCCGATAGGTGACGTGACGACTGACGTGTCGGTACTGCCGGGAATCACCGAGATACCCAGCGATGCACGTGAGACTTCATTGCCCGGATTGACACCGACGATCTGGATCGTGTGCTTTCCCAGACTCATCGTCGGCGGAATCGTGACCGTGGTGGCAAAGGTGCCACTTGGTGTCACGTCTGCCGTCCCAATCAGGATCGGAGTCGACATGATGTAGATGTTCACGGAAGTTCCGCGAAGGTAGCTCGTTCCGGACACATCTAGGGTCTGGCCAGGTGTGGTGCGCAATTCACTCTGCGGACCGAGCGGCAGTGCCGTGGAAGGCTGAGTCGGCGTTATCGAGCACTGCCACTGCCCCATGGACATGTCTACTCCCGTGTTCGCCGAATTGGCCGTCACGGTCATCGGGACCTGGCTCGAGCCGACCATCAGGGTCGCGCCTCCGGGGATCGAGATCGCTTCCGACTCATCAGCGAAGAGATCCGGTGACCGTGGCGCCGGATTGTCCGATGCTGGGGCCGTCACCGGATCAGGCGTGCCACTGCCGTCGTCGGTGAGCAGGAACGTGACGGATGTCGATCCCGCCGTGTAGCCAGTTCGTGCCGCGGCGGTCGCCTCAACCAGGCACTGGCCCTCCTCGGAGAAGGTTAGGATTCCAGTTGACGAGGTGACTTGGCAGTCACTCGTTCCCTGGCTGGTCACTGCGTAGCTGATGGCTCCAGCTCCTGAGCTGGTGGCCGCTGCGAGCGTGACCGGGGACTGGGCGAGGGTCAGGGTCGTGGTGGGTGACCAGGTCACCGTCTGCGGAGCGCTCGAGATGGTGAAGGTCACCGAGGTCGAGGTGACCGAGTAGATACCTGTGCTCGGTGCGGTTGCCCTCAGGATGCAGGTGCCGGGTGCGGTGTACGTGATGACCGCTGATGCCGCATTGACCTCGCAGCCGGTAGCACCGGCTGAGTTCACCGAGTACACGGGGCTCCCGCCGCCCACGCTGATCACGGCGAGGGCTGAGGCCGCCGAGCCGGAGTCTGCCGCCACCAGCGTGGTGACCGGCGCCCAGGTAATCGAGCGAGTAGCGCTCGTCACGTCGATCGTCAGTGACACAGCAGTGGAAGCGGTGTGCGTCGACGTGGCACCGGCAACCACCTGAACGGTGCAGGAGCCCTGCGTGCTGAACGTCAGCGTCGATCCGCTCGTGAACGCGCATCCAGCCGTTCCGGCTGACGTCACCGAATAGGTGAGCGCACCGCCGGCACTCGCCGTAGCGGCCGTCAGAGTGGTCGGAGCATCGGCCAGGGTGAAGACAGTGGTGGGCGACCACGTGACGGTCTGCTGCGCCAAGGTAACTGTCACAGACGCACCGGAACTCGTGGCCGCGGCGTACAGTGCGTCGGCGGCAATCGTTGCCGTAACCACGCACGTACCTGCCGCACTCGCCGTCAGGGCAGCGCCGGAGACCGTGCAGGGGCCTGACGTGACCGAGAAGGACTTTGACCCAGTACCACTACTGCCCGAACTGGAGAGCAGGATGGTCGATGTGGCCGCCATCGACGTCGAACTGGGCTCCACCGTGATGCTCTGAGCCACGAGGCCCATGGTGACGGCCGAACTGGGGGCCGAGACCGTGCCCGAGCCCATCAGGTTCGTTGCACGCACGGTGATCGTGTAGGTCTTGTTGTTGTCCAGAGTGAGGGTGACCGGAGCGGAAGACGGCGTGGCCGCGGCTGTAGCGCCGCCATCAGACGACGTAGCAGTGACAGTGTAGCCGGTGATGGGCTGGCCACCGTTGCTCGACGGTGCAGCCCAACCCACGGAGACAGTGGTCGCGCTCAAGCGTGCAACCGTGACTTCCGTGGGAGCGGACGGAGTGGTCGCGGGCACCTGCTGCGCTTCCGCACTCGCCGAACTCGAACTCGTGGTTACCGTGACCTTGACGTCATATTGAGTGCCGTTGACCAGGCCCGTCACCGTGCGAGTCGTGCTGGTGGTGGTGCCAGCAGAGATCCAGCTTCCGCCACCAGTTCGGGTGAACACCTCGTAGCCGGTCAAGGTGCCGCAGGTAGAGGGAGTAGCCCGCAGGCAAGCGGGCGCGATCCAGTCCACAGTCAAGGTTGTGTCACCAGGCATCACACTGAGGTTCTCGACCGCCCCAGTTGAGGTCGCCGGGGTCACCGACGGCGAGGCAAGTGAGGCCGGCCCCGTTCCTGCAGAGTTCGTGGCCTTCACGGTGATCGTGTACGGCGTACCCAGGGACAGCCCCGTGATCGTGCAGGGGCTGGAGTTGCAGGTGCCCGTCGCGCCGCCGGGTGAGGCTGTCGCCGTGTAGCTCGTGATGGAGGCGCCGCCATTCGAACTGGGGACGGTGAAGCCAACAGTGGCCGTGCCGTCACCGGCCGACGCTGACGTGACGGTCGGGGCAGTCGGGCGATCGGCGGCGATGGTGAACGTGACGTCTCTGGTCGCCGCCGAGTAGTTGCTGCTGGACGCTGCGGTAGCGCGAATCACGCACGGGCCTGTGGCCGAATAGGTGAGCGTTCCCGAGCTTGAGTTAACCGCGCACGCGCCGCTCTGTACGGAGTACGTGATAGGACCGTCCCCCGATGTCGTCGCACCCGAGCTCGGAGTCACCGGGGAACTGCTGAAGGAGAGCGACGTGTTGGTCGGCGCCCACGTCACGGTCTGCGTGGCCAATTGCACCGAGATCGTGATCGCACTGCTCGTGGCGGATGCATAGATGGAATCGGCCGCAACCGATGAGGTCACCGTGCAGGTACCTACTGCAGAGGCCGTGAGCGTGGAATTGGCGATAGAGCAGTAGGAACTACCCGAAGCAACGCTATAGGTGACCTGGCCGGTGCCTACCACTCCTGAGGTCGACAGCGATGTGGTCGAGAACACCGCTGGTGAGGACGTTCCCGACGAGACCGTGATGGTCTGGGGTGTCAGGGCGACCGTGAACGTGACCGCGGTCGATGCTGCCGAATATGTTGTGGTCTCTGCTGCCGAGGCAGTGATCTGGCAGCTGCCCGCGCCGGTGAAGGCCAGAGCACCCGTCGTGGAATTCACCGTGCAACCGGTCGTGCCGGCGCTCGTGACGGCGTAGGTGATGGCACCGTTGCCATTGCTCGTGGCTGTCGCCGAAGGTGCCGTCGTCGTGGTCGTGATCGAGGTGGTTGGGGCCCACGTCACTGTCTGCGGATTCTTGACCACGACGGTTACGGACTCGGCCTGCAGCGAGGCCAGCGCGAATTGCGAGACCGAGGCAGGATTCGCGCTGGAGGTGCCGTCAAGCACATAGAGCGACGTGCCGTCCTTGGACAGGATCGCGGTGTTGGCGTTGGTCTTGCCGGGGTTCGAAAGACTGCTCGGCGAAGCCAAGGCCATCGTGCTCAGATTGACAACGTTTGCTCCGGATAATGACGGAAGGTAGCCCCTCGTCCCGTCAGCCGAGATTGCCATGGGGTTCTTGGCTGAACCGTTCACGCTGAGGACCGACGACGCTCCAGCGGGAGAACTAGAAGAAATGGGCTGGGTTGCGTCAAAGCGCTGCAGTTTCGAGCTACTGGAGAGGTAGAGCAGGGTTCCATCGGGAGACAGCACCCCGGTGGTGGGCACCAGACTCGACAGCGAGACGCGATACGGGTAGGTGGTGTTCGAATAGGTGCTCGGCCAGGCTGTGGTGAAGGCGCTGGTGAGTTGGGTCCATACGTAGCTGGAGCATGTTGGACCACCGAGTTGGTAGAGCCGTGAACTGTCGCTGGACACCACGACGCCCTGCACGCCATTCGTTGAGCATGTCGTGATGACTCCAGGCCACACCTCAACGGTCATCGGGGTGGCGGCGGTATTGACCTTGAGCTCTTGGAACGCGCCATTTTGTCCTGTTGGTAGGTAGAGGTGATCCCCATCAGGAGAAACGGTCATGTTGTTCCATGTGTTGCCCCCCGTTGTGGGGATCACACGCGCCGCAGTCACCTGAGTATCGGAGGCAGTGTCGATCACATAGATCCCATTCGCCCTTTGGTTCGTCGCCACGTAGATCAGGTTTGCGACAGGCGAGGCGACGAGATACCCGGTCGTCGCCGTGGTGGACGGCAATGTCAACGCGATAGTCGTGGATAGCGTGTTGGTGGCGGTCGAGTAAACCTTCACCTCGCCGCTCACGGCACTGAAGGTGTAGAGCTTCGAGCCATCTTGTGAGATTGCCATGGCGGTGGATCTGTCTCCGACCGACCAACTGCTGGCCAGCGTATTGACGGCAGCATTCAACCCGATTGGGCTGGAAGCAGCCCCCACACTCGTGGTTACCGATCCTGCGGTTATCCGCGCTATCAAGGTCCCCGAGGAACAGGAGGTGATCGTGATGGTGAAACTAGTGCCCGAAGAAGCACTCGGGGAGAAGACGCATCCTGTTGCTGTGCCGCCGTTGGTGAAATCGCCCGCCTCAAGACCAGTGATCGATGTAGAGAAGGCGAGCGTGTACGTGAATGGGCCTGCTGTCGGAGTTGAGATCGGAGTCCACGTCACGGTCGCAGCAGCCGGGGCAGTTGCGGTACCGCTGAGCGCAACAGTGCCCACGCCGTCACTCGTGGCGATGGCAAGGCTGGCCGACTGGCTGCCCGCTGCCGAGGCATTGAGGCTGACCGGAATTGTGCACGTGGCGCTGGGTGCAACACTGGCACAACTGGAAAGGCTGCCAACAGAAAAATTTGATGCGTTAGTTCCCGTGACGTCGGTGTCTAGCACCGAGAGTGTGGCATCACCCGAGTTGGTCACGGTGATGTTCTGGGAACTCGCTGAACCGACAGTCACACTTCCGAAACTTGTTGTGCTACCAACGGAGATTGCGCCGTTCTTGAAGGTCGGGTAGCTGCCATCAACAAGCCGCCAGATTGACGTGCTCCACCCGGTGTAGGTCGCGGCAGTCTTCATCTGCGCGGTGGTCTTGCCGACCGCGACACCGCTTGGCCCCCTCGACTGAGTGGTCGTGTCAGTGTCGAAATAGGAACTCAATGGTGTGGCGCAGTCACGGTTCAAGTAGCCGACAATGCCGCCCACATACGTACCAGGACTACTTCCTGTGATACTTCCCGTGGCGAATGTGTTCTGAATTTGGCATACCCCTCCAGAATCTCCGACCCCTTGCCCACTAATTCCGGCTACTCGACCTGAATTCGACGCCGAAATCACCGCCGATGAGTATGAGTTCGCTGTTGCCCCGTCGGTGTAACCCTGCAAACCACCGGGCCCGTCATTCACCGGGACACCGGTGGTCGTGATGCTTCCGGCGGTAAATGACTGCGTCACGGTAGTCCCAGTGGCAATTCCTACGAGTCCCCCTACATACACATCCGAACGTCCCGACTCAGCAATAATCGCGGCACTGGAGGAACTGCCGGTAATCGTTCCGGTCGCGAACCCCCCAGAAAGCCCACCCACGTTCGCGGCCCCGTCAATGGTCCCACCTGACACGTGAACGTTCGTGTACTCGCCCGAGGCTTGCCCGCTGAAGCCCCCTGTGTATCCGCCTGAGGGAACACTTGTCGAGTCGTTGGACATCACGGAGGGGCTCACGAGAGTGAGATTTCTTATGTAGCCGTTAGTGAGCCGCCCGAAAAGGCCCGCCCGTGCATGGGAGCCAGTGATCGAGAGCCCAGAGATCGACCAACCCCGGCCGTCGAGGTACGCAACCCCGCCAGACGACGCGGTGCCTCCGAAGATCGGAGTCCACTCCCCTGTCAAGGTGATGCTCTTCTCGAGTGCAAAATAGCGACCGGAGCAGTCGCTGATCGCCGCGAGGGATGCTTGCGAGTCGATCAGGTACGGGTCTGCGCTCGAGCCGATCCCACCGGCCGGCCACTTAGCGGTCCAGGCACTACCGCAACTCGACGCAGCAGCAGGCTGCGCCCCGACCAGGCCGGCGACAAGGAGGCTCGCAGCGGAGGCGAGCGTGATCAAGGTCGCCGACAGTCGGCCGCGCGTGCCTCGTGTAGGACTCAAGAACGTACCTCCATGCATTCAACCTGCGCGCGTGAGCCCCCGAGGAGCCAGCACTCCTCGACCTGGTATCAACAGCGTAGAAATCACCCCGAACGCCAAGTCAGCAAATGGACGCAAATGCGTCCCTACGAACGTCTGTGAGGAGTCAGTCCGCTCGAGCGTGAAACTTGATCAGTCGGGAACGCGGGCGCCACACAGCACGCCGCCCCGATAGATGAGCCCTCACGATCGCCACGCGTGGCACTGTGTGGTGGAGGTCTGCGTCGACGAGTGGATCGGCATGCTCACCTGCCTCGCCTGTCGCACCCGTGGAGTCCAGTGCATGCCGGACCTCACGCGGGAGCGCGACCGCTCACCTGCACGGGCAGGGAGCGAAGCCCGTGGATCATCCGGCCCGGATTGGGCACAGGTGTACCCGCGAGGCTCCACGCCTGCGGATCGGGGAAACGTGCGAGCAGGTGGCGCCACGTGACCTCCGCCTCCATGCGCGCGAGCGCAGCCCCGAGGCAGTGGTGAACTCCGAAGCCGAAGGCCAGGTGCTTGCGGGCGTTGTGGCGGTGGATGTCGAAGCGGTTCGGCTCGTCGAAGACGTGGGGATCGCGATTGGCGCCAACGAGCATGAGCACGATGGTCTCGCCCTCTCCGAGGACCTCGCCCCCGGGGAGCTCGATGGGGGCCAGTGCGGTGCGGTATGTGTATTGCACTGGGCTGACGTAGCGCAGCGCCTCGTCGACGAGGTCAGGGATGAGTTGCGGATCGGCTGAGAGCTCGGCGAACTGCTTCGGGTGCCGCAGCAGGACCTCGGTGCCCGCGCCAAGCAGGTTGACCGTCGTCTCGAAGCCCGCAAGCAGGAGGAAGGAAGCCGTGCCGACGATGTCGCGGTTGTCCAAGCGATCGCCATCTACCTGGGCCGTCGCCATCGAACTGAGGAGGTCGATAGCAGGCTCGGCCCTCCGCTGCTCGAGCAGATCACCCAAGTAGCCGACGAGCGCCTGCGAGGCAGCGTCCATGCGTCGCGCTTGGCCGAGGCTGCGCGGGCGGTCCAGCCCCTCAGCGAGTGTGGCGCCCCAGGCACTGAACTGATGCCGATCCGCATACGGCACGCCGAGGATCTCGCAGATGACCGCCATGGGCAAAGGAGCGGCCAGGTCGCGCACCAGGTCAAAGGGCCGATCATCAGGAAGCGCCTCGACAAGCTGCGCCGCAACCCGCTCCGTGGCATCACGCCAGCCCTGCATGACGCGATGGGTGAAGGCCGGCTGCACCAGCCGTCGCATCCGCGAGTGTGCTGCACCATCCTTGCTGATGATGGCGTCGAGAAACGGGTCGACGCGGTCCCTCGGCGGCCTCGGGCCGATCAGGAGCGACTCGAGGACGTTGCGGGCCACGGGCATGTCCGCGGAAGCGTCCGGGGAACGCAGGACGGTCGAGCACACCTCGTAGTCGGACGAGAAGACCTCGCCACCCCGGCTGCGAATGACCGAGCCGGAGCGCAGGCTGGCGGCGAAGGCGACCATGTCGTCGGTGGTCTCCAGCAGGCCGCCCGGATCACCGAAGAGAGAGTACGTGCGGGTCAGGGCCCAGATGGTGCTGATGGACGCTCCCCTGTGGAGGTCGCGCCTGACGTCGGCCATCGACCGGGCAGTGCGGGGGGTCGCGTCTGCAGTCACAACATCTGTTGTACAACACTCGTTGTACACTCGTCAAATGACCGTGCGCGATCAAGTCAAAGAGGCCACGCTTCGAGTGATCGCCACTGAGGGAGTACCAGCGGTGACGATCCGCCGCATAGCCCGTGAGGTCGGCCGCTCGACGTCTGCGATCACGCACTACTTCGCTGATCGCGACGAGTTGCTGCGCGAGGCGGTCAGCGAAACCCTGGCTGAGAGACAAGAGCAGATCGAGGCAATGCTCCTGACCGCCGAGGACCCCCTAGTGACCTTCCTCGAATGGTCCATCGAGGCCGACCCCCACGGCGTGTGGGGGGCGATCGTCGCAGCTTCCAGGGTCGGCATCGAACCGGAGATCACCGACCGAGCCTGGGCATTCGATCGATGGTGGTGCGAACAACTGGCGCACTTGCTCGAAGGAAGATGCGCTCATGGCATCGATCCGCAGGAGGCGGCAGATGCCATTGGCGTGGTGGTTGAGGGGTTGATCCCGTCCGTGGAGGCATCGAGTCAAGACACCGCTCAACGGAAGCGGATTCTCCACCTACTCGTGGGACCACTTCTTGTGACGAACGTGACCCATGTGCGCCAGGCTTCCATGACACGCCACTGACCATCGACGCGGATGGGTCTGCCACGTCGGCTGTGTAGCGATGAGTGAGCGCCGCCCGGTAGGCGTCACCGAAACGGGGAGAACTGGGACGGGGCCCCCGACTGGGAGACCCTGCGCCACCTGGTTGGTAGCGGGGCGAAACTGGTAGGGCGCGACCACTGGGGTCCGTGCCCATCAAGATTCCCTCACGAAACCGCAACGCTGCACCCCCTCCTGCACCCCCGGGGGAGCACAGCTTGCACCCCCCTTGTCAACTTTCACGAGCCTTACAGACTCAGATCCTTGAGCAGTTGCGGTGCTTCCACGGATGCGAACCGCCAGATCAGGTCAGGCTGTGTGCGGTGGTAGTGATGGGCGAGGACCACTCGCAGCCCTGTGATACCCACCCAATCGACGTGGGGGTACCGGGCCCTGAACTCCACTGAGCACTTCGTGGCAGCCTCGCCGATGATTTCAAGAAGTCGCTCGGCTGCCCGCAGGAGGATCTCGTCCGTGACGGTTCCACGGGCATCAACCACGTCGGCCAGCGACGAGCACGCATCGATGATGTCGAGCCTGCGCTCGTCATCCCCGCGCGTCACAGGGCAACAGCCTCCGCCAGCACATGCCCATCCCGCTGCTTGAGTCCACCTACCGGCACGACGTCAACGTCACAGCCGAGGAGGGAGCGCAAATCGGCCTCGAGATGGACCTGATCCAGGATCGAGGCTCCCGGACCGAACTCCACGAGGAAATCCACGTCTGAATCCTCACGGTCGTCACCGCGGGCAACAGATCCGAACACCTTGATGCTCACCGCGTGCCGTCGCCCCAGGAGCGCCGTGATCTCCTCCGCGTGCGACATCACCACATCCCGGACCGCTCCCATGAGGAGATAGTAGCCGTGGGATACAACGGGGATCCGGCCATGACGCCCCCGGAAGCCTCGAGGTGACCGCTCGCCAGTCGCCCCGACTCATGGCACCAAGGCCCCCCGGTCGGCCGGCTTACCGGCGCGTGGGCTAGGTCGAGGTGACGGGTCGGGCGAAGGTGGCGGTGGTCTGGGTGAACTGCCCGTCGACCAGGCCGGCGCAGGTGAACAGGGCCAGGCGCCTGGGGCCGTCGAGCCGGAACCAGTCACGCGGGTAGTCGCCCTTGTCGACGGTGACACGGTCGGTGACCTCGTAGGTGACCGCGGGGCCGGTGTCGGAGCGGACGGTGAACGTCCCCCCGACGGGCAGGTCGAGCAGCACGTTCAGGGTGCCGTCGCAGCCCTCGCCGTACCGCACATGCCAGGAGATCACCGTCGTGCCGTGCCGGGCATCCAGCGACCGGTGCCGTTCTGACACCCCGGCGACCTGGTTCGAGCCCGGTGGCTTCATCACCCCGCCACGGTCATAGGTGAACGCCGTGATCGGCACCCGCGTGCCGGCCACCCGGATACTGCCGATCGCCGGGCCGCCGACCTCCGGCCCCGGGCAGCGGTCCTGCACGCTGCCGGCGTCAATGACACTCGGCACGTCCCCGAACCGCGGCTTCACACACACCGTCAGCAGCGACCTCGCCGCCTGACCGGAGGAGTCACGGACCTTGAACCGGGTCTTCGCCTCACCGGGGCAAGGCCGTGGCGGTCGTCGTCGACCCGGGGGTCTTCGAACGGCTCCTGCAGGATGCCGAGGACGCCCTCGACCGCGCCGAACTGACGATCGCCCGCGAAGAGGACGACTACGTGCCGTG